>ENA-UENT01000256-UENT01000256.1-marine-metagenome-genome-assembly--contig:-NODE-256-length-37463-cov-3.150307_pt1 | contig 37463 bp, 33 predicted proteins | sample MGYA00237879_ERZ529330 | MGnify/ENA primary metagenome ERZ529330 (study PRJEB26372, sample SAMN05368345) | marine metagenome | biome: cultured habitat; feature: ocean water; material: water; isolation... | reverse complement strand
TAGAACCTCATACCAACCCCATCCAAGTTTTTGCCGATACCTTTCCTGCAGGCACCCTTTCCGGAGCACCAAAATACAAAGCCATAGAACTGATTGACAAATACGAAAACCAGAACCGTAGTTTCTACGGTGGGGCCTTGGGGTATATTGGTTTTGATGGGCACATGAACCAGGCCATTGTGATCCGTTCTTTCATGAGTTTGGATAATACCTTGTATTGCCAAGCAGGGGCTGGTATTGTTACGGCTAGCCAAGAAGAAAAAGAATTGCAAGAGGTTAACAATAAGCTTGGAGCGCTGAAAAAGGCGCTAGTTGAAGCGACAAAATTATAATTCCACTATCAACAGCAAAACTCGAAGAAATGAAAGTCCTTGTTCTAGATAATTACGATTCATTTACTTACAACCTGGTACAATATATTCAGGAGATACTGGATCAAAAGATCGATGTCTATCGCAACGATGAGATTGAACTAGATGCCATCGAAGCCTATGACTTTATTATTCTCTCCCCAGGCCCGGGCTTGCCAAAGGATGCTGGGATCATGCCCGATTTGATTAAGCGTTATGCCGCTACCAAGACCATTCTTGGAGTTTGCCTCGGTCATCAAGCTATTGGAGAGGCTTTCGGGGCAAGTTTGGAGAACTTGGCGCATGTTTTCCATGGGGTGGAAACTCCGGTAGAAGCAGTGGTGGAGGATGAACCACTTTTCCAAAACATGCCGGCAAGCTTTCAGGCTGGGCGTTATCATTCTTGGGTTGTTTCCAAAGAGAATTTGCCAGAAGAACTGGAAATCACAGCAGTAGATAAGGATGGAGTAATCATGGCCATGCGACATAAGGAATATGATGTGCGTGGGGTGCAATTTCACCCAGAGTCAATTATGACCGAGTTTGGTAGGAAGATGTTAGAAAATCTATTGATGGCACGCTACAAACCAGTGGCAGTCTAGAACTTGAAAGCGAATTGATTTATGGAAAATATGAAACCCTTATTACTTCGATTATACCAGCACGAAACCTTGAGCAGAGAGGAAGCCAAGGCTATTTTGATGAAAATATCGGCTGGGGCTTTTGACCCGATTCAAGTGGCCAGCTTTGTCACGGTATTTAATGTAAGACCGATCACGCTAGAAGAAATCCAAGGATTTCGTGATGCGATGTTGGAACTATGCGTAAAAGTAGATATTGGTGGAGTGGAGACGATTGACATTGTGGGCACCGGTGGAGATGGCAAAAACACCTTCAATATTTCCACTTTATCCGCTGTTGTGGTGGCTGGCGCGGGATATAAAGTAAGTAAGCATGGAAGTTATGGTGTGTCTTCTTCGGTAGGATCATCTGATGTGCTCATGGCCATGGGATATGAGTTTACAAATGATACAGATAAATTGAAACGTCAGGTAGACGAAGCTAACATTTGCTTTTTGCATGCTCCACTTTTTCATCCGGCGATGAAAGAGGTAGTTCCAACTCGAAGGGCTTTAAAGGTGCCTACTTTTTTCAATATGCTGGGGCCATTAGTTAATCCCCTGCAGCCCAAATATCAGTTGTTCGGAACTTTCAGCCTCGCCTTATCTCGCATGTACCAGTACATCATGCAAGAAACGGGCCGTCAATTCTCCATTGTATATGCATTGGATGGCTACGATGAGATTTCTCTGACTGGGCAGTTTAAGTTGCGCACCAATCAAAGTGAACAGCTGATGGCTGCCAGAGATTTAGGTATGGCGACTTTGACACAGACCGACTTACATGGGGGAGATACCGCTGAAGAGGCGGCTACGATATTTAAGAATGTATTGGCTAATGAATGTACCGCTGCTCAGCTATCTGTGGTTTCTGCTAACGCAGGCGTGGCAATTCATTGCATCAAGCCAGAGCAATCGCTAGAAGATTGTATTGCCGAAGCCAAAGAAAGCATTGTCAGTAAGAAAGCTCAAACCACATTCCAAAAGCTAGTAGCTGTTTAAAACAGTTCCACAATTAAAAACAAGTAGTTTATGACTATCCTAGATAAGATCGTAAGACATAAGATGGAGCAAGTGGAACAGCGGAAAGAACTGTTTCCTGTAAAACTCCTGGAAAAGAGCGTATTCTATGATACGCCAACGGTCTCCCTTAAGAAATACCTCTTACGAGAAGACAAGTCGGGAATAATTGCTGAATTCAAACGTCATTCTCCATCTAAAGGTGATATCAATCCCTTTGCGAAAGTCGAGCAGGTAACCATTGGGTATATGCAGGCGGGAGCTTCAGCGCTTTCTGTTTTGACAGATGAAAAGTTCTTTAAAGGAAGTAGTGCCGACCTCAAGGAGGCAAGAAAATTTAATTTCTGTCCGATTCTCCGGAAGGATTTCATTATTGATCCCTATCAAATCTTTGAAGCTAGATCAATCGGGGCAGATGTAATCCTGTTAATTGCTGAATGCCTAGAAGCTAAGCAAGTAAAGGTGCTGGCGGGCTTGGCGAAAAGCTTAGGCCTGGAAGTCTTGATGGAAATTCATTCGGAAGAACAGTTGAGCAAGCTTTGCCCTGAAATAGATGTGGTGGGAGTGAATAACCGAAACCTAAAGGACTTCACCGTTAGTATCCAAACTTCGATCGGATTGTTTGATAAGATACCAGCAGATTTTGTACGTATTTCTGAAAGTGGAATTAGTGATCCGAATGCTATTGTTCAGTTGCGACAGGTCGGTTTCCAGGGATTTCTGATTGGTGAACATTTTATGAAAACACCAAATCCAGCTAAGGCCTGCCAGGAGTTTATCGACCGAATTAACGCCATCGAGGACCTGTTGGAAAATGCCATTGCTTAGGTTGAGCTTTTGGCTAGGTAAAAAAGAGATGAAATCGATAGCCCACGGATTATTTTACCGTAAAATGAAGTACTGGAGTTTGTCATGTCGTTTAGTTCCAATATTATTCACTGGAATAGTACTAGTTACTCTTCCTCAACCGTTATTGGCTGTACAATACCTATGACAGTTTTCTACCTAAACCAGAATCATTATGCAAGTGAAAGTATGTGGAATGAGAGAGCCAGCCAATATTGAGGCTGTATTGCAACTCCCTATCGATTACATGGGCTTTATTTTCTACCCTAAGTCATCTCGCTTTGTCGGTAAGTCCGAGCTTGGTGATTGGGTCCAAAACAACTTAGACAAATTCGGTAATGTCAAAAGAGTTGGAGTTTTTGTAAATGCCGAATTCGAGGCCATTTTGAATGCAGTGCACGATTTCCAACTCGACTACGTGCAACTACATGGCAATGAAAGTGCAGAATATTGCCAAGAAATCAAGACTTACTGGGACATCACTTCCATGCGTTCTGCCCAATTGATTAAAGCATTTTCTGTAGATGAAAGCTTTGATTTTCAGCAGACCCGAGCCTACGAGCGTTTTTGCTCCCTCTTTATTTTCGACACCAAGGCGAGTGGAGACAAGTACGGGGGTACCGGAAAGCAATTTAATTGGGAATTGATGGAGCAGTACGAGGGCATGATTTCTTATTTGCTCAGTGGAGGAATCGGAGAAGAAGATGCAGAAGCTATCCGAAAACTTAATTTCAAACAGATGGTCGGTGTGGATATCAATAGTCGTTTTGAATCATCACCAGCCCTCAAGGATGTGTCCAAAATACAATCATTTTTGAATGAATTGAATTCCACGCAGATGGTGGATATATAACAGAATACTTATGATAGCGATAAACGAAAAAGGATACTATGGAGATTTTGGCGGGGCCTATATCCCGGAGATGCTCCATCCAAATGTGGAAGAGCTGCGCAAACACTACGTGCAGATTATGCAGGAGGAATCATTCCAGCAGGAATTCCAGCAATTGCTGAAAGATTATGTAGGAAGGCCTTCTCCACTGTATTTGGCAAAGCGTTTGTCAGAGCATTACCAGACGACCATCTATCTTAAGCGCGAGGATCTAAATCATACGGGCGCACATAAGATCAATAATACGATTGGTCAAATCCTGATGGCTAAACGTTTGGGGAAAACGCGAATTATTGCCGAGACGGGAGCGGGACAGCATGGCGTAGCCACTGCGACAGTCTGCGCATTGATGGGAATACAATGTATTGTTTACATGGGGTCGGTAGATATTGAACGACAGGCTCCCAACGTATCCCGTATGCGGATGTTAGGCGCTGAGGTGAGACCGGCTGTGAGTGGAAGCCAGACACTGAAGGATGCTACGAATGAGGCCATCCGAGATTGGATTAACAATCCAGTTGGCCCTCATCCTTATCCGGATATGGTGGCGCGCTTTCAGTCTGTGATTAGTGAGGAGATGAAATGGCAATTGGAAGAGCAAACGGGCAAAGAAAATCCAGATATGATCATTGCCTGCGTGGGTGGCGGTAGTAATGCAGCAGGTGCCTTCTATCATTACCTTAATGAGAAAGATGTCAGACTAGTGGCGGTGGAAGCTGCTGGACTGGGAATCAATAGTGGAGAATCAGCAGCCACCAGCGTGTTGGGCACGGAAGGGGTTATTCACGGCAGCCGAACCCTCCTCATGCAAACCTCCGATGGGCAGATCGTCGAGCCCTATTCGATCTCTGCTGGACTGGATTATCCAGGAATCGGACCCTTGCACGCGCATTTGATCAAAAGTGGCCGGGCCGAAGCCGTGAGCATTACGGATGATGATGCGCTCGAAGCTGCCTTCTTTTTGAGTCGTAAGGAAGGAATTATTCCAGCATTGGAAACGGCACACGCCTTTTCTGCCCTAGACAAAATTTCTTTCCAGCGAGATGATGTAATTGTGATTTGTTTGTCTGGGAGAGGAGATAAAGACTTGAATACCTACATTAAACACCTAGACCGTTTCAGTGGAATCGGGAAAATAAGCTAGTTATGAATCGATTAGACCAGTTATTTAGTCAAAAGAATGATCATATACTCAATATCTACTTCACGGCCGGTTACCCACAATTAAATGATACCAAAGAGATAATTCTTTCCTTGGAAAAGGCAGGTGTTGACTTGGTTGAAATCGGAATGCCCTATTCAGACCCTTTGGCGGATGGCCCAACTATCCAAGAAAGTGGCCAGAAGGCGCTGGCTAATGGCATGACTCTGCCGATGCTATTTGAGCAAATTGCGGAATTGCGCCAGCATACAGAGATCCCACTCATCATGATGGGATACTTTAATCAGGTGATGCAATATGGCATACAAGACTTTATTGACAAGTGTGTAGAAGTCGGTGTGGACGGCGTGATTTTGCCTGACCTTCCATTGTATGAGTATGAGCAATATTACCGAGAACTTTTTGAAAGTGCTGGCTTGCATATCAGCTTCTTGATCACGCCTCAGACGAGTGAGGAGCGAATCCGGAAAGTGGATGAGTTGACAAAGGGCTTTATCTATATGGTGTCCAATTCATCCATTACTGGAGCTAAGAATACCATCTCTGATCATCAGCTTTCTTATTTCAATCGCATCAACGCCCTACAGTTGAAAAATCCTCGCTTGATTGGCTTTGGTATTTCTAGTCATGAAACTTTCGAAACCGCCTGCCAATATGCCAATGGAGCGATCATCGGTAGTGCCTATATTAAAATGCTAGCGAATTCGGAGGACATTGAAAAAGATACGATCCAGTTTGTTCAAAAGATTAAAGGCGAAATTCCAACCAAACTGCAGTATATGGTATAGACCTCCGCTGCCACTACACTTGTACTTCATCGTAAAATAAAGCAACATGATCATACAGCTAGACCCAAATATCACCGATGCTGAACAACAGCAGCTGTCCGATAAACTGGCCTCTATAAAGTTTAAAGCAACCAATGTAAAGACCCAATACGCCAACTACCTGATCGGTGTAGGGAAAGGAGAGTTTGATATTAGAAGCATAGGGAACTTACCTGGAATCCGAGACATCCACAGGGTTAGTGATGCCTATAAGTTAGTATCACGTAAATGGAAGGTTCAAGACACCGTGCTGGAAATAGGGGAGGATATTAAAATAGGCACAGGACATTTCGCATTGATGGCCGGACCCTGTTCGATTGAATCAGAAGAACAGATAGCAGCTACCATCCACCACTTGAAAGACAATGGCGTGAAGATTATGCGAGGTGGTGTCTATAAGCCCCGTAGCTCTCCATATTCCTTCCGAGGACTGGGGATTGATGGATTGAAGCTTTGGCATTCTATGGCCAAGGAGGCGGGGATCGCGATCATTACGGAGGTGATGATGGTAGAACAGATTGAGGCTATGGCGGATTATGTTGATATTTTCCAAGTCGGAGCTCGTAATTCGCAAAACTTCAACTTGCTGGATGCCCTGGGTGAAGTCGATAAGCCGGTTTTGCTCAAGCGAGGTATCTCAGGAACTTTAGATGAATTGTTGCAATCAGCCGAATACATTTTCTCTCATGGCAATGAAAAAATCATGCTGTGCGAAAGAGGAATAAGGACATTTGAAAAGGCCTATCGTAACACCATGGATATTAATGCGATTGCCATGCTAAAGGAAAAATCTCATTTACCGGTTATCGCTGACCCTTCTCATGGGATAGGAGTTCGGCAGTTTGTGGATAAGATAGCCTTGGCAAGCGTTATGGCTGGAGCAGATGGAGTCATATTCGAGGTACATGCTACCCCAGAAAAAGCCTTTTCTGATGGACAGCAAACATTAAACTTCCAGGAGGCAAATCTTTTGATTGGACGGATGCGCAAAGCCTTCCAGTTGCGTGAAGAGTTTTGAATTCCACAAATTTTAAGCTGAGGTGTAAACCGATATCCTAGAGGATTGTTATTTTTGGTGCGTATGTATCACGCTTAACTAGTTGGGCACTTGCGGCCTTCAATGCCAATCCTCGAACCATGAACTGCTTTTCTAAGTCTTTCTTGTTGTTTTTTATTAGTTGTCTAATAAGCTTATCCACTTTTGGCCAATCCGCCAAAAAATTACAGTGGTCATTGGTGAAACAGGAGGGGAAGACCCAAGTTTTTACTAGGTCAAACAAAGTTTCTAAGATCAAGGAAGTTAGAATTAAAACCCGGATGGAGGTGGATTTTGATCACTTCATCAAGGTGCTAGGTGAGGTAGATAAGTATGATCGGTGGGTATATAAAAGCCGCAAACCAAAATTACTGAAGGAAGTCGGGGAGAATGAAATGTACTATTTCATTGAATCAGATTTTCCCTTTCCGCTCAATGATCGAGACATGGTTATCCATTCCAAGCAGGAACTGGACCCTATTTCGAAGGTATACACATCTGTTTCAGTGGCGGTGCCGGATTATTTACCAGAGCATAAAAAAATGGTAAGGATACCGATGTTGGAAGCCTATTGGAAAATTTGGCCCCTGCCAAGTGGTGGTATTGAAATCGACTACAGGGCGATCGCCGATCCCGGTGGTAATCTACCAGCCTGGCTGGTAAATATGGCCATTACCCAAGGCCCTACCAGGACCATGCGAAACCTAGAGAAATTGGCTAAAGAAACCTCGCCAAGACCGTCCTCAACGGTGGCAGATAAGTAGGAGTTTTCCTTTTCTCACCAGAATGATAGAAATATGCTAACTAATGTCGAAAATGTCCAGACGCATAAACTGGCCAATTCAGATATTAGTGACTCCGAATGAAGACTTTTTGTTGATATAGGAAGTAGGACAAAGAATACACCTATTAGTCATTTCCCATGGCTTAAGATTTAAGTATACAAACTCTTGTATAACCACAAAAGAGGAAGCATGAAATTCATGTTTCCTTTTTTTGTCTAAACCTAAATACTCCAACATACTAAGTAATTACTCAAACGTAATTTTCTTTCTACTAGAATGACTCGATTAAACAAGAAGAGTAGAATAGGATATTCCAAGAGATCTGCCACTTTAAACACATTCCACTGGAGAAGGCAGGCTAAAAACAAAGAAACTTCTAGGTTCTTGAAGCAGTTAGGAGCGTAGTCAATTCTTTTCTTGAAATAAATTTTCCCCTTCATGCAGCGTTTGGTGGTTCTGCGCATAATATGTAGATGAGGACGCGTCAGAACCCATTTTTATTTGAAAGCAAAAGTTATGAAGACTAAAACGCTATTTCTATTTACACTTTGCCTCATTTTATTAGGCAGTTGCAAGAAAGACAGTATTACAACCACAACCACTGAAGGGCAACCCCCTGCTCCGAAAATTACGATTGAATCTGATATTAGTGGCTTGGTACTCGATCGCCAAGGAGAACCATTGGAGAATGCCACCGTATACTGGGGGACTAAGCAGACCGAAACGGATGAAGATGGAATCTTTACCATTAATGATCTGGTAAACGGAGAGCAGGCTGTCCTAAAGGTCAGTAAAGATGGATATTTCGATGCTTTCCAAACCATCCTCCCGATCGCTGAGACGGTTCTTAAAACAAGGGTTCAGCTAACACCACGACTATTGTCGGCCACCTTCGATGCTGGTCAAGGGGGACAACTGGAGTTACCCAATGGAAGTGGTGTTACTTTCGCTGCGGCCTCATTTTTGGATGATCAAGGTAATCCATACAATGGTACGGTCAACGTATTTGCCAACTACATTGACCCCACGGATCCTGATCTAGAGGAAATCATGCCAGGAAATTTGCAAGCGCTTAATGAAGAAGGCGAAAACCGAACACTACAGAGTTTTGGCATGATTAACGTTCAGCTAGAAGGAAGTGGAGGAGAATCATTACAGATATCAAATCCAGCCCAGTTGACGATGCCAGTCCCGTCTGCACTATTAAGCCAAGCTCCGCAAACTTTGCCCTTATGGCACTTTGCTGAGTATACCGGGCTATGGATGGAAGAAGGCACCGCAGATCTAGTGGGCAGCAATTATATTGGGAATGTGAGCCACTTCACTTTTTGGAATTGCGATGTGCCCTATGACCTGGTGGAACTTTCTGGCACCTTTTTAGCGGATAAATATGAGGTGGCAGGACTAGTTCGAGTGACCGCTACTTCATTAAATACCCAAGGGGCCATGAACCTATCAAGCGAAGGATCATTCAGAGGTAAGGTCATTAAGGGTACGCCTTTGACCTTGGAATTGATTGATCCCAATTGCGATGTGGTATTGTATAGCAGAGAATTGGGAAGCTTAACGGATGACCTAGATTTGGGACCCATCAATATCGATCTAAATGACGATTGGGTGACGATCAGTGGGACGCTGGTAAATTGTGACAATGACGCCATTTCAAATGGTATTGCAGTAGTCCGAATCGGCAACAGATCACACCTCATCTCACCCGAATCAGATGGAAGTTTGGCCGCAGCCGTTCCGGCTTGTAACGAATCAAGTTTCACGGTACTTGGAGTGGATTGGACAGATCATGTGAGAGGAGACGAAGCTAGTTTCGGAATTGGTTCAGCTATCAATGTCGGGAATGTGCAAGCTTGCGGTACGACCTTTACGGCTGAAATGAGGATCATTATTCCTGACCAAAATGATTATTTGGTAAACAACATTGTGGCTACAGTTACCCCAGGTGATTCTATCTCCGTATATGAAATGGTTGCTATTGACAATCAGGGGGCTGGGAATAGTGTCACTTATACTTTTAATTTCGTGAATTGGACTAACGATCCTGCGAATGCCATCTGGGGAATGTCCTTCCAGCTTCAGCCGGCTGGTGTACCTAACCCCATTTATCAGTTTGGTGGTAACCATCAAGTAACCAATCTTCTATACGGTGATGAACCAGGAGAATCTGTTTTCTTTAGGGTCACTAATGTGATCCTGATCAATGAGGTTTCCGGGCAGAGCATCCCTGGCTGCGTTTTGGAGTTATCCGCGATACTGAATTGACGACTCTATCGAGAGAATACCCGGAATTAAATACACAATCCCTATGTAATCCCACTACATGAACCTCGAGCAACTAGTTGAAAAATGTAAATCCCGAAGCAGCCGGGCGGAAAAAGAACTCTTTTTCCGCCTGGCGCCCAAGGTCCTGAGCCTCTGCCGAAGGTATACCAAGGATGAAGGGCTGGCACAAGATTATCTCCAAGAATGTTTCTTGACCTTGTTCAAGAACATCAAGAAGTATGATGCTACTAAAGGCCCTTTTGAGGCTTGGTTCTATCGACTTTGTACCAACCGAATTCTACAATCCTATCGAAAGTCAAGGCGGGAGCCAGATATAGAATTTAGAGCGGAAGTACCAGAGCTCAGCCTGCCGGACGAGAGCTTGGAAGCCATTTCTGAAGAACAGCTATTAGCCACCATTCGTAAGTTGCCAAACGGCTACCGGGAAGTATTGAATTTGGCGGTGTTTGAGGGGTGGAATCACAAAGAGATTGCCCATAAATTGGGCATCACCGAAAGTACTTCACGCTCTCAACTTGCTCGAGCAAAAAGATTGCTAAAACAATTTCTTCAACCTCTAACACAAAAGAACTATGCAAAAAGACCGGCTTGAAGAAAAACTGAGGAAAAGCCTCGGTGAATATCCTTCTCCAATGGACCTTGAGGGGGCCTGGTCGCAGTTGGAGCGGACAAGAAACAAAAAGAAAAGAAGAGGAGCCTGGTTCTGGTGGATTGGTGGAGTAGGAGTTCTAGTGGCTACCCTTGGACTGGCCCTAATCAAACCTTGGGGTAACAATTCTTCTGAAACCCTAGCTACACCTACTAAAAAAATAGAAGAAACCGAATCAGCGGATACAAAAGCACCTGAGCAAATAGCAACGATCACCTTGAGTGATGACAAGATAGCTAAGGAGATGCCCATAGTACTTCGTTCTGTGGTAGTTTCTGAGAAGCCATTGGAGACGGCTAATTTGACTGAAAAGTCTGGCCCTATTTCGGGACTAGAACACAACTTGAGGCTAGAATCGACTTCTGCTGAACAGTCCGTGAAATCAGCTGATCTAGCCGATTCCCATTCCATTGAAGAAGGTAAACGCATTGGTGCTAATAGCTTGAAGGCTGCTGATCGGCAAAGGCAGAATGCCTTACCCTCAATCAAAATTACACCATCAATCCATTTTGATCAGGATCATTTCGATGCCTTACCTTTAGCAAGCAGAAACTACCGAAGGAAAAAACAGAAGCAAGAAGGATTATGGATTGGATTCAGTAGTACCTTAGGGATACAGGATAGAAACTTAGGCTCTACTGCGTCCGCGACTACTGAAACGGAAACGCTATTGACAAGGAGGAATGAAACGGAAGAGAGTCTGGAAGCCTACAGTTTTAGCTTTGATATTCGCAGAGACTTCAGGGCTGGTTGGTATCTTCAAACGGGCTTACGACATCAAATTGGATTTGAGCATTTTGAGGACCAATATGAGCGGACTTTTGATAAAATCCTAGAAGATCAAGTGACGGAAATTATCCAGAGAGCGGACGGTTCAATTACTGAGCTGAGGGGTACGGTCACTGTACCTGTTACCGAATCGGTGCAAAGCTCCATATATAATACCCAAAACCTAACCGAAATTCCCATCTTACTGGGCTATCAGCAACCCTTAACGGATAGAGTAGGGGTAGATCTAAATGCAGGCATACTATATGGTCTAATTCAACGAAAGGAGGGCCAAATTCACAGCTTGGCGACTGAACCCGGTCAATACCAATCCTTGAGCCAATTGCCTTATCGTCGATCCAATATTTGGGGTGGTCAATTGCAAGGGACCATTTCCTATCAGATAGGAAATCAATGGGTAGCTTTTGGGGGAATACAAGCCAAGAGATATGCTAATCTTGTGCTAGCTGATGAGACGTTTTTTGAACGGCAGCTTGTGCTAAATGCGGTACTGGGCATCCGCTTAAAGCTTCAGTAAATATTAGTTGCTAAGTAGGTCATTATCTTACTAAGGTGACGGAGCCCGTCTTCTGTTGACTGAAGGTATTCCCGTCCCGTAAGTACCCTTCCAATTCTATGAACCAGACATAAACACCATTAGGAGCTGGCTGATTATTCCATTCGCCATTCCAGTGCATATTTTCATCAAAAGTCTCGAATATCAAATTACCCCAGCGATCGTAGATCTGCATATGTAGGCTTATGATGTCTGTTCCAAAAGGACCAAAATTGTCATTGATATTGTCATCATTGGGACTGAAGATATTTGGTACAAAAATTCTAGTCGGACACTGTTCTACCAAACTGACTTCATCTTCACCCTGGCAGCCGAAATCGCTAGTCACGGTCACGGCATAGTTGCCTTCAAAAACTACATCGTAGTTATTGGCTAGGGAATTATCTTGCCAGCGGTAGGTGGCAAAATCTCCTGGATCGAGCGTAAAGGCAATGTCTCTAGCACAGAAAAGGGTATCAGGACCTAGATCAGGCTGTGGAGTGGGGTTAACAGAAACCGGAGTAATGGCGGGGAAGGTGGCACAGCCAGATACAATCCCAATCACCTCATAGTCTCCACTCATATCGGGCACTGCATCTGCTATAATGGGAAACTGCTCTTCCGAAAAGTACTGCCTTGGCCCTTGCCACTCATAGCGAGCCCCTTCTAGATCGGTGGCACTCAGTTGAACTTCTTCCCCTTGACATATTTCAACTAGGTCCGTTGCGTCCACGGCCTGTCTGAGGCTTACTAAGAGATCTCGATACAGCGTGTCTACTTTTAGTAGGCAATGATCCGTTAAGATTAGTCGTACGGGGTATTCTCCTAACCCATCATAAATATGTTGAAATTTGCCGGAGGTTGTCATAGTACCATCTCCAAGGTCCCAGTCGAAGGAGAATCGAGGGGGCTGCAAGCCAGTATCAAAGAAAATCGTGTCATTCAAGCACCCACCCTCAGGGATGGGATTCGCATTTATCTCATTGAAACTAGCTCCACCACTATAGGCATAGGATTCCACAAAACCGTAGCCGTAGGCAGTCGCTATAACTCCACAGCCTTGAGAAATAATCGTATGAGCTCCTGAGTTTACCGTTACTCGGGCATAAGAAAATTCGTCATTGGGCCCAACGGATCCGATGGTGAGACCTAGATCTCCTATACGAGTCCCATCGAACAATACGTCCTCAATATCTACGGTTTGGGCGATGACGTTGATGTAGTTTTCGGTAATATCCTGGAAAGAGGAGTTGAAAAGCGTTACCGTGTCGCGAGTTTGTTCTACGGTATTGAGGATGACCATAGAGGGATCACCTAAGGTATGTCCATTGCAATTGGCTCCGACATTGAACTGCCCCACCATAATTGGAGAATTTGCACTGATGAAGGAAGCTTGAGAAGATTGGTATTCTACAAATTCCCCTTGGTCAAGATTGTAAGTCTGAGTTCCGGTTCCACTCACCGTGACAACGGTGTTGTCTTCTGAGGCTAAAATCCTAAATACATCATAAAGGACCTTATCATTGGGCACCGTCACGAAGAGTTTACCCCAGGTAGCTAGCGGGTACATTTGTTCAAGGAGGTTGTCCCGAGCCTCGCAGTTCTTAGGAACTTGTGTCCACTTATTACCGCCAAATAGGGCAAAGTCCTTATCTCCCTTAACGTGTGACCCTGTGAGGTCCCCATCACCAGAGAGGGCTTGTACTTGGTAGGTCTGCCCTTGGTCTAAGGTAATATTAAAACTGCTTCCTGGCCCCCGTCCTCGCACCGTATTGTCGCTAACAGTAATGGTAATGTTAGTTTCATCCTGCGTAGCGACGATCAAAAACTCGGAAGGGAACACAGTGCCGCTGCGCACCACGCCTTCATAAGTCATTACAAAATACTCATCGCCTATGGAAGAATTGGGTAAAACAACGGAAGCTTCTGAACGCATCGAAAAATATTGATGCATATAAACGGATATCGGATCATTAGCTACAATATTAATCCCGGTAGAAGTGATGGATTCTGAACCGAAAGTTTCGGCATTAGCGGGCAAGGTGATGAGGCTCACACCATTAGCTACTACGGAGAAGTTCTGGGTCCAACCATTCAATGGCATACTAACTGTACCACTGGTACTTTGCTTTGAGGTAATCATCAACACCTTGGTATTCTGGTTCTCATCTCTATGCTCCATAAAACCACACCAAAAGGCCCTTCCTTCATTGGTCTGGGCATAGGATATTAAGGACAAGGCAACAAAGCAGTTTACCAGGCAAAGCAACTTCAGTAGATCTCTCACAAGTAAGGATTTAGTCGGTGTAATCGTTTCGAAGAACAAAATATTGATTTTGCTCAGATTTATTCGCGGGAATCTTGGATCCGTCTATAATATGACAAGCTAACTCTTGATTTTTTTCCGCAACCCCCAATTAATTTTTTGTAGAATCCACGGTACCTCTCCAACCGGTCACTAGTCATAGCAGTGACCGAAAGATAGAAGGGGGCTTTTAGACCAATGTGTATAATTTCTGCTCAATACCATTGATTTCCCGCAACTGTATTAACTTAGGAGGTAATCTGTAAAGAATAATGCCATAAAGGGATTATCCAAACTAAAACCTGTATCAATGCTAAAACGAAAGACTACGCTTGCTGTCACCTTTTTGTTGTTGATTACTGGTCTGCCTGCACAGACCAGTAAGATTAGTCTAGAAGGCCTAGAGGCTCCGGTGGAGATCATTGTAGACGAATGGGGGGTGCCACATATTTATGCCCAAAATGAACATGATCTATTTTTTGCGCAAGGGTACAATGCAGCTCGAGATCGATTGTTTCAACTTGAAATATGGCGTAGACAAGCTACGGGGACAGTAGCCGAGCTCTTGGGGCCAAGAGAACTTAAAAGGGATATTGGAACTCGATTATTTATGTTTCGGGGAGATATTAGGCGGGAAATGAATCATTATCATGAAAGAGGTGAATCTATTATTACGGCCTTTGTAGAGGGAGTAAATGCCTATATTGAAGAAATCAATGCCAAACCCGATCAACTACCCTTAGAATTCAAGTTACTCAAGACCAAACCTCAAACCTGGACGCCGGAAGTAGTGATCTCAAGGCATCAAGGACTGCTAGGGAATATCGGGGATGAATTAAAGATTGCTCGCTTACTGAAGCGGGTAGGGGAGACTAAAGCCAGAGAACTCTCCTGGTTTCACCCGCATACGCCAGATCTTACGCTGGACCCTAAGATCGATGCCGACCGACTATTTGATGATATTGGCGTCGGTTAGAACGTCACTGGAAGACTATCGGGGTTTGGCAGCGACTGACGAAGCAGACTTCCAGCGAGCTATGTTGAATGATATTAATACGCTTGGTAGTAATAACTGGGTTGTGGATGGCCGTCATACGCAAAGTGGTTATCCCATGATGGCAAATGATCCGCATAGGACACAAGCTGCTCCTTCCCTACGGTATATGGCGCATCTAGTTGCCCCAGGATGGGATGTGATTGGAGGGGGAGAACCTGAAATCCCCGGAATTTCCATCGGGCATAACCAATACGGAGCGTGGGGACTTACCGTGTTCCGCACAGATGCAGAGGATCTGTACGTGTACAAGTTGAATCCAAATAATCCCGATCAATATTGGTATCAGGGAGGCTGGGAAAACATGAAGGTGATTATGGACACGATTCCGGTGAAAGGAGAGAAGGATCATATCGTTGCGCACAAATTTACGCGACACGGTCCGGTCACACTCCAAGATACAGATAACGGAATTGGATATGCGGTTCGCTGTGGATGGTTGGAAATAGGTGGTTCCCCTTATCTAGCAAGTCTGAGAATGAACCAAGCCACGGATTTTGCTTCCTTCCGCGAGGCCTGTAATTACAGTAACATCCCAGGAGAAAACATGATCTGGGCGGATCGAAAGGGACATATCGGATGGCAAGCAGTAGGTATCGCACCAGTACGAAGGAATTGGAGTGGTTTAGTGCCTGTACCCGGAGATGGATCCTATGAATGGGATGGATATTTACCGATCATCGCTAAACCCAATGTCTTTGATCCAGCCTCCGGCATCTTCTATACAGCGAATGCCGACGTCACGCCCAAGGACTACGAACATATGAATGCTATTGGTTTTTCTTGGTCCGACCCATACCGGCAGACTCGTGTAGCTGAGATGTTGCAAAATGGGAGAAAACATAGCCTTATGGACATGGCGGCTTATCAGACCGACTACGTATCTCTTCCAGCTAGACAACTGATACAGCTATTGAAGCCAATTTCCTTTGATGATGAAAGATCAGAAGCGGCTAAAAAACGCCTACAACACTGGAATCACGAAATGTCTCCTGAGTCCATTGCGGCGGGCATTTACAATCAGTGGGAAAGAGAGATTGTGGAGGAGATCCATCGTATGATGGTTCCTAAAGAAGCTAATGGCTTAATTCGAATTCAGATGAAGCGGATCTTGGATTGGTTGAGCTTGCCGGATGGTAGATTTGGTGCCGACCCGATTGCTGGTCGAGATCAACTCTTGGCTAGGACTTTTAAACAAGCCATTGCTACCTTGACCAAGAAATTAGGCGCAGATCCCGATCAGTGGACCTACGGTCAGGCCGCCTACAAGCATATTACCCTGAAGCATCCAATGAGTAATGCGGTGAAACCAGATATTCGTGCAAAATTGGAGGTAGGACCTGCTCCGCGTGGGGGTAATTCGCATACAGTTAACAACACTAGTAGCAATGACAATCAGAGTCATGGTGCAAGTTTTAGAATCATTGTCGATACGGGAGATTGGGATGCCTGCCTTGCTAGTAATACTCCAGGACAGTCTGGGGATCCGGATCATCCTCACTATCGCAACTTATTTCAACTATGGGCAAAGGATCGATTCTTCCCGCTGTTCTATTCCAGGAAGAAGGTCGAATCTGTGAAGGAGTATGCCCTGGACTTAGCCCCAAAATGAGATTAATCGATATTCTTACCGATAGATACTAACTACTTCAGCGGGCCATTTTATAAATTGCCCGCTGAAAAATTTTATACCAACAATAAACAAGTATGTTTAGAATATCTTCCATTTCCGGTTTCCTCTTCTTACTGTCTTTCATGGCCTGTCGATCCGAACAGGAACAATCCTCGGCCCCTCCTAATATTATCTACATTCTAGCAGACGACTTAGGGTACGGGGAATTAGGGGCTTACGGGCAGGCCTTGATCGAAACCCCAAATCTTGATGAACTCGCTCGGAACGGCATGCGCTTTACCCAACATTATTCAGGAGCACCCGTCTGTGCTCCTGCGCGCTGCATCTTGATGACAGGTCAACATGCTGGTCATGCTTATGTCCGAGGCAATGATGAATGGCGAGATCGTGGTAAGGTCTGGGATTATGCGGCTATGTTCGAGGATCCCTTCCTGGAGGGGCAACGGCCACTTCCCGATAGTATCGTGACGGTTGCGGAGATACTGCAACAGGCGGGCTATCGTACAGGCGCAGTGGGTAAATGGGGGCTAGGTGCACCCACTACAGAAGGCGTGCCTAACAAGCAAGGTTTTGATTTCTTTTATGGTTTCAATTGCCAAAGACAAGCACATACTTTGTATCCTATGCATCTTTGGCGAAATGAGGAACGAGATCTTTTGAATAATAAGATGGTTGCTCCGCACAGTAATCTAGCAGAAGGGGCGGATACCTTGGATGCGGCCAGTTATGCCGACTTTACCTTAAATGACTATGCCCCCTCCCTAATGCACAAGGAAGCACTACAATTTCTAGATACCATTGGTGATCAACCTTTCTTCCTATATTATGCCTCCCCCTTGCCCCATGTTCCTTTGCAGGCTCCACAGAAATGGGTTGACTACTACCGTGAGAAACTGGGGCCAGAGGCTCCTTATACTGGGAAGAGTTATTTTCCTACCCAATACCCTAGAGCTACCTATGCTGCTATGATTTCCTATCTCGATGAACAGGTAGGGGATTTGATCAAAAAGCTTAAAGCCCAGGGTAAATACGAAAACACTCTGGTGATCTTTACCAGAGATAACGGGCCGACCTACACTGGTGGGGCTGATACTCCATTCTTTGACAGTGCTAAGCCTTTCAAAACAACCTATGGTTGGGGTAAGGGCTTTGTGCATGAAGGAGGGATAAGGGTGCCAATGATTGCCGCTTGGCCAGCGAAGATTGAGGCCGGGAGCTCTTCAGACCATCTTTCCTCCTTCTATGATGTGCTGCCTACGCTTTGTGATCTGACCGGTCAAAGTATTCCTGAGGATACCGATGGCATCAGCTTTTTACCCACACTCCTACAGCAAGAACAAGTACCACACGAGTTTCTCTATTGGGAATTTCCAGCCTATCAGGGACAGCAAGCTGTTCGCCTAGGGAAGTGGAAAGGAATTCGTAAGGGGATACTAAAAGACCAATTAGATATTGCCTTATACGATCTAGAAGCTGATCCGCAAGAAACCACCAACCTGGCAGACTCTTTTCCCGATATAGTCAATCAGATCACGGCGATTTTTACCCAAGAGCACATTCCTGCTACTATCGAACGTTTTAAGATGCCAGCCTTGGGGGATTAGATACCGATAGTCGAGCTAGGCGGGGAACCTTGGTCTTTTTAGGCCGTAGAAAGTGGTGAATATCGTATTCAGCAAGAAACGTCAATTTTTTGAATAAAATGACCTTCATATTTGTGGTATGATTTTTAATCATCCTTACTACAAGCAATTGGTTGAGCTAGAGAGCTACATTCGAGCCAATCTGGATGGAGAGCTTACCGTTGAGATGCTAGCAAAGAGAATGCATCTCTCAGCCTTTCATTTTCACCGGGTCTTCAAAAGCCTAGTGGGTGAGTCGGTCCATGAATATGTTACTCGGGTCAGGTTGGAGGTGGCAGCCATGCGGCTTAAGTTTACGGAAGATAAAATCCAGGATATCGCTTTTGAAGTTGGGTATCAGAACACTGAAACTTTCATTCGAGCCTTTAATCGAAACTACCAGAGCACGCCTAGAGCCTTTCGAAAAGCTCAACAGCAAATTGTGGAGAATCGTTTGGAGAAAATTGTCCGACAGAAGGTGGTGGAACAGATGGTATCTACCGAGCTAAAGCGATTGGATCCAATTCGCGTGGCCTTTTTGACGCACAAAGGACCGTACCCTACGGTAGGAGAGACCTGGGGGCAACTCATGCAAGGTATTCCTCCATTAGAGTGCGGACGCTTGATTGGGGTGCCTTACAGCGATCCGCACACTGTAGCACCAGATCAGGTTCGGTATGATGCCTGTGTCGAAATCCGGTCCACTTATTCACCCCCGGAACATATCCAGGTAAAGGAGTTAGTGGGAGGTCAGTTTGTCCAAACCGTCCACCATGGAGTACTTGAACAAATTGATGATACTTACCATCTTCTCTATGGCCTATGGCTCCCAAACAGTCGTTTTGAACTGCGTAATGAGCCTTCGATGGAGGTCTATTTAACGGATAACAGGCAAACGGCACCTGCCGAGGCTCGCACGGCTATTTATCTGCCCATAAAAACATTCAAATAATGACAAAGATTGATTTTAAGAAGGCCTTTAAGAGCGAATACGCTCCTAAGGCTAAGATCCCGACGCTTATTGAAGTGCCTCCGATGAACTATCTGATGATAGATGGTGAGGGATACCCGGAGGAAAACCCGGAATGGACGGGAAGTATTGAAGCCCTGTATCCTTTGGCTTTTGGTCTGAAGTTTATGTTTAAAAAGAAAACACCACCTGCTGATTATTTTGATTATGTGGTTCCACCTTTAGAAGGACTGTGGTGGCTGGCTAAGGGCGATCCTGATTTCTATTTGCAGAATAAAGAGGATTGGCGTTGGACAATGATGATTCGGCAGCCAGACTTTATTACCGCTGAAATGGTGGAAGAGAAGATAGCAGAACTAAAGGTGAAGAAAGATCTCCCTGCTTTAGACAAGGTGCGATTTGAAGGCATGAATGAGGGGCTGGTGGTACAAATTATGCACCTCGGACCCTACTCAGAAGAACCGGCTACCTTGGATCTACTGCACGGTTTTATCCGGGAGAACGGCTACGACTTCAGAGGGAAACATCATGAAATATATCTGAGTGATCCCCGTAGGGCCAATCCTGCCAAAATGAAAACTGTACTTCGGCAACCAGTTACTAAGAAATAGCTGAGCCGATGGGTAAACAAAAAGGCCGCTGGAATCCCAGCGGCCTTTTTGTTTATAGTAAAGAATGCAATTCAATTAGGCGGCTGCAGCCGCAGAACCTCCTTCCTTGCCTTTCATCCAGAAATATAGGATAGTAAATAAGACAATCAGAATACCCGGGAACAAGACCATGGTCCCTAAGGTGGCCTGTCCAGCCAGTAATTCTAATTCATCACCTGTTACTCCTGTTTCTGCTACTTTGGCCTTGTCAGAATCAATCCAACGTCCAATAATCGGCTGGAAAATGGAAGTTGAGAACATACCAACTGCTCCGATGATGGACATCCCTAAGGCACCACTCTTCGGAATATATTCTGCTATAAATCCGATCATGTTAGGCCAGAAGTATGCGATACCCAATGCATAAACGATTGCTGCCACATAGGCCATTCCTCCGGTCTGCGTGCTAAACAAGTATACACCGATTGTGGCCAGTACAGCTGATATCAACAATACTCCAGTTGTGTTGAATCGATGTACAGCCTCTCCACCGAAATATCTCGCTACCGCCATCAGACCCGTCACAAGAGCAAGGATAATCATCGGTTGAGCACCACTCTTAGCTAGAATCAAGCCTACCCATTGCTGAGGTCCAAATTCTGAGATCGCCGTAAGTGCCATACAAGCAAACATGAAGATGAAGAGAGGAGTAAGCATAGCCTCTAGGTTGCCAGAAACCTTGGCAGCTTCGTCGGACTTCGCCTTAGGCCATTCCTGACCAAAGAATAAATAAGCATAGATTAGGGTCGGGATCATAATCACCCAAATTTGAGATTCCCAACCGAAGCCGGCATCCGTCATGAATTTAGATACCAAACTTCCGATTACAATACCACCTGGGAACCACATGTGGAAGCGGTTCATCATCTTACTCATCTGTACGCCTTCGTACTTATCCGCAATCATCGGATTACAAGCAGCCTCTGTACAGCCATTACCTAAACCAATAAGAAGCGTGGAAATTAATAGCCCAGTATAACTGCCTGAATAAATGGTCATGATAATACCTACAGCATGTGCTAGAAAGGCAAATTGCATGATTCGAGCTCCTCCCACAGAATGATAGATCAAACCACCAATGACCATAGAGATTGGAAATCCTAAGAACCACATGGAATTGATGAATCCGAGTTGCTCGGCACTGAGGCTAAGTTCCTCGCCCAATTGGGGAAGGATACCCGCTCTAATACTGAAAGATAAGGCGGTAGTGATCAAGGCGAAACAACTACCATAAAAAAGCCTGTTGTCGTTTGTCATTGTTTGTTAGATTTTTCATTTTGATTACAGATCGAAAGGATATCACGGCCTTCCGAAACGGATTTGGAATTCACACTCTACAAAGAATGAGTTCAAACCCGGCAATGAGTTTCCTCAAGCCTAAAGTTTCCACATTGTCTTCAGGGATATCAGAAATTGATAACTGAACCAGCTGATGCTTGGCTAATTTGGTAGGGAGTTTTAGGTTCGTATCTATGATTTAGGATACCTGCGAACCTTATCGGCGAACGATATTTCAACCTCTACTGATTATCCTTCACCAAATTTTAGCAGGTTCAGTGATTTTTGAACCATCAAAAATCCGGACTAACATAGCAATTATGATTCGAAATTTTGAACAATGCCTCGGATTTTTTAGGCAATTAACAAGTGACTTGACTATGGTTGGGCTAGAGTGGGATCTACTTGACATAAGGGTAAATACCTAGTAGCCAGCCAACTAAACAGCCAGGAAAGCACAGATTTATGCCTAAGTATTGAAGATGTATTGTTGTGATCACGCCTTCTCTGAGGAGGAAGGAGAAAAAATCGAAGGTTGACGATGATCTTTTAGAAATACTCGACAGTCACCGTCAGCTCGTGACTCCCTTTATCTAGGGTAGCCTTCCATCTTGTGTCCTTTCGTTCACCATTATTTTCATAGTGCCCATTTACAGCCTTGAATTTGTTTCTAGATACATATTGATCTAGGTTAACCTGTTCTGTATCCAGCACAAAGGTGGAAGTCTTCATGGTTTTCTCTTCGTTGCAAGAGCACTCTACATCAGTGACTGCCGGAATATCAATTCCCGTTCTAACTTCGATGTTGTCGATATTGAAGCGTTCACAATCCACGTAGTCGTAAATATGACTTACTAAACCGCGAAAGCCCAAAATGGCGCCGATGGCTAAAACAGAGATAGAGCCGAAAATGAGTACTAGATGTTTCATTGTCTTAGATAGATGTAAAAACCGCTTGTGATACCTACTAGATATTTAGAAGTAAGAAACGAGAAGACAGTCCCGAAGCATCTTGCAGCGAAGCCGTCTGGTCTCTTCCTTCTCAATGTCTAGGAGTAAAGCCGGTGGTTAAAGGTTGTTTCTAAGGAAGAAACGACGAGCTTCTCAGATATGAGTTAGAGCGCTGGAATTTTAACATCTACTTTGGCGGAGTGATTACGGTTTCCTCGGGGACTCGACGATCTTTGATACCTAATTTCCGCTCAATTTCTTGTTCTAGAAACCTTGCCTTTGAAAGACTCGGAATATTGGAAACCAGCTTAATATGCTTTTGGCCTCCTGGGCTGTTAATCATCATATATACATGATAACCGCCAATGTTCTTGATGTATACTTGATCTACATCCCGGACATTATACTGCTGATCCTGGATGAACTTCTTCGGTTTTCTCCTGATGGAAAGGTGCTGCTCATCGATATTGATGAAAATCTTGTGATTGGAACGGTTGAGCAAATTGAGAATCGATAAAAAACCCAATAAACTCCCAGTCAATGTTAACCACAGAGGGAATGCGCCGTCTTTGGCAAAATAGGCCATGATAAAAATGAAGGAAATAAAAGGAACAAGGGAACCTATTAAAACCTCAGGGATACTTATCGGTTGCTCCATGGTGATATCCATTTCTTGTTCGAAATGGAAAATATCAATGCCTTCAGGACGAATAATCTCTGGTTTGGAAGCCACTTCAACGGCTGCGTCCAAGTCCCGAACTTCTTTTTTAAAGGAGAAAACGACATTGCAATTGCCACATTTGGCGATCTTATCGTTGATATTAAGGTTGGAGGCGGGCACATCACTGCCACAGTTCGGGCAGCCGATTTTGGTAAAGGTCGAAGTATCTTCGACATCTACTTCTTTTAACTCTAATTTGTGCTTCTCTACGGTCTTCCTTGCCATGTTTCTTTGGGTTTCTAAGCTGAAGATGTGAAATTAGAAACAGACTGCAAAATTTACCTTTCATAAATCTCCACCTTTGCGCAATCCTAAACATGTTTAAGTCTATCGGCAAATTTAATCGGTAATCTACTCGGAAAACCCTAGATTTATTGGCCAATTAGGGAACCATCCGCCATAAATCTTTTCAACTACTACATTATGAGAACCAAAATCTTAAAGGGGCTGGGCATCTTAATCCTTATAGTTTTAGCTGTGGCCATCTACAACAAGAAGAAGATTACCCAGCTTTACACCGTGTTACACATATTTGATGAAGATCAAATTGCCGATAACTTCATGCACATGGAGGATTTATTTGACACACGAACCATCGAGAAAAGCGCCAGTCCCACTCAGTTGGTCAAAGACATAAGTTATACCCCAATCTCCTCCTTTAGTTATGAGGATTCAACGATCCAGGTTCCAGAATTTATCGAAAGCACTAGAACTATGGGCCTACTTGTCATGAAATCTGATACCATCATTTATGAAGAATATTTCAATGGCATGGCAGAATCCACGACGCACATATCTTGGTCAGTTGCAAAATCTGTAGTAGCTACCCTTTTAGGAATAGCCTATCACGATGGCTTAATCAAGGACTTGGCTGAACCCATTACTAAGTACTTACCGCAACTGGCTGCTTCAGGGTACAATGAAGTGAGAATCAAGGACATACTGAACATGAGTTCCGGCGTGGGGTTTAATGAGGATTACCGCGATTTTAATTCTGACATTAATCGTTTTGGAAGAGCTTTTGCTTTAGGTTCCTCATATGAAAGCTTCGCCCTTTCTCTGAAGAATGAAAGAAAGCCCGGCACCTATAATCATTATGTAAGTATTGATACCCAAGTTTTAGGGATGCTTCTGGAAAAAGTTACAGGCAAGCGTTTGTCTCTATATCTTAAGGAGAAACTATGGGACCCCATGGGCATGGAACATGATGCACAGTGGATTATCGATGAGACCGGCATGGAGTTGGCATTAGGTGGGTTGAATATCAGTTTACGAGATTATGCTAAGTTGGGCCTCCTATACTTACAGAAAGGACGCTGGAAGGACCAGCAACTGGTTCCGGCCGAATGGATTGAACGAACTATTAGTCCTGATGCACCTCACTTGATGCCTGGCCGCGATAACCAGAATTCTAGTAATCGATATGGATATGGTTTTCAGTGGTGGATTCCCGAAAAACCAATGGGGGACTTTTTTGCCGCAGGGATTTATAACCAATACATTTATGTCTATCCTGAAAAGGACTTTATCGTGGTAAAGCTCTCTGCAAATCATCATTTCCGCATTCCTGGAGATGAGTCAAAATACCAGCATATTGACTTCTTCCAGGCTATGGCTAATGCATTTTAGTACCTTAATATTTCTTTAACAGAAAAAAAGTTCATAGTGGCTAGTGGTGTCGGGATAGTTTATACATCTAATAATTGAAGATAGGTGATAATAAAACCCGACAGCCTTATGAATACATATCGTGGAGTAGCTTCAGAAATAGAGTACCAGGACACCAAGATGATGTACATTGGAATTCCATTCATGACCCTTTTCGTGGTACACGTGGGTTTGGAAGACCGATTGGGAAGTTTGCTCAGCAATAGCCTTTATTACGAAAATTTAATCGTGAGCTTGGCCATTGCCTATCTTACCTTTTTTAGTATTCGGTCATGCATACTAGGCTTTGATCAATGGCTACCTTGGCACGCTGGCAGGCGGAATACTTGGCGTTGGTCTCTACAGCTATTTGCTAGTGCAGTGATAACTTCCTTTTGGCTGGTCGTAAATGATTTCTATGACTACATCATGCTTGGGGAATCCGACTTACTGGATACCGTTTTGCTTACCGTGGATTGGCCCGTTTCTCTTCTCCTGATTGCTGGCCTGAACTACTATTATTATCTTCAGTTTGAACAAGCTCATCAATATTCCTATGATCCTTCCATTTCCGATCGACTGGAACAAGATGGATCAAAAGTTTTGCTCAAAGTACCAGGGGGATATGAACAGACAAACCAGGAAGATGTGCGTATCATATTTCTCCAAAACGAGCTTAGCTGCATTGTAGATAAGGATGACAATAGAAGATGGTCAGATTTGTCCTTATCGGCTCTAGAGAAGAAGTTTCAACTCGAACCTGCTCAGTATTTTCGGTTAAATCGGAAGCTATTAGTGCATAAGACGGCGATTAAGGGATATCGAAAGATTAATGGGCATCGGCTAGAATTAGAGTTATATTTTGGAACCGCTGTCCAAACCATAGTGAGCAAGAACAAAGCTGCCCGTTTTAAAACTTGGTGGCACAAGCCCCTACTGCAATCCTAAAGTTTCGGCTTTACCCCTCAAATCTTTCGCTTTCGCCCATTAAGCAAGCACTGATCGAATGTATTGTCAAGGGATTGGACCATTTTGTGAATGACACCAATCTCTTTGTCCATGTTTAGTTTTAAGTCTACACTGTTCACCCTATTTGGATTGTTGCTTTTCGGGTTTTCTAATTTGGAGGCCCAATCAAATGAGGTATTGCATCAAATAGCTGCTCAATATCAATCGACCTATAATGTTCCAGGACTAGCCATAGCACTGGTTCGCTCAGATACCTTTTTTCTCGGTGTCAGTGGGACTAAGCAAATAGAAAAGGAAATACCAATTGATGAACAAACGCCCTTTCATATTGGGTCTAATTCCAAAGCTTTTACTGCCTTTCTAGCTGCCTATTTAGTAGAACGAGACTTGGTAAGTTGGTCGGATAAACTGATGAAAGTGGTTCCAGAACTCAATCAACCCACTTATGCTGCCTACAATGAGGTGACCCTAGAGCATTTATTGGCTCATCGATCCGGGCTTGCTCCATTTGAGTCTAGTTCCAGCAAAGAATTTCGGGCTTTACCTAAGAACCTAGGAGAGCTGGAGAACTCACGTTTAAGATTTGCGCAAGTCGCTTTGTCCTTTCCACCAGATTTTGGAGAAGGGACGCATGTATATTCGAATGCTGGTTATGTCCTAGCTGCTCTGATGCTAGAACGAGCCACCTCTTCTACTTTTGAGGACTTATTGTTGGAGCTGGGACAGCAGTTGAAACTTAATTTTCACTTTGGATTCCCAAACGATGAAGCTGGTCTCAATATGTTGGGGCATCGAAAGCGGTGGGTTGGTCGAAGCTATCGATCCTTAGCGCCCAATAACAGGCATGCTGTTCCATCCTATTTTGCGCCTGCCGGAGATCTAGCCATTAACCTAGATGACTTAGCTATTTGGGTACAATTTCACCTAAGAGGGCTCTCTGGAGAGAATATTTTTTTGAAACCAGAATCCTACGAGAAGTTGCACTATGGCCTGCCTGATTATGGTTTGGGTTGGTACAATGGAAAGATCGGTGCTGGACCAGAACGATTTAGCTACCATGGTGGAAGCTTGGGAACATTCTCCTCTGCTATAATGCTTAGTGCAGAACGAAATACAGGCATAGTTATCTTGGTGAATGCCGAAAGTAAGCATGTCGGACGGCTAAAGGAAAAGCTTCGGGTTGAACTTTGGGATAGATTTGGTCAACCTTCTAAATGATGGCTTCATGCCCCAAGAGGTACTCCCTAACAAGATTCTTACAGTCTCCTACAAAACATATCTAAACTAGATATTCAGTTGGTGTTAATGCTCAGTAAAACACCTATTTAGAATTTATATAAAATAGTAGGTTTTAAATTTTTAAGCAGTTGATAGTTAATTGTTTATTTCTTGGTTTATAATGGGTTAACATACTTTACTTTGCTTTAAGCTTGATTTAAGATTGGCATAATGGTAGGTAGGTAATTTCATCACGTTAATAGACTTATTCCTAACATTCCTAATCTACTCATTCAAGACATTATGAAAAGATTTCTGTCTACTCTTTTTGTTCTCGCCCTCGTTGTGGCTGCGGCAAAAGCCCAGACCATATTCTCAGAGGAGATCGAATTACCTGATGATTATGTTCCGCTTCAGGTAGTAATGCCTCCTTCTCCTTTGACACTTCAGGTTTTGTTTGTGGGTGGCCACGATATTGTTCAAACGACAAAGACTTATGGTAATCCCGCAGGACGAAACATCGCCAAAGAAAACCACGACTTTATAGGATTCACACCTGACCGTACAGGCGAATCTTTGGGATGGATTTCTGTGAACCATGAAATGATTTACCGTGATGACAAGATTGGTGACGGTGGTGGAATGACAGTATTCCGTGTTGATAGAGACCCTATCACTGGATTATTGAAAATCCTTGATCAGCGTTTGGATGACGGCCGTACTGGCGAGTTCTTCAACGTTGACTTTGTAAACACTGTTGGAGAAACGGGGATGAACTGTGGTGGTATCAGCTCTACTTTCGACGGACGTATCTGGACTGCAGAAGAATGGTTCCGGACCAGCAATAGTTCCATCTGGAACGGCTCTCAAGGTGCTGGTATCGGTCGTAACGCTCCAATTATGCCAGTAAACAACGACGGGAACCAAGGTGTACGTGACACTTCTGACTACGTTATCGATTCGGACATTGAAGGATGGGATGGCCAAACACTTGCTAAGTACCAAAACTTCAACTACATGGTTGAGATCGATCCTCGGCAAGCCGTAGCTATCCGTAAGCAGTACAACTGGGGACGTATGGGCTGGGAAGGCGGTGCGATTGCCAATGACAATCGCTCTGTATACCTAGGACCTGACGCTACACCAGGTTTCTGGATGAAATTCGTTGCTGATCGTCCCGGTGACTTCACTGAAGGTACCATGTATGTGTACAAGCACGATTCTGATGACAAATGGATTCCTATCGCACATAGCGTAGAAAACATGTTGAACTTGCAGGATAGAGCTATTGAAGCGGGTGGTACCATGTACAATCGCCCAGAATGGGTAGCTCACGATCCTTCTACCAACTTGATCTATTGGACTGAGACTGGCCGTGACTTCCCAGGTGGAAGATGGGCTGACGAGTCTGCTGAAGGTGCTGTTCATGACCCCGCACACATCGCTAGAGCTCAAGCTCAAGGTTTGGACTCTCCAAATGACGAAGCATACCGGGATACTTACGGACGTATCTGGGTATTCGACACGAACGCCAACACGAACGCTGTATTGTTGGAAGGTGGTCCAGATTGGGATAATGCTGATTCTCCCCCTGCAAGCGCTTACTTCGGAAAGCACCTTTCTAACCCTGATGGATGGAGGGTAATGCAAATCGACGGTCAAAGCTTCTTGGTTATTCAGGAAGATTTGAACGGTACTTCTTACGGTCGCATGCCAGCTGGTGTCAGCAATCGTACTTGTGAATTGTATTTATTGAACCTGGCTATTGAAGATCCAACTATCGAAGACCTTATCCGTTTGACGGCAGTGCCAAGAGGTGCGGAAGTTACCGGTGCTGTAGCCACTGCTGACGGAAAGTCTCTGTTGGTTAACTCGCAGCACCCAAGTTCTGAGAATGAGTTCCCATGGAACCACTCTTTGACCTTTGCTATTCACGGGTTTGATCGTGTGACAGTTGAAGATTTAGCTGATAGCAATCCATTTAATGTGAATCCTGATGAGTTGAAAGCGGGAAATGGTGCCGAAGCTGCCGAGGCTGCTTTCACGGTATTCCCTAATCCAACTACTCGTACATTGTTCTTCAACAGAACTACGGACGTAGCGGTATACGACATCAGAGGAAAGCGTTTACACGTTGCTCAAAACGTAAGTGAACTAGACGTGTCTAATCTTCCTAAGGGTATGTACTTCGTACAAAATGCTCAAGGAGAGATGATTCAAGTGGCTGTTCAATAAGAACAAATTCTACTAACTAGGTATAAAGTGTAAGTGTGGAGTAGCATCTTTTTAGGATGCTACTCCCCAATTATGACACATCTCTAATTAGGCTACAATCATGAAAAAAAAGACATTGCTATTTTCTACTTTACTTCTTCTTTTCATAGGGATTAGTTTTCTGAATTTCTCTACTATCAAGCACAGTCAGAGCCTTGAAATGGTGGAGCAGCAATTCCAGACAGGGCTTACAGCACTCCAAATTCAAATTGCGACTTATCATCAATTGGCTAAGCAAGTTGCAGCCTCACCTACCTACCTACCACAACTCCAGGAAGCTCACTTAGAAACACGTCTTAGTTTCAAAAGAATCGAGTTTTTATTGGAATACCTCGATCACCCTAGCATTAAGAGACAATTGAACGGAGCTCCACTGCCGAGCACGGAACCGAAAGTTTCAGAGATCAATGTGCTGGAACCGATCGGTCTACAAGTGTTAGATGAAATTGTATTTGCTGAAGATCCCTTAGCCCACGTGGAGGAAATCGTGCGATTAACGGACTTGCTAGGTAAGGGCTATCAAGGGATCTATAACTACCAATATAATATTCCCATAAATCACCGACATATATTTGAGAGCATCCGTTTTGAACTCATTCGCATCATAAGCTTAGGGCTGACGGGCTTTGATACCCCAGGGTCATCGAATGCCATTCCTGAGGCCAGGGTTGCCATGGAAAGTATTCATAACGCTTACCTGGCTTATCATCCGATTATTAAAAAGAAGAACGAAGCAGTGGATGCCAGAATTATAAAATCCTTTGAATCTGGCATTGCCTATTTGGGGAAACATAAAGATTTTGATTCATTTGATCGCCTGCACTTTCTCACCACCTATATTGATCCCTTATTCAAGGACATCTTACAGGCACATAAAAGCTCTGGTATCGAGACGATTTCAGAGGTGAATTCTATGCCACAGCCGATCAATTATGATGCTAAGAGCATTTTTGATGAGGGACTTTTAAATCCTAGTTTCTATGCGGGATTTAACCTCGAGGAAGCTAAGAAGAAAAAGCGGGTGGAGCTCGGTAAACTTCTGTTTTTTGATCCCATTCTATCAGGAAATAATGAACGATCATGCGCTTCCTGTCATAAACCGGAAATGGCTTTCACGGACGGCCTTACAACCAGTCTGGCGGCAAACGGCGAGGAGCATATACTTAGAAATTCTCCAACCATCATCAATTCTGTTTTTGCAGAAAAGTACTTCTATGATCTTCGAGAGGAATTTTTGGAGCGTCAGATGAAGCACGTTGTGCTTGATGCGCTTGAATTTGATACAGACTTCTTTGAGATCACGGAAAAGTTGCAAAAAAGTGCCGAATACCAGAAGCGCTTCAAAAAGGCCTATCCCAGCTATGAAATATCAAAGTGGTCTATCTCAAATGCTCTATCTGCCTATGTGGCTAGTTTAGTCTCCTACAATAGCCCATTTGATCAATATATCCAAGGGGACAAAGAAGCCATAAGCCCAGCCGCCATTCGGGGCTTCAACTTGTTTACGGGGAAAGGTGCTTGTGCTACCTGCCATTTCATGCCTACATTTAGCGGCTTGGTACCGCCGCGCTTTCGGGAGTCTGAATCAGAGGTTTTGGGTGTTCCTCATTCGCCAGATACAGTCCAGCTAGCTTTAGATGGAGATCCTGGTCGCGCCGCCAATGGTCGCGCCTTAGACGAAACCGAATTCTATCTTTTCTCCTTCAAAACGCCGACGCTCAGGAACATTGCATTGACTGCTCCATACATGCACAATGGAGTATATCAGTCCTTGGAAGAGGTTATGGACTTCTATAACAAGGGCGGAGGAGCTGGAATGGGATTGGAGGTGCCTTATCAGACCTTACCTGATACGCCTTTAAATCTTTCCAAGTCAGAAATTTCAGATATGATCAGTTTTATGGAAACACTAACTGATACTACCGGATTGACAAGTAAGCCCAGGGTACTTCCAAAGTTTGAACAAGAACTACAATGGAATAAACGAGCCATTGGTGGGACGTATTAGACTCAATATCTGATCACTCCCCGTAAGAGAAATCTACTATTGTTTCACATAACGTTCCCCATTAACATCTGATTCATGCTGAAAAAATTCCTTTCCACCATTATCTTCTTGATGCTGCTCAGCTTTGGGGCGCTTAAGGCTCAAGGTAAGTTCTGCTTCCAGGGAGCTTCCATCAAGGCCCAAAGTGGCTTGCCAGGACTTGTGTATCAAGATACGGCCCTCAACTCACCTGAAATTATACGTTTCAGTACTCGACCATTGGTAAGTCCTTATCAATACCTAGTGACGGATACGAATAACATCATCGTAATGGTCAGCCCATCCAACTCTATTAATATCTCCGGGTTAACTGCGGGGAGCTATCGGGTTTGGTCTTTTTCCTTTATTGGTGAGATAACTGCTGAAGTGGGGCAAGACGCCAGTGCTGTGCAATTGGCAGCCTTTTGTAGTGGTCTTTCTCGAAACTTCATTCCTTTTGTTATCAATAGCCATGAGCCAGACAATGGTAATGGTGACGGCGGTAATGGTGGTGACAATGGAATGAGTAATGGGTCTGGCCCAGACCCTGATGTAGTGATTAGTTACGGATCGCTATTGGAAGCTATTGAGCGCAACAGCTTACTGCAGATTTTAGAACGTGGAGTCGAGAATGCAGGATTGGAAGCTGCTTTAGCTGGCGAAGACCCATTGACTGTCTTTGCTCCTGTAAATAATGCCTTTGCTGCTTTGGATGCAGCCGATTTGGTAGCCCTATTCGATTTACCAACGACAGCCCTCAGAACAACCATACTAAATCATGCGGTGGCAGGTTCTTATTCCGCTGCGGATCTCTTCAACGGACAAGTATTGACTGCTTTAACCGGTAATTCGTTGTCCGTCATGATTAATGATGAGGGTGTATTTGTAGGTGGAGCGAAGGTCATACAAACGGATATCGGAGCCGTAAACGGCATTGTCCACTTAGTACAAAACATTGTGGAATCTATTGCACCATAGGCTCCGGAATTAACGAGCCAACCTCTTTTACTTTTGTTTCAACAATTAAAGGATGTCGAAAAGTGTGATCACTTAAGGACATCCTTTTTCTTTTGAGGCGGATTTGTACCCCCAATCTGAAGGCTTTTTTCCGTTCATTTCCCGGACTTTCCTGGATATTGAGCGGAAAAGATACCTGATGAAGCAAAGTTTTATTATCCCGTTACTCCTTATTCTTTGGTGCTGTGACCTATCAGCTACGACCTACTACTTTCACCCCTCTGGAAATGATCATAATCCGGGTACTTCGATGTTGAGGCCACTGAAAAGCCTGGAGAAGGCTTCAAGCCTTAGACTGCAAGCAGGAGACTCCATTCTGTTAGCAGCGAATCAAGTATTCATGGGGAGTTTGCGGCTGAGTGGAGTGCTTGGCACCCTAGAGAATCCGATTGTTATTACGACCTACCGACCTGGTCCGAGTACCGGTCTGGAGGCCGCAGAAATCAAGGCTGACGGCCATGCTAATGGTGTCCTTATCCTGAATTCCTCTCATGTAAAACTAAGTGACATCAAGATCCAAGCAGACGGAGGAGGACTTTCTCAACAAGAGGACCAGAATGTAAATATGCGTTGTGCGGTATTGATCACAGTCGATCAGGAAGGTACTTACGAGGGTATTCATTTAGAGGAACTTTGTGTGTCCAATGTGTTTTTTGAAGATGACGGTTTTCAGCGGGGAGCTAAAGAGGTGCGAACGGCTAATGGAACCCAACGGTATGGCTGGGGAATAAGGGTACTTAATCGTACGCCCGAGGCTTTAATTAGGGACATTAACATTAGTCATTGTCAGGTAGAAAACGTTGCACATACTGGGATCAAATTTACGGGCAGAAATAGAAGCATACAATCCATCCGGATCGAAAACTGCGAAGTAAGGCGCACAGGTGGTCCAGGCATCCAAATGTCAGGTGTGAAAGAAGGCAAGATTAGCCAGAATCTAGTTAGCCATAGCGGAAGCAAAGATGATTCCAGAAAATGGGGTAGGGGAAGTGGCCTATGGACTTGGAATTCTGCAGATATCATCATTGAACGGAATCGATTTGAATGGGCTAACGGACCTGGGGACTCGGCAGGTTGTCACATAGACTTTAATTGCGAGAACGTGATCGTCCAATACAATATAAGCAGCCACAATGCTGGAGGGTTTTGCGAGATCTTAGGAAACAACCACAATTGCGCCTACCGCTACAATATCAGCTACAACGATGGATTCCGAGTGAAGGGAGAAAATGGTGCTTTTCAGGAGGGAAAGATCTTTTGGCTTAGTGGGTATGTAGGGCGAAAGAAAAAGAGAAGTGGTCCTTTCAATAGCTATTTTTACAACAACACCATCATTGTAGATTCTACTATCACTGCTAAATTTGCGATCGACCGGGCTGCGGATGGACTCCTGATTATGAATAATATTTTCTTCATTGCGGGAAAAGGACAATGGGTACTGGGCGATCAATATAAACCAGATAAGAGCGGCCCAGCGGAGATTCGAAGATCAGTATTTACGAATAACCTTTTTCTGCATGCAGACGTATGGCCAAAAGATGCGTGGGTGCAGCCTGACGACAAAATCATTGGAGAAATTCACTGGCCAGTTAGCAAGTCTGAAGATATCTACAATTGGCTTCCTGTAAACCTTGAGGTGATCAAAGGGAAAGGACTACCAGTGCCAAGAATCCCTGGAGATACAATTGGTCTGAAAGTTGGATTAGCTGTGAAGCATGACATTTTGGGACAAACGATCGGTAAAACACCAAGTATTGGTGCCATCGGAGTGGAAAGCTCTTCAAAATGAAATAGACTAATCTACCAATTACTCAAAATGCTGACCATTGATCACAAAAGGGGTGTCAAGTACTCATGCCCCCTTTGATCTCCTCAGAATTCCCTGCTATTTGGCTTCACAATAAGTGAATACCAAATGAAAACTTTCCATCTTCTAAGTGGCCCTTGGCCATGGTATGTGGCAGGCCCATTAATGGGGTGCACTATTCCTTTACTGTTGTTTTGGGGAAATAGAATGCTTGGTGCCTCCTCCAGTCTAAAACATCTTTGCGCCTTAGTACCCTCCAAGGCTGAGTACTTTCAGTATGATGTTCGCAAAGGGTATTGGAATTTGACTTTTGTCTTTGGAGTATGCATAGGTGCAGCCCTTTGCTATCGATACTTCTATGAGACAGAACAAGTTATGATTGCAGCTTCCACTATGGCTGATCTTCAGCTTCTTGGCTTATCTGATTTTCGAGGACTTATGCCAGAAGAAATTTTTGGTCAAAATCAATATCAGCAGCCTAGATTCTGGAGCTTCACGCTGTTAGGAGGATTGTTTTTGGGTTTTGGCGTCCGCTACGCTGGCGGCTGTACCTCTGGCCATGGCTTTATGGGGCTGTCGCAAATGAGTAAGGCTTCCTTTCTTGCCGTCATGGCATTCTTTGCTGGCGGAATGTTCTTCACCTTCTTTCTCTTACCTTATTTTCTAATCTAAAACATCCCTCATGAAGTACTTAAAGTTTATGTTAATCGGCCTGTATTTCGGGGCCTTGATCGTCAAGTCCGAAGCCTTGAGCTGGTTTCGTATTCAAGAGATGTTTCGACTACAGTCATTTCATATGTTCGGGATATTTGGATCAGCGGTACTAGTAGGTGGTGTCACCGTTATGCTAACCAAACGTTATCACTTGCCCACCATCTCTGGCGAAACCATATTGATTGAGAAGAAGCCTTTACAGCCAACAGCTCATATTATCGGTGGGGTTCTTTTTGGTTTTGGCTGGGTCTTGACTGGGCTATGCATAGCTCCCATTTTTGCACTCTTGGGAGTCGGTGCTGTGGCGGCTATCCCCATCTTTTTTGGTGCTTTACTTGGAGTGTATCTGTACGGCCACCTGCAGCATAAATTACCTCATTAAGGTAAGAAAGTGCCGATGGATTGGGACAAATATCAAACTCAGTAGACTAATAGATAGTGGAAACTAAGAACCCTAAAAAAACAAAACCCATGATCAATGAAAACCTCAATCCACTTTCCTTCGTAGAAGAAAGGAAAAAGGAAGAAACGATGCTCGATAAGGAAAAACTAATATCCGCTCTGATTGCAATTGCTTGCCTCACCTTCTTTCCTCTAGTGTACATCATCGGAAGGAGTCTTGTGCTGTGGTTCGGATAAATCACCTTACAGACTAAGAAAACAGGAGGAGCACTAATTGGAAGATTTTCGTTTCAGGAAGTATTCATCTTTTCTAGCCTTACCATTGACCTTACCATCGGTCCAGGCCTCTAATTCATCTTTATTCTGGAGTTCATACCCAACTTCTTGTGGATAGTCGTGCTCCGGATTCTTGAATACCCAACGGTTATTCTCCACTTCAGTGGCGGTAAACAAGGTGGGAGCAGAGTTGTTAATGATTGCGATGTAGGCCCAATGCGGTCCCAACTTACGGATGCTGATGTTTTCAACCAGCACCGTGTCTCCTCCGCGGATCCAAAAGCCTTCGCCTTGCAGATAGTCAGCTGTTCTCTTTTCCCACCTTTCAATGAAAGTGCCACCACCCAAAGGGCCTTCCCAATGGCCAATAAGACCATCAAATGGAGTTGTAGCATTGGATATGGTAGCTTTCTTAGTAGCACAGGTAGATAGGAAGCCGGTAGCCATCAGGAGAATTGCGAATTGTAATACGGTCGTTTTATTCATAGGAACAAAGCTATTGACGAAATCCAAAGGGAAATTGTACAAAAGCGACATTAATTAAGAGCCAGTGAATTGTTCATTTAATTCATTTTGTTGCAAGAAGAACTGGCGAGGGCTTTGACCAGCAAAGCGCTTAAAGTCACGATTAAAATGCGCTTGGTCAAAATACCCGGCAGCTAAACTGACGTCAGTGAGCGTGGAGAATGGCTGATGCTGTACCAGGCGAATGGCTTTTTGTAATCGAGCAATCCTGGCTAGCGTTTTGGGCTTTGTGCCGGTCACTTCTAGAAACTTTCTTTGAAAATGTCGCGGACTGATTTTGTACGAGCGAATGATGTCTTTAATATCACCAATTCCTCCATTCTGTGAAATGATATCACTTACATGTACAATTAATGGATCGGGTCTGGAACATTTAGCCAATTGTCTCAGGAGGAATGCCTCGATGATGTGGACCGCAGAAGAGATACTAGGAGCTTCATTTACTTGTTCTTCCAGTTCTTGACCACTTCTGCCAAAAAGGTCTAGCAAACTTATTTGCTGCGCTTGAAATTCTTTCGGCGATAGCGAAACAAAGGGAAAAAGTCCATACGGGCGAAATCGAACGGCAATAATTTTAGCGTCGGCCGAGGGGATCAAGTCCAAGTACTGATGAAGTTGTCCATACAAGAAACTTCTGGCTTGTGCACGTTCTACACCTTGATCTTTTTGCAAGAATCGACCACCCAAGTGAAAAATCACTTCCATTTGTCCATCTGGCAGTATCCGTTCAATCTTAGGAGCATACTGTCCAATCGGCACGCGATCTTCCAAAGTCCAAAAACAATTCACATAGGACCGGAGTGCTGGTATCGGTTGAAATTCTTGGTATTGCATCAAGCCATAAGTTAGCTTAATTTTGGCTACGCCAGAAGAAAAAATTGAAGGATTAAAGTATTACACCTAGATCAAATCATAATGAAGGATAGTCCTGAATCACAACAGAAATTCGTGGATTTCGCTATTGCGCACATGAACGAGGATCATCGAAAGGATATGAGAGATATGATCAAAGCCTTTTTGAGTGTTAATTGGGTCACAGATGCAGAGATGCTAGGTTTTGAGGCAGAGGAGATCAAACTAAGAGGTTATGGCGAGCAAGGACAAGCTGAGATGTTCACTCTGCCCTTTGACACGCCATTAAAGAACGTTCGAGAACTCCGGCCTAGGCTAGTCGAAATGGTGAAAAAGGCTAGAGAAATCTTGCAGACTGATTAAACAGCTTCTTAGCTAAGAATGTCATGAACCACATGTCCATGTACATCTGTTAAACGGAATCGCCTACCTTGATACTTAAAGGTTAGTTGCTCATGATTAATGCCCATTAAGTGCATTAGTGTTGCTTGAAAGTCATGAACATGCACCGGATTCTCCAGGATGTTATAACCAAAATCATCTGTCCGTCCATAGGTCATACCCGCCTTTACACCTGCCCCCGCCATCCACATCGTAAAGCATCTTGGATGATGATCTCGCCCGTAACTCTCTCCGGTCAATTTACCTTGAGAATAGACCGTGCGACCGAATTCCCCTCCCCAAATCACCAGCGTATCTTCTAGTAGTCCTCTTTCTTTTAAATCCGTTATTAGTGCAGCAGTGGC
>ENA-UENT01000255-UENT01000255.1-marine-metagenome-genome-assembly--contig:-NODE-255-length-37576-cov-3.904083_pt1 | contig 37576 bp, 30 predicted proteins | sample MGYA00237879_ERZ529330 | MGnify/ENA primary metagenome ERZ529330 (study PRJEB26372, sample SAMN05368345) | marine metagenome | biome: cultured habitat; feature: ocean water; material: water; isolation... | reverse complement strand
TTAGAAGTAGCACTAGCATTAGCCGTACTAAGCGCTTGTGAGACGGGGACTGGTTCTTTACAGCAAGGAGAAGGTACGATGAGTCTAGCCCGTGCTTTCATGCTAGCTGGCACTAAGAGTATTGTCGCCTCACTTTGGGAAGTGGATGACAAGGCCACCAAGCAATTAATGGAATATTTCTACGAAGGGCTAAATGAAGGGCGAACAAAAGATGCCGCCTTGCAATGGGCCAAGCAGCAATACCTGATTACAGCAGATAATTTCGAGGCTCATCCGCGATATTGGGCAGCAATGACAGCCATAGGCAATATGGAGAATATTGAATTTGTGAATCAACGGAGGCTATTTGATTTGCCGATTTGGTTATGGGCACTCCTTCTGACTGGTATTATCGGACTATATCTTGGCCGCGACCACTTCAGAGTGAGCAAGCAGTAGGTGGATCCAGGCAAGGGGGCTCCAGATAAGAATCCATGTTGCCAGTATTTTGGGATCCATTAGAAGAGGCCTATTGAAAGAAAACATATAGATCTTCTAATTCGCCCAGCGATAAAAAGGGTGTTTCATTTTCTTTCGAAGTCGCTCCGCCCCCTGTTGGTATTTCAAAGAAGCGTCCCCATTTTGGAGGATCATTAGCTGATTTAGCAAGCTATCCGGCTCCAGGTTCAGCAGTCCTAGGACCAGCAGATTCCATTTCGCGGCTTCCAGATTAATATTATCGCTTTTACGGGTATTGGTAGAATCCATTCGAAGCAGCATTTCAAGCATCTGCTGACTACTACTGAACTGCTGTTGGTTTAGTGATTGGTCCGCAGCCTCTGCCACGGCTTGTAAGTATTCAGGATCATCCTGTGTAAGTTCGGTAAGCGATTTTTTGATTCCAGATCTAGGATTGCGAAGCACAGGCTCATAAAACTCCGTAATGAGATGGTCCTTCGTGTATAAGTCACGGTTCATATACCAGTACAGGCATACTCCTCCTATAATTAGAATAATTGCGGCGGCGCTGATTCTCCCCCATTTCCGCATGGGGATGAGCGGGATTGGTACTGTTGGCGGATCTGAATCAGTTAGTCCTTTTTGATCAAAATACTGTTCCCCTAGCTCATTTGTCAAAGGTAACAGTTCAGCTTGTTCTTGGTTCAGGTATTGTTGCAGGGCGAAGTTTTTCCTTAGTTTCTGCATAAAATCAACCCTATCGGCCAAATTCTGATCCGTTTTCAACCTCTCCTCAAATTCTTTTTTGCCTTTAGCATCGAGTTCTTGATCCAAGTATTTTTCGATCTCCTCTATGGTTTCTGGGTCCATACCACATCATTTATTTAAATCGTGAAATCTTGCATCTGCTTTGATATTAGCCTTCAATTTTTTGAGGCAATTACTTTTGGCCTTACGAATATAGGGGTAAGTTTTACCCAGTATTTGCGCCACCTCCTTCAAGGAATGGCTCTTCTTATTTTCCTCGTTGAGTTTCAGAGATAAGCTAAGAATTTCCTTACAATGATTAGGCAACTCATTCAGTTTTTCAGTATAAAGTTGATACTCCATTTCCTGTCGAAGTAAGGATTGCAACTCCATCTCATCTAAATCTAAGGAAACTTCGAGTTTTGTTACCCAATCTTCCATTGATTTCTTCGTTTCCAGATGTTTCCTATTCTTTAAACGATCTAGCCATTTGTATCGGCAAATCGCCAGAAAATAGGCATTGAAATCCCCTGACAAATCAAGATCTTCATTAGCCAGTTTGAGAATCAGAGCCATTATCGTTTCCTGAAAGACATCCTTAGCATCCTCACGCGAGCCTTTATTTGCGAGGATGAAATTTGATACCGGAGTAGATAATTCCCTATAAATTTCTTCAATAACCACTCTATCTCCTTCCCTTAAAGCATTTAGATAGCGATGGTTTTGTATTTGCTTAGATGTCATTCTGAATTAGTCCAAATTTCATATCTAGGCCAAAGCCTATATACCGGCATAATATAACCAATTCAGTAGAAAATCTTCTCACCAGTTCAAGTTTTATTAAAAAAGAGGGTAACAAAATCCTGCTTTAACAGAGATAGAAATAAGAACAAGCGTATGAGCAGTGGGCCCCTATAGAACCTACTTAAGTACTGGTGAATTTCCGATCGAGGAAAGTCAAAAAGAGTAGCCATTGGCTGAACAGATCAGAATATTGGGTGGACTCCGTTTTCATCTAGACAAGCAGAATTGGAAAGTACGCACTGAATCGCAATCTATTTACTGGTAGTACCATACTGGAACAATTAAATACATACAAGATTCGCCAGATGGTACAGACCAAGTGCTCCAAAAAACTCAATATCGCCCTAAGCCTGTAGAAGATGTCAATACCTGAGCTACCCATACAATCGAGGATAGGGCCACTAAGCCCTATCCATCTTCAAGAGCAGTATAATTCGAACTCTACAGCAACTAACGGAACATGCGTTTTTTTTAATGTGAGAGAGGGCCAGGCAGATCAAACCGACCCTGGCCCACTTTAGGGCAGCAACTGATTTAGAAGCGTATTGCACCTTAAAATAATTAGAGCGTATCTCAAAACTATCCTTCGAACTGCAAATGGTGCTTTCAGTACATAACTTCGTTAAAAAAATGTCAGGTAGCTAAGGCTAGCTTCCATTTTTTTGCCTCGTTCTGATCAAAAATCACCCATTTTCGCCATCAAAAACAGTTTTGAGATACGCTCTACAATTCTCAATCATCCTAAGCTTTATGAAAGACCTAAATCAACACCAAGAATCGCTTATCCTAAATGTGGTAAACAATCTTACTAAAAGGCAGCTTGATCTAATCAAGGATGCTGATAATCCTACGGCCGAATATGGGATTGGGGAGATAGTAGCAGCTAGAATTATCAACACCCGAAAAAATCTCCCTAATCAAAAGTACACTTCTATTGAGCAGCTTTTAGAAGTAAAAGGGGTAGGAGAAGACAAGCTAGAGGATCTTCTGCACGCCGCTCATAGAGGATTTCAATACAACGAACACAGGTGGCAGGCACCCACCCACATATATCCTCCGGGGGTGAAAGTGGACCCATATGCAGTCCCAGGTATTGGCGCTCGCCTCATGATCGAGCAGGCTCTCCAGCGGCTACACGGTGTCAATCTCAACTTAATCGAGGAGTTGGGGGTCTCCCCGCGAGATCTCGTACATTATCGCAAGGAAATTGGCTCTGCATTATATCAAATGATTAGAGAAGATTGCCACTCAGATTTGCGTCTTCGATCTGGCGCCATCGCCTATCTCAGTGCCTTAGGCTATCAAGAAGCGATAGACCTGTTTGCGAATATCGCCCTCAACCCATCAGAAGAAAGTTCGGGTCGGGGTCTTGCCGTAGAAGCCCTTACTCGCTTCGGCGGGCCAGTGGCCAGTTCCACCCTAAAATCCTTGTTAGATGATCCATTACCAGTCCTACGGGAGAAAGTCATACGAGGATTGGGCAAGCTCGGGGACAAAGGAATCGTAGCTAGTCTTAAGCAAGTACAGGAGTCTGATACAAATGAAGAAATTCGCTTTCGAGCAGCAGAAGCCATCCGGTTACTACTTAACCAGCAGCAGCTGTCCCGACCGAAGCCGTCCTCACCGCAACGAACGATCAAGATGAGGGGCATCACAAAGCCCATTGGGAGGCATACCTTAGGTCGCCCACAAAGCACCCCTTCTTCTGGCGGGGAAGGAGGGGAGAAAGGGGGGATAGATCTGGTGACCACTCAAATCCTACAGCACTCAGAACAGGCCAAACGATCTTTTCGGATCCCGCTATCTTATAAAATTTTACCAACAAGTCGAGGTGGGCACAAACGGCTTGAATTAAACGGGCTCAACATAGGAGACCAACTTAAATGCAGTACTAGATACAATGTTTATCGGGTACATGAACATCAGGCCATAATAGAGTTTGTAGAGCACACTCAGCTCATCCCTGGCAGGAAAATAGACCTGGGACTAGCCTGCGCTGAGGCCCTATATCAAGACATATATTGGCTGCCGCTGGCAACAAACACCCCTACCCTCTTTCAAGTAAAGGGAGCCACTGGTCCGATCTGGGCAAAAGAAGAATTTGCCTTCCTTCTAAGTTATCATCTCCCGGATAACACAGAACAAGCCTATCTTCGGATAAGAACGAAGTTCCCAAAAGCAAATTGGCAAGAACTGTATTTTCCCCTTACTAGCGAGGAAATACAGTCTGGGGAAAAGATCATTGACGGATTCTTGGCCGAGATACCTGGGCAAATTGATATTCAAGTAGGGCTCTACACCAACGCTGGTAGTGCCAGCAAATACCATTCACAACTCGTGGTCTTACCCACCAATCCCATTTGGATGTCAGTTACCCCTTCCACTACAGGTACTATTGGAGAGGGGCCAGCACACTACAATGCCAGTGAAAATCGGTTCTACTGCTATGCCAGGTTACGGGTCACCAATGGATATGCCCATACTGTGAGTCTTGGACCAACCGTAACAGCTCGGGTCACGGATGGAGGAAACGAAAAGGACACCTTTTCCTTTTCCATTGGAAGCTCAACCATTCCCCCTAATTCTGTACGAACCATAGGCATATGGATGTCATTTGGCGGAGACACCTACGATGTTTTCCGGAACTATGGGGATGTTACGATCAACCTGAGCCTACAGACCTCAGAAGGAACCATCAGAGACGCTCACGTTTGGGCAGCCATGGGGCAGGTCAAACTAGCCCTAAACTTTGTTGGCAACTTCTCATCAACTACCCGAAGCCGCCTTCAGCGAGTGGCGGAAAATGAGGCAAGTGCAATATTTGAACGTCAGAACTTATACATCAGCGATACTGGAATTTTCGTAATCCCTTCCAATCACTCAGACTATCAGCGTTACCGAGATCTCGAAATGGAGGACAACAAAGACAGCGATTGCACCTCTGGTAGTGACGAGGCAGATGATATGCGTGATGATTGGAGTTCACCAAATGACACCTGGTTAGACATCTGGCTAGTAGAAAGTCTCTCAGGACCACCTTGTTCAGCTGGAGTAGGCGGGTTTTCTCCGGTCAACGGGCCCACAGGCAAAGGAGGCAAGAATTCTGGTTTGATAGTCAACATGTCAAGTGCCGATTTATCCACCCAGAATGGAAGAGACTTAATGGGAATAATTATTGCCCATGAAGTAGGTCACTTCTTGGGCTTAAACCATGATTCTACTTCAAGTAATTTCATGGCTGCAAGCACGGATGGAACAAATATGAACATTACGCATAGCCAATATTTAAGAATGGCTGACCATGGATTTGTGACCCGATTTTGCCCCCCGCTGGAAGTTAATTTTAAAACATAGAAATTAATACAACAGGAGCGTCATCCCGAACGGGGTGGCTCCCACAGAAGGTATTCGCATGTAAACAGAGAAAAAACTTGAGATTCCTTGGTCGTGCAATACTTAGAACTCAGCATCTATGAAGTAGATGTCAAGCATATGTTGGTAGATAAGTATACCAAGCAAGTGGAATAGTGATCCCAAAAGCTATGCTTATATCATACCGTGTATCAATAAAAATTAGACCTATGAAGGAAATCTAATAATCAGATAATGTCCCCGTATCTGCTATGTTTGGCACTTATTGTATCAAAAACCAGCTTGCGTGTATTAATAATAAAGCGACTTGATTAAAACGCTAAAAATTATTATATTAACATATGTAAATTAAAGACAAATGATTTCGTCTGTCATTATAGATCCAGACTATGGGACTATAAACAAATTGGAGTCTTTATTACTAAACAATTGCCCCAACCTAGAAGTCAGAGGCTCTGCTTCTGACCTTCAGCATCTAGATTATTGCCTAATTAATTTAAAACCTGATCTAGCATTTGTTCATATCAGTTTTGCTAACGTCCCTATTTTTTGTGTTCTGGAACATTCGATGGAGTTAGTCTTTCTATCTGAGGCAAAGCCATCTACCTCTTCAATCACCCCAAGCGTAACGGTAAGACACTTACACTTACACAAACCCATCCAAACCTCAGAGCTAATACGCGTAGTGAGTCATGCCCACTACCGAGTGAATGCACGAAAAGAGCGAAAGGAAAATCTACGTCTTATTGAGAACCTTGTCAAATTTCATCCACAAAGAGAGATCATTGGAATTCCGATAATCGAGGGGTATGAATTTATTGCTGTCGAAGCTATTATCAGGTGTGAAGGATTACAAAAATGTACTAGAATTACGACTAAAGAAAATGGGAGTTTTGTAAGTTCATACAATCTAGGAGAGTTTCGAAGACTACTAGAGCCCTATGGCTTCTTTATAACCCACAGATCATTTCTGATTAATCTTCAACATATCAAGAGATATCACAAAGAAGGAACAATAGTAATGACTGATGATTCCATCATTCCACTTGCCAGAAGAAGAAAAGAGGAATTTTTAAAGCACATACGTAAAATCTGACTCCACATATTACCTCTCGTTCTCCATATCTCCCCGTCCATTCCCAATTTACGACCACTGGTCAGATGACCCATTAAAATGTCCACACGGAAAGCGAAATTAGAAGTACGGAATGCAAGACCGCGTTTAATTTTGAGGTGTCTTTAATATGATAAAACAAGTTGAAAGAATCTATTTATCAGCAGAATACCGGATAGAAGAAAACGCTTATGAAGCGGAGAACACAGATGTAATTGTACAGCTGACCAATGGGAATAAGTACACGGCTTCCTTCTTCACCTATGAAAATATACTGAAGCAAAAGCTCTTGAATCAGCAAAGAGGAGAATACTTAAATGGAAAATATTTTTGGGTGAGAGGAATGGTCTTAATAGAAAAGTGTTCATCTGAAAATATTATGGAAGTCGTAAAAGATCTGATACAGGAAGGAGATTTTGAGGCGGCCTTTCAATCCATGCAGTAAAGTAAAATAACATCCTCAAGAACATGAAACCCCATTTAATTATAAAAGTTAAACAGCCATTTGAAACGCCTACCGTTTTTTGGGAAAAAGCAATAGGCAGCAAGAATATGGTCCCAGAGCGTTTTCTTCCGTCTATTGACCAAATACTGAAGAAAAAGTATGGTCTTAGATTCTGGTTAACCAAAAACTACAAGCCTAAGAACGAGGAGTGGTCGAAGGATGAAATAGAAGCGGGATTCAATCGTATTTATCGTTTGATCCTGCAAAAAAACACCAGGATTCCGCCATCGATCATTCAGGAGGTCCAGCTACTACCGCAGGTAGAATACGTAAGGGTAGGTGGTATCGCAACAACAGGGCTCCCCCATTCAAATCTAGTGAGAGGGGCTAGTTTATCTCAACGATATAGGAATAATGGCATATACCTTGAGGCAGCTCATGCTTTTAGCAAAGGATCGCCACTGATTAAGGTAGCTATTTTAGACACTGGCTTTGATGTAGATCATCCAGAAATTCAACATGCCATGCTGCCAGGAAAAGATTTCGTCAACATAATTGATGGTGCATCCCAATTTATCGGCGATTTTCTAGATTATGACGACTCACCAGAAGATGAAGTTGGGCATGGAACACATGTTGCAGGAATAATTGCCGCCCAGGGCAGAAAGATGCCGATCGGAGTTGTACCTCAATGCAAGATTATTCCAGTAAAAGTACTGGGTGCTTTGAAAAGAGGTGATGGGGCCGTAGGAGCAGGATTAATTGACAATATTAATAATGGAATCAAGTGGGCCGTTGACCAAGGGGCAGAAGTGATCAATATGAGTTTAGGAATTAAGCATACCGGTGGAGGGCTGCCACATGAAGAGGTCATCAAGTACGCGCTAAAAAAAGGAGTCACAGTAGTTGCTGCTTCCGGTAATGACGGGAGGCAGGATAAATACTATCCTGGGGCTCTGCCCGGAGTCATTGCAGTTGGTGCAGCAGATGATCATGGGAAAGTAGCCCGTTTTTCCACCTTCGGTGGGCATGTGTCCTTAATTGCGCCAGGCGTCAACATCTATAGTTCATTTCTGAAGGGTGGTTACGCTATGTCATCAGGCACCTCTCAAGCCGCGCCTTTCGTCTCTGGGGCCATTGCCTTGATTAAGTCCTTTGCGCATAGCAAGGGTCAAAAGCTCAGAGATAAACAAATAAAATATTTGCTCAAGCATACATCCGATAAGGTCTCTGGTCGCTTCAAAGACCTCCGAGCAGGTTTTGGCCGGATCAACTTGTTAGATGCCTTAAAATTGTACCAATATAAAACATCAATATTATGATAAATGGTGACGCTAATTTCTTAGGATTGCTGGATGAGCCTTCTTCAGTTAAGGGCTTGACATTTTATCAGCCATTTGAACGAACAAATGACCTAGCCGATACTAAGACTTTTAAGAAAGGTAAGAAATTCCGACAATTAGAGGATCATATTAGCCCTGCCAGAGAGGCTGTGGACCAGTTGGTCATTGATGTACTCAATGCTCTCAACGACAAAATGCTGAGGGTACAGACGCTCCCTGATAAGGAGGTGATCATTGGCAATGTTTCCCTATGGTTACTGCCAGAAATCATAGCTGAACAGCCAACGGATGAATTTAAGGAATACCTACAAGAAAAGGGATTGACGGGCAAACTCGTAACAGCCGCCAAAAGGCTCAATACTTCCTTAAGTAATATTGATAGACACATCTTATCACGAGGGGGCCTCTTCTTCTACACGGCATATAGAGCCATCAAAGGATTTGAAGTCAAAGATGTAGACGGTATCATCTCAAACATATTGACCTCGCTAGACAAAGTCAAGATAGAGATTAACCGAAATCTTGTAGAATCGGTCATCGAAGCACAAAATTTACAGTCCGATGAGACGATAACGAACAAACTAAAGGTGGAGTTTTCTGAAAGGCCACTCAACTATGATCCTGGGAAAGTAATTCCAGTTATTGTCCACGAATTTAAGCTAATCAAAAATCAGGGAAACCTCTTCGCCATCGTAGAAAGCTTCATACAAAATAATAGCATTAATCTCCCCACTGGCATAAGCAAGACCCAACTTGCATCGAAAATGGTCAGCTACTTGGCTACTATTGGCTACCGCCCCGAACCAGATACGGAAAGGCTCTTGCAAGCGGAATTAGAACAAAAGATAGCGGACCAGAAAACGGCTACTGATGCACAAATAGCCAGTTTAAGGGTGCAAACCCAACAAAGCCAGGAGGAACTTCAAGCCAAGTTCGATCATCTAACAACGGATACCGACAGTAAAATAGCAGCTAGCTCAGCAACCATTACCGGCCTAGAAGGACGGGTTAAAAAATTGGAAGAAGAACCAACGAAGGAGAATGGTTTGATTCAAGAAATTCATATGCTCAAACTCAACCTGAGCAATGATTTCACAAAGATAGAAGGCATTGGTGAAGCAAGAGCAGCGGCCCTACAAAAAAGTAAAATCAATAGCTTTCGGCAACTGGCTGATATAAATCTAGATCAATTGAAAAATATACTAGGTAATGTCGGTGCGGGGTATCGGTTTCAAGACTTCATTGATCAGGCCAGGTTTATAGTGGAATGCGATTACAGGAAACTAAAGGAATTGACTGATTTACTGCCAAGAAGACCAGATATATCTTAGAACAGCAAGCTTTCATTCGGCTCCAAAACAACATTAAAAAAATAAGAAAAAAATAAGATGAATCAGGATAATCATATACTATGGCAGGCATTCCAGCAGGTATTGTCAGGCGAAACAGGAGGCTCCCGAGATCCCTTGAAAAATGTCTATCAGAATGACACCTTCCAATTTGATCACGAGGGGGTCTTTGGTTTTCTGAATGAGGATCGATTCAATCAAGGGAATATTAATCGCGATAATATTCGAAGTGCGGCTACCCTTTACGCCATTATGGTGCTAGGAGACGAGATGGGTATTTATAGAGTAGCTGATGTTGTACTGAAATATGTAACTATTGGTCGATTGGATGTTGCTTCAAGCTCTACTGCCACCGGCATTTATAATTACATGAAGTTGAGGGATGAAAGAACCTCCTTCGATGAGCGGCAGATGTTCTATAAACAAGTGTTTGATATTGGCGAAAGCGCTTCCATGGACAACATGGCTAACAACCAGAATTTCAGCTCGCTATGGGATACCCTAATGCACGAAGTAATTCGATTTATACGCAAATTTGAAAGGGCAGACAATCCAGAAAACGTATCTCGCACTAGCATTCATCAAGTCATTCTCGATCTACAAAACAACTTGTCAACGGCTGCTTCCGGGATGGTTAAATTATTTGTTCCGGAAATGTATACCCATCTCGAAAACGCGATTGCCATTTTGGATGCGCCAGAAATCAAAGATCAGGTGGGACATGGCGTAGCGCGGGACCTTTGGAATGTGGTAGAGAGCATCAGTCGCGAAGAGTTTGGCAGTTATCCCAATACTTCTGCACTGCGTACCGTAGCCTCCAATGCCCGTCGCATCATGTTGGATATTGCAGATTACTCCTTTGCCACCTTCGACGAAGATTCCTTCCAGAACTTTATTAGAAATGTAGAAGCCTTTATCGTGGGCAAAAGTCAATTGGAGAATGGAGGCTCATTAAGCGGGGGAGATTATTATGAAGAAGCGGAAGAATACGAGTATGACGACAATAATCAGGAAGAAGCCGAATATGAAACTATGGATGAAGACTGGGATTTCTAGTTAAGCTGTTAAATGAATGAAAATGAATAACAATCATATCAAGGAACTAGCCAGATCACGTGCCCGGGAAATTCTATCCAACAATCAATCGTTCAGAAACTTGCCGATAGAAGACCAAAAGAAGATGTATCTCCAGGTAGTAGATGAACAGATGGGACAATTGAGGTCAGAGGAGCAGAGCGGATATGCCTTAGAACAAGCGGATAGACGCAGACCTACACAACGCGGCAATCAGGATGGGCCTGCCTGGATGGAAGAAGCTAGTGATTTGGTTCCTGATCGAGAACATGACAAGGCACTAAACTTTGATAATGCGGGAGAAGCCCTACAGGATGTCATGGATGCCGTAGATTTCCCAAAGTTCGTAAGAGATTTGTTGAAATCTGTATTCGATGCCAATATTGATGTCATGAATGCCCAAACGCAGGACTACATCAAACTGATGAAAGCGGCAACCACCGATCTGTCCAAATTTATCACTTCCATTGATAAGACTGCCGCCTTCGCCTATTTGGCTGAAAACAACCCAGATGAATTCAATATTTCACTGGAAGAAGACGAAGAGGAAGGGCAGAAAATGGAGCTGACTGATCCGAAGGGCAATATTGTTGATTACGGCGATAACCAGATCAAATCTCGTATCATGGACGCCAAAATCAAAATGGCACAAGAACATAGAGCGGCCTTACGAGAGATGATATTAATGGGTGTCACACGATTGGTAGTAGATAAAGGAGAGGTAGAAGCAGAAGTCTTGTTCGATTTTAAAGGCAAGCGTAGTGTAGACAAGAAAGATAAAGCCATATTGCGAACTACAAAAGATAGGGTTCATACCAAGAAAGTAGGAGGCATATTTGGCATTGGGGGAAGAACAGTTCGTACAGGAGGTGATCAACAAACACAGCTTAGTGTGTCTTCTGCGAAAAGCAGTGCCAACGATGAATTAAACACCAAACTACGGGGTTTTGTAAATATCAAATTTAAGACAGACTATTTCAAACTGGATAATTTCGCAGAGATGTATGCGCCACCAACTCCCGAGCAAATCAAGGCAGCAGATAGCCCTGAAAGTTCCTAAGGTCTGGTAAGAATGGCACTGTCAATTCTTAAACCAATAGGTCAAAAAAATGGGATGTTCCAATTCAAAGCGGATATTGGTACCAATACATTTTATCAGTATGAAATAGGTCAAGGTAAGAAGAAGTACAAAGGGATTGACCAAATCGCGCTGGTCCGTTTTCGATCACCCATACTAAGCAGGAATCACCCACTGCAAAAAATCGCTGCATCTTCCTTTGTTCTAGAGATTCCTGAGCAACATTTTGATAGAGAAAAAGATAAAGTTCAACTCATTAGCTTTAAGAATCAAGATGGCTCAGGGCTAGCCGTATCAGAAGTAATAAACATTTTTCCAAGTTTGAGAAGCGATCACCCGCCCCTTTTCCCGAGTTTCAACTTGAGTGTAGAAAACATAGCCATGGAGTCAACGAGCGTTAAACATAAACCTTTTAATTATCAGGAATCTAAATTGAGTAAGCCCATGTTTTGGGGGGCTTTAATCAGTGCAATTCCTGCGGTGATAGGAGCTGCAGCGCCCTTAGTTAAGAAGTTGTTTAGCAAGAAAAAGAAGACTAGTCCAACAGCTCCAGCCAGCGCAACAACCGAAAAACCAGGTTCCTCCACAAAAGATGAAATCCTGGGTGCCATTATCGATATGTTAGGTAATATAAAAGGGAATAATTCTGCTCCGCAAGCTGAAGCTCCTGCCCCTTCAAATCCGCAGCCAGCTGCCCAGTCATTGAGTGTTGGGAAGTTTATTGATCCAGCGACCTTAATTGAACTTATCCCTTTTTTCGAGCAAGTAATTTCACGGGAAACGCTACTGGCGATCGGAGACGACCCACTTAAGTTATTCAAAGCCATCGGAGAAGCCGCTTTGAAAATGACTGATCAAGAGGCTGCATCCGTCATGCTCAGGAAAGATTCAGATACGAGAGCCAGTAGGAAACCAGATAAATACGCTGAAGCCCAATTCCTTTCCAAATTAATTGGTGCAATCCCAGGAGTTCCACCAATTGTGAAGGCGGCCATTGCCCCTCACACCCTACTGGGATATGCCAGCCCTTCCCAGCAAATATTGAAGAGTCTCATGGGATTGGGGAATAATAATGGAGCATTAGATAACCTTAACTTGGGAATTAATGGTACCAACCACACCATGAATGATGATGATTTGGCTGGTCTACTGGCAAGCATGAGTATGTCTTCAGCTAGCGTGCCGGCCATCCCATTTAAGGTAAAAACAAATGTAAAACTACAGTTCGTCGCAACCAACACCGTCGAGCTACATGGAAAGAAAAGATTGTTATATTCCAAAAATTCGGACCTCCACTTTCCGATAAAAATTACTACTGACCACCCAAACGCGCCTCAAAACGCAATTCCAAAAGTAATCGTTCAAGCTGTTTTCCATGATGCAGAAACAGATCAATTCCTATTGGAGAAGAAATTTAGACTCAAGGATATCCAGCTAGAAGAAACCATATCCAACATTGTGATCAGCAAGGACGAAGCCATCGCTCTTCCCAACGATAAGGATATCAAACTCAACTTATCCTTTATTTGGAAGGGGAAGAAGACTAAAGAGAATTGTGGCGTTTTCAAGATCCACTACTTCCGAGTAGTCAGTGATTATCTGTTCAATCGCATCGGTAGTGCAGTAGAAACACCGATTCCTTTAAATGATGTGGTTAGCTTTCGTCCCTTCTGGCACAAGGTCTGGGAAGGCGGTTTTTCCGAAAGCAAACGATGGGAAGTAAGTCTAGCCGTCAAGTACTATTACACCGTAGATTTAAGGGAGGATACTATTTCGAAATTATCAACAAAAAGAAAAATAGAAACAGACAATGCAGGAGGGGAAAGATCCTCCAATCGGAGAAAAGTAGCCGGTAAGATCAAAAGTGGAATGGAGCTATCACTACATGCCCTCAATCAATTACTAGTAAGTCGAAGCAAATCTCCTTTAAACGAAGCTCAGTTAGAGGCCATACGAACAGATTATTTGAAGAAGAGCTATACACAAGTTGCCAGAACACAAGTCGAATTAAGAGGTAGAGCTGGTGATACCGCCACGCTTTGGACCTACCCGGAGATCTCGATCCACCAAGTTTACTTGGCCCGTCCCAATACGGTCAATGAACTGGGGCAAGTAACAGAATTAACAGAAGAAGTCGTAGAATTTCCTCGTCCGTCTTCCATCCATTTTATCGGAACAAAATCAGAATAATGAATGATCAATATCAATTCCCCGACTTGTCACACACCTATACAGTAGCACTTGAAGATGATCCCGTATTACTAGATGGTCAAAGGGTACTATTCGACAAAAAAGTCACTTTGATGCCAGTTGAACTAGAAAAGAAAACAGAAACGAATGAATCCTAAAGTTGACGAAGCTTTCTTACACTTCACAGAGCTAATAGAAGAATTATCGGACATAGACGGCTTAGTCCGGGAGCCAGGTGAAGAGACCCATATTGCGATGGAAATCGAAGAGGTAGAAATGGAGTTACCCATCCAGCTGGATATTGTAATTGATGAAAGGGGAAAAGTATTGCTGGGCAGCGTACCCCCCTTATATAATGTCTCCACCTCTTTTAATCCGGTCTTCCACCAATTATCCCTGAAGTTGAAAAGGCACCTTTAGACAAAACGTAGAATTGTCCTATGGCGAGCAATCAGAAATGGAATCTAGAATCTTTTTTAGACTCGCTCATTGTCGAACTGGATAAGGCAAGAGAAACATTGGCTGTAAAGGCCATTAACAAACCATTGACCTATGCCGTCAAAGATGTCAACTTAGAAATGCAACTCTTCCCTAGTTTCGATGGGAAAAAAGTACAGTTTATCACCGCAGAACCTGGGCAATCCGGTGCTTCAAAAATTGGCATTCAACTGGGTTCCATCACAGATCAGCAGATTCGAAAGACAACTAAGAAGCCGGTAACCAAGGATGATGTATCTCTAGAAGTGATCGATGAAATTGATGAAGAAACCAGGGATGATCTTAGAAAGATCGGTGTGTCCTCCGTCAATGACCTAGCGGAGATCGAACGCAAAAATGTCGACCTAGAAAAGGTGAGTAAGAAAAAATTGAACTATAGAAAATTGGCTGGATTGCTGCAAAAAGCTCGGAGAAGCAATTTTCCCCCCTCAGTCCGAAAAGCAAGCTTCAGCATGGCGCAGGAAGTTCCTCTACTAAAAGTAGAAGGAGAAAATTTAGCCATCGACCAACAATATGATCCAGTGGCCATATTGAACGGGCAGATGGTGGAAATACTATCAGCCAGCAGATCAGAACTTGCCCTAAAGGTGAATAAAGAATTAATTCGAGATAAAGAAAACGAACTCATTATGGCTTGTGATCCCTTTACCATTTTCAAAGTCAAAATCAATAATCCGTAGGCGCATGAAAAAAGCAAGAGGTATATCCAGTTTGTTGCACGACTGTAGAGCATATCGCCAAGTCCAGGATGACCGGGAAATGGAACCCATTCATACTTATAACAATAAGAAAAATGGAGCGGTGGTGATCTACCGGCCAAAAAGAGAGCGAACCTTTGCACAAGCTCATACGGTAAAATCTGGGTTTTGTGATCATGAGGAGCCGATCAGTTTGAATCATTCGCATGAAATTTTTGAAACTGAATCTTACAAGTACGCTCCAATGGAAGCAGAAGCCCATAGTTATCAATACGCAGATGACTTAGATTATTATGTGGAACCCTTCGAAGAAGAAACCTCAAAAAATGAGGATAAACTAGGAACGAATAAACACAGAACCCCCCCTTTGGATCCACTTCAAGGCTACCCTAAGAAAAAATCGCAGGAAAACCCCGAATATCTAATCGTGACAGACGATTCAAAACGGGAACCTATCTCCCCGAAGCCCGATGCTGCTGAACGGATGCCGATAATGCCCGACAAGACTCAGGAAAATACCCTACCTATGGACGAAGATCGGGTATTTGAGGAGGACATTAAAACCATCTTGAAAAACAAGAAAGCCTACGACACCTTTCAAAAGAAAGCCAAGCCCGAAGCCATAAAAGAAAACTCGCCAAGTCCTTCTACTGCCGAAGCTATGAACAACCCCTATCACACCAAAGAGCACAATATCTTTGAGAAGATTGCTCAGAATATGGCATTGGCCAAGACTTATGATCTAGGTGCGATTAGTTTAGAAAACCGTTTCGACTCTTTTGAAAAGGACATGGAGGAGCAAGAATATCAATTAAAAAAAAAGAAGAGTCTAGCCTCCGCTAACAAAACACAGAAGGAAAAACCAGGAGAAAAGGAAAGGAAAGGTACAACCACTGATGAAGTATCCATTGGAACAAAGGACTTCTTAGATGATCTAGATAAAATGGCCAATTCCCCCGCTGAGTCAGCTTACTTTTCTGTAGACAGGGCATTGTCACCAAAAAACGGAGGTCGGTTCGTCCAAGAAGACTTGCTAGAAGTTGGCGATATCATTTTGTCTACCAACGATGAATCTAAGTACTCGGGATTGGCCGAAGCAGAAACAGGCGTGCTAGTGAGTCGTGCCCAGGTATACATCGGCGACGGTTACCTGGTACAGCATCTAGCTACGGGAATTGCGCAGCGGAAGCTATCTGATATTACAGCAAGTGATCGTGTTACGGTTGCCCTGCGGCACCAAGATATGACAACAGGAAAAGCGACGAAAATCAAAACATTTCTAGCCCAAAAAATTAAGGAAAAAGCCGAATATGATGCACAGGCCGTGGTCCAAGACCTTCCTATACAGCCAATTGAAGCATTCTGCTCTACCCTTTCTCCTAGCCTTGAACAAAAGTGCCGAGAATTTGCAGGGCGCATTTTCCTAGGGACAGCCACCAACAATGAATTTTACTGTTCCGAGTTAGTTCTGACTGCCCTCGCAGCAGCAGATTTACAAATCGCTAACACCTCTCCAGAGTGGACTGCCGAGGATCGCTTGATTGCTGTCAATTACAATGGAAGCTTGCGCTATGTAGGACATTTAAAAACAACCTAATAAAAATAACGTTATGAATCGCTTTTTTGAAATTGAACGGGAACTTCGAGTATTTAGAAAAAGTAACAAGCCAGTTGGAGTCAGCAAGAGTTTCTCAAGACCACGAGGTAGATTGAAAACTTTTAATCTTGTATTTGATATCAAGGATTGGAATGGTGCTTTTGCCCCTGAAGGCTCTGTTGAATATGAGATTTTCAAGGATGGAAAGACTGAATGGGGAACATTTGTTTTCAATTCGCCAAGTCAATTCAATGAAGATGGTACTAGGTGGGATGACTATGGAGATGTTATCTCTACTAAAGTAAAACTGCATGATAACGCGGACCTTGGAAGAATTGTCTTCCGGTATCATCCTGGCAGGCAGAGCGTACCAAACCCTTATTTTAAAGGCAGTGGTAAATTCCGCCTTGCGCAAGGCACTTCAACTATAGGATTTGATGTAAATATAAAAGCCAAACCCGTGACTGTAACTGCTTCTTCTCAGCATGAAGCATACTCAGAGGTAGTAAACAAGGAGATGACGGAAAAAACTGCAGAAGCAAATGCTGGTCTGAATATTGGTATTGTAAGCATGGGAGGTGGCGGCAGCTATACGTCTGGTTCTGAGAATTCTCAAATGAGAGGCCAAAAATCTGCCAGGGGAATTCAAAGAACTTACACAGTGATGGTCCCTCTACCTGCCTTGGCTATAAACCAGGCCTAAGGATTTCTTGAGGCCATTATTGAAGAGAACCAAATCAGCTTTCCAATGAAAAGTAATTTCAACCATTTTTCCTTTGGCTTAGACCATCGCCTAACTGCATATAAATCGCGAAAAAGGAAAACCCACGGTCGGCCATACGCCGAAGCCAAAGCAAGCACTAGCTTGTCTCAAATGGAAATTGAAGGTAAAATGGGACTTGCCGCTAACTATTACAGCAAACCTTTCTTTGCCACTGGGGAACATGTACTAGCAGGTGAAGGCTTAAAGGTCCCTTTCAATATAAGTACCATCAATCTGGGGCAAAGTAAAAATGTAAGCTTTACTTATGCAGAGATTATTGCAATGGCAGACCTATACAAGGACTTTAACCAAATGGCCAATGCTCCTGATAGTGAATTGCGAAAACTAAGGGCTAAAATTCGTCAGTCTCGAAATTACTACGATAAGAAAGTTCGCGGATTACCGAAATCACAATGGGGCAGTGAGCCTAGTGACGCTGATTGGGACACGATCACCAATAAAAGGTACTCACAGTTAGCTATAGAAAATTTTGCACACTTTGCACCATCAAGCAAATATAATGTTGGAGATCACAAAGCCTCTTGGGAATACTATCATGAAAAAGCGATGGACGTTGCGATACAAGGAGCAGTACATCGGCAATCCAGTCCATTAGAAAACAAGATGTTGGCAATAAATGCCTTTGGAGATCATTTCTTAACAGATGCTTTCTCCGCTGGTCACCTATTCAACAAGCAATTGGTTATCGACACTTTCAACAACAATATGACCGGTTCCAAGGCCATAACCCTTTTCACCAATGTTGCCAAGTGGATCTATAATGATCCGTCATTTAAACAGGTAGTAACTAAGTTCAGTAGATACGAACCTAACAAAAGTAAATACATTGACCCCGACTTTAAGACGCCAAAAATGTTTGTTCACCTGCTTAGTGGGATTCATTCCAAACGGCCAGAGATGTTTGGAAAAACGGCCATTGCTAAAATAATCCATGACAAATTAAATCACCTAAAAGGTGGTATACCTGTAACCAATAACTACGGAGATAAATGGAATTTAAGAGGAGATGGGACCTTAGATATGGTCACCTTAAACATCATGAAGAAGGCGGTAGAACAGTCTATCAAGAATTTGATGGATGCCCCAACGCTCGATCAGAATGCCTATCCAGACTACCTATTAGATTTGGTTTGGGGATACGTTCCCAGGCCTACTCCGCAAGGTCAAGGTACCATTAATAGATATATAGTATTGTACACCAATCCCGACAACACGCAATTGGCGATGAGTATTGCGGAGATTATACGCAGCAACTTAGATTTTTTACTGCAGAAACTATTGGACGAAAAAGAAATTAGAAAGGCAGATGACACCTTTTTAGGCGATGCTGCTGACTGGTTCTATGAAAATGTAATCCTCTAAGAAATACAACTCAACAATGATGAAACGATCCTTAATTCATCAATCAAATTCACAACGCTTCCAATATTCAAAGAGACAGTTCAAGAATATGCAACCAGCCTCCCCCCGATATTCTGACACAAAAACCTTTGGGACCCAAGCAGGCCTATCGAATCTTCCTGCATTCAAGCATCTATTGCTGTTCAAGGTCCCTGATCAGATCGTGAGGAATTTAAGAAGTAGAAGTATGAGTGTTCAGTATGCTCACAATGAGGGATACACCAATGATCTCAATACAGATTATTATTCAGCAAAGATTACTAAAATGCCCGTAATCAATGGCAGCACGATGACTTCCAAGGAGTTATTGAAGCATATCCGATTGAATATCAACTCATTCATTAATACCAAGTATGCGGACTTCCAACCCTATAGTTCCAGTATTGATGGGCCGGTATGGAGAAGCGATAACCCCTTAGGAGCGGTGATGAAGATTGATATCATGGGACCAGACAACGCCTCTGTAGTTTGTAGCTTCTACAGCTCGGATGAATTGGGCTGGGGGTTTACCACGATTGAAGCACCAGCCACTGGTGAACACCCCGTAAGTGGGAATAGAGAATTCTTTATTTCAGAAAAATCAGGCTATAATTTATTTGTTATAAAGGGATTAGACATTGGGTCTTCTGGAATACCTGGTCTAGGCCTACCGATACTTGAAGGAATTGGTTATTCTATTGCTGATAAGCTCTGGAAGAGCATGCGGCAAAAGGTAATGAATTTCATCAATTCCAATGGTGGAAGTGCTACTGTATCGCATACCTACCAAAAAGAGACCGAATGGAGATACGTCTATTGGCATTACAAAAAAGACCTTGCCAGTGTATTTGGTCCAGGAGCAGGTTCTGCTTAAGCTAAAGGATGAAACTGATTTCCGTTACGACCATCATTTTCAAGAGACAATCATGAAAGTCTACCGTAATGAACTACGAACCTTACCTAGCTGAATACAATATGCTTCGGCAAGATATACAACAGCGGATCAGTTTTCGATTTCGCCTGTTCAGCCTATTATTAGTCTCCTTGGCTGCTTTGTTACCCCTAGGTATAGAGCAAGTCAACTCTAATATTCTATTCGCTTATCCGATTTTGTCTCTCTTTCTAATCCTAAGTTGGATGCATCAAAGCACTATCATGATCAAAATTGCACGGTACTTAAGAGATGAATTGGAGCCGAAGGTAGACGGGTTGAACTGGGAAGCATTCATACTTAGAGATTCAAAACGGCTCTCCAGTTTTAGCCTCTTTGGATTTTTTGCCACTGCTGGATTTGTCTTATTTTCACAAGGATTGATGTTAACACTAGGATTTCTGATACAGGACGAAAGTACCGATGGAGCTTGGAATATTGTCATGCAAGTAGTCAGCATTGCGGCAAGTGCACTCACATTTCTTTTTTTAATTGTATATCGACAAATGAAACGATGAATTGCTAGACCTGGGAAAACACCAGGTAAGGAGTGGCTTGGGAAATTCACGGGATGAGTTCTCCTCATCCCGTGGGGCTAGGTTTGATCCTTTAGACTAGAACTTATTGGCCAACTTTTTGCGAGAATTGGATGATTTTTTCCGTAAATTTTTTGACGATTTCTCCTTTCATCATATTCATGACTTCCTGATCCGTCGGATAGGCTACCTCTTTCTTGGCAATGAAGCGCTTATAAAATCGGTACTTTTTGCAATCAAAAGTTCGCTTATCCCCGCTATACGTAGCCCAAGAATAGCTCCAAGGAGATCCTGAAATTTCAATTGGTTTCCTAGCCAAGGTTAGGTCTGAAGTCTTATCGCGGATCGTAGATAGGCCACCGATAGTTACATCAATCTGCTTACTATAAGTAGTCACGGTAGCCTTCAGTACCACTTCGCGACCATCAATTTTAGTAGCACATTCACATTTCTTTTCTGTCGGTTCATTACGTTTCTCCCCAATGATCAAGTTTTCCAGACTGGGGTGAAACAGGACATTGGCTCTTTCAGCTTGGTCAAAAGGTAAAAGTTGAAAGAGATCCAATTTTGGCGAGTGCTTTTTTCTCGTTTCATTGATAATAGCGTGAGTCCACTCGACGGTAGGAACAAGGTTTAATCCCGTATTGTTTTTCAGGAGTGTGACGGCCATATGAGTCATGGCTAATGGTTTTAGCTCAGCCAATAGCCCTTTTGCTTGGTCATGGTCAGGCTGATAGAACAGGGCCATCCGGCAAGACCTTACTCCTTGTAGACTCTGCGAACGTGAACGATCATTCGCATGAGTTTGTGCCTGTTCGAAATGAGCCTGAGCCGCTTGAGCAGCTACCTCTTGGTAAAGCGATTCCCATTCCTTTAATCCGGTCTCATAATTCTGTAGATCAAAATTTAAGGGAGGACATTTCTTACAACTCTTATCTGGAAGATTTTCTAGCGCAGTCCGAACAGCCATTTGCTCCTTGATGATGTTAATACCTTTAAAAATAGCTTCCGCTTTCTTATCTAGGGGGTTGGCCGGAGTATTTTTGAGTTCATCGAGCTGATCAGCTGAGCGACTCTTGGCCAAGGGAACATACTCTATTAACCTTTCTGCAGTCCTCTTCAATTTCTTCTGATTATCTGCCATCGTATAGCACTGGCAAGCATTCAAAATCGCTGCACGATAGTTGCCCGCCTTTGCCAACTGATTGGCTTTAGTGCAGTAGAAACGTTCCCCTTTCCCAGCCATCAGCGATTGAGGTCCGGTCTTTATCCAAGGAGTCCTTTGGGCAATAACAGTTGATGCGAATAGCTGAAAAGCGATCAGGGTACCGAAGGAAATTATATACTTCATATGATTGAGGCTTTGGGAGATGGATAAATAATGAGCGTCGACGATCTCTGTCAACGAATGCTAAAGGTGAAGGCTAGTTCTGCTTTAAAGCCAGAGAACTGTTGTAACCCACCTTTGTCCGTACTTTGCTCGTTTTTGATAAATGAAATAGCGCTATCAGACAATTTAAGTCTGGCTTTTAGATCCTCTGTATTCTCTGAGTCAGCGGAGCCATCTAGGAAGATCCGCTCCCGGTATTTACCCGCCCGGCGATAAGCAAAGTTCAATCTAAGTCCAGTCTTTTCACTAATCCGCGCATAGAAGTTCACTTCTGGTTGAATAGACAAAAAAGCTTCGCGCAGCTTGACTTCAATTTCATCACCTAGGAACTGTTTACCATCAATTTCGATAAAAGGAGTAGTACGAGTTATTTTGCCCAATTTAATGTTACCTCTACCACCTCCGAGACTAAGCCCAGGAGCAAAGATGAAATTACCCTTCCCCAGTTGGTAGCTAGTTCCAAAATTGAAAGCCCAGACGTTCGTTTTGCTAGCCCCAGCAACACTGATATCTAGGCTACCCAACCATCTACCCCCGGCCGGGAGAATGATCCCTAGCATACCTCCAAAGGATCTATTTGTACTTTCCAAGTCGGTACCCACCCTAAGACGCTGCGGTTGGGGGGATTCATCCTCTATGAAAACACTTAGATCAGCAGCATCCACCCGATGAGGATCTAGAATAGCCCCAATCCACCAAAAAGATTGACCGTTGGATGGTAACTCGGAAAAGGAATGCTCCAGTCCCACCCAATCCTGGTTGCTACTTAAGCTCTCAATTCCTAGATCGGGATTTGCCTGGGCAGAAAAAGATTGTGCATGCAGTGGAATGGCAACACAATTCATCCAACAAAGCATCCATAAAAGTTGTAATACGATCTTCATATTCATGTGTTTTTGTTTAATTGAAAACATAAAGCTGGCTGGCCAAGGAAGTGGTGCAGACCACTCTTTTACCTCAATTCTGGACAACAATAGCAACTGATTTCAAGACCAGACCTTAGCAAAGCAGATGCAGGATAGTGCACTAATTCGCAGCATCAGCTAGTGCAGGCTAGAAATGGAAGAGCTCAATACAGTTTTCCAATGGTTGGGATTTTCTAACCTTCTAGTTACTTATGTGGAAAGGTGGGTTTACATTAGGAAGGAAGGAGAAAAAAATGTGCAGGCAATAGCTTCAACAGGAGACACTAACACCCATAACACATTAATAAACAACCTATTACAATGAAATAAAAAAATTAGAATTAGTAGACACTTACCAACCTCATTCTTTCTTTAACGAATCCAAGGTAGTATGAATCGAGTCGAGCGGGAATACGGTCGAGTCTTGTAGTAGCAAGGAATCCCTGCCTGGTAGACCGACGGATCTCAACCGTCCCTTGGCAATATTACTAAAAGGGGAAGGCTCCGCTACCCCCTTCTTACGAAGTTTTACGGCATAATAGTAATCGGTATTTCGCTTAATAGATCCAGCAGCCAACTGACCCGTATTTTTATTCAGCTCATATTGATCCCGATATATACCTCTTCTATCCTTGGATGCAATTCCCACAAGGTTCATTTTCGTGGTGTCTTGGTCCTCCGCCCGATAAATCTCGAACGTCAATAGTTCTCTAAATTCTCTAATCATAGGATGGTCCCAGGTCAAATGAATTACCGTTGGATGTTCGTTATAAGTAGCACGCAGCTTACGTGGTGGGCTAAGTTGTATATCTGTGGAGGCTCCCGCTACCTGTCGATAAGCAGAAAACAAGCCCCCCACAGCAAGCAAAAGAAACAAGAATAATACCCGGCGCGAAAAATAATTCAACATATCTTACAATATTACCTAATAGACAGCAGAAAAATACATAAGTAATATGAGAATAGAAGGTAAGTAAATTAAAAATACTCAACCAGACAGATCAACCGGAAGGCTGATGTCGCCTGGAGAAAACAATTTGCTGCCCATACCTCATCATAGTAAGTATAAAACTACAGCATCCATGAGTTTAGACAAAAAAGACTTTCAGGTCCTGCAAACTAATATAGAGCAAAATAGAAAGCCGTTGGACCACTGGCTTAGGAAAAGGGGATTAGATGAGCAAGAAATCCAGGAGATATACCAAGAGGCCTGGTTGAGGATGCTGCAAAAAATGGAAGCTGATCAATACAAAAATCAGGGAAATCCTGCGGCTTACTATGCCACGATCGCACGTAACATTTATTATGAACAAAGTCGCCAAAAAGTCAAGACTCGCACCAACCCCATGTCTGCACAACTAGAGCCATACTTAGCTACTGATGAGACCGAAAACTTTGACCGAATTGCATCCGAAGCAACCATAAGGATATTGTACCAATCTTTGCAGGAAATGAATCCTGAGCATCGGCTTCTACTAGAAAGAAGATACATTCAAGATATGAAACCAAGACAGCTATCTAAGATATACAAACTATCAGAGAACACTATCAATCAAAGACTATGGGCCTATCGGAAGGCCTGTAAAGACATCGCGAAGAAAAAAATGGCCCATCAAGCCGTGATTGAGGAAGAAAAGATAGATCGCTATTTACGGAATATCATGCCAGCCGAAGAGCAAATATCATTTGAGGCAGCATTACAAGAGGATGCAGATCTGTGGCAGGAAGTAAAACTGAGCGCAGCCTTGCTGTTTGTACTCCGTCATCAAGATCGCCTGGAGATCCCAGCTCAGGTATCGGCACCTACATCACCATCATCGGGCGGAAACATAGGATCGCCAATTTCCCAACTGAAACCAGGACTAACATTGTCTGGCAAGGCAATTCTGACCTTGTTCACTGTTGTCTGCCTATCGGTAGTTGTCTATTTATACATGCGTCCGAAAATTGCACTACGAAGTTTAGCACAAATCGAATTGAGTAAAAACCAGCCCGCATTTCTTTCAACCACAGAAGAGTTTCGAAACATTAAAAATCTATATGAAGCGCAGAAATATCAACAAGTGATCGACAGCTTAGCAGCGATCTCCGCTGTAGATAAAATAAGGTGCTGGTTTTGTGACGAGCAGATTGCCTATTCCTATCTCCTATCTGGTAGAGCTAAAGTAGCTGCCGCACAATTTGAGAATCATGTAGATCTCCGAGATACCGCCTTCATAGCCTTACCTTCACGATATTATTACTCGATCTCACTACTGATTCAAGGACAAAAACACGAAGCCATAGAAGAACTGGATCTACTAATGGAATTAGTAGGGAAAGATGAATCTTATATTCGGTATGATACCGAGCGACTACTACAGGAAGTATTGAGACAAAAATAGTACAATCATGGCTAGACACCACTCCCTACCCATCGCCTTATTTAGTAGCTTAATTCTTCTGCTCCCTGCTTCGTACGGGCAAGGCGCTAAACATGAAAAAACACCAATTCGTCAGCAAGATCGTGATTACTACGAGCAGATGTTACGTTATAATCGAAAGTCTGCCGTGAGACCGCAGTACTCCCTCCGTGAATATTGTCCCGAAGCTGGTGATCAAGGCAATACTCAAACCTGTACCGCCTGGGCAGCCGTATACGGTGCCCTGTCCACCGAATATGCCATTCAGGAAAACAGCATAAGTTCCAAAAGAACCTTTTCTCCATGGTACACCGTCCATTTCCTAACAACAATGCGAAGCTTAAGCTGTAACTCCCCCCTGGCACAATATGAGGTCTTGGAGGAATTGAAGACCAATGGTGCCTGCTTAGCAAAAAATCTAAGCGTCCAGGACCAGTGCCGGGCCAAAATCACCGAATTTCATCGAAAGGAGGCTGAGCAATATCGGATACAAGATTACCGACTCTTGTTTGATATTGATTACCATGAATCTATTGCCGAAAGAATTGATATCATAACCCGAGCAATCCACAGCAACCATCCCGTTATTCTAGGAGTTGGCGAAATCTATCAGAGTTTCAAGCAGTTATCCGGAAAGGAATATTGGGAACCCAAGTCTAAAAAAGTTCAAATTTCGGGCAAGCATTCGCTGCTGGTAGTTGGCTATGATAAAGATAATTTTGAGGTGATGAACAGTTGGGGCAGCAGCTGGGGGCGTAAAGGGTTCGCAAAAGTACCAAAAACGACCTTGGCGAAATGGGCCTTCAATGCCTTTATCCTATTGTGCGGTCAAGAACAATCGCCCCTGGAGCTGGGCTATTTCGTAAGCAAACGCAATCTGAACAACAACATCCAGAGAGACACAATTAACTGGGAATCAGACCTTTTGAGCAACTCACTTACCATTCATTTGCAAGCAAAAAGTCTATTCCAATTCCCAATCCGTACTACCTGGTCTGCCACCACCCAGCGGAAGCCGTTGATCATCAGTCTACTGAAAACCGCTCAGGCATCTCCCGTGCTGGTCAAAGCCAACTACCTAAGCAGAGATACCTGGATGGACATTCCGGGAGCTGATGATCATCTATATTACGATGGAAAAAAGGACACACTAGTAGTCCTGATTAGTTATCAAGACCACCAGAGCTTAGCACCGAGTCTCCACGCCTTACAGCAGCCACTAGGCGAAAGGGAATCTATCGAAAAAGTACTATACCGTCAATTTCCAGATGCCAAACCAGTAAAATGGCAGGAGGAAGGGACGCAGGACAAAGAAAAAAGAGCCATAATTTCCTATAATTGGGCACAGCCCTCGATTAACTATTTCTATATTGTCTTACATGATGATGACTCCTAAGCTCCGTCGATGTTCAATGCTCATCGGATTGATTGTAGTGTTCTTTTCTGGAACGACTATCGCCTCTCAAGATAGTCTAGGTAATTCTAGGTCTTTATTGATGAAAGAGCTGCACTTTGCAGTGACTCAGGACAACAAGCAACCCATCTTTGTAGGTACTGGCAAGGATGGTCAATATTACATCCAGGATTTTAACTCAGGAAGCTCCTACCCAAGTACCATTTTTTCAATACGAGATACCAAGCACGAATATCGGTTCAAAACAGTAATAAAGGATCAGCGCGGTCAATACACCCTCTACGGCTACCGAACTGCTCAAAAAAGGAGAACAAACAGAAAAGAAGCTTGCTATCTCAAAGTTGGCCAAGGTGATCAAGGCATTCTAGTACCACAGCTATTCTTCCCCGGTGCCCCCTCCAATAGCACGGTGATCAGTCAGGTGGAGAATGCCCAGGGACAGACCATCCTGATTGGCAACCAAGGATCTAACCTACTAATCGGCATACTTAACGATAGTAGAGATAGTCTCAGCGAACTGAGAATAGAACCATCGATCCAAGCAGAAGTAGTAAAAGCGTTATATAACAAACAGCAAGAAAGCATCATCCTGATAGCCCAGGAGGCGGCATCTCCAAGGACCGCCCTATTTATCAGAATGCAGGAAGAACAAGTCGATACAGTGGTAGCCTTCCAAAATCGGATCATTAATGATATAACACCCTTTGATAGCAAGTCTTACATCATAACTGGACAATTACAAGAAAGAGGAGGAGATGCCTACCTCATGCAAATCGACTACAATGGTAAAATTTTACAGTCCGACTCCGTTTTCGCCGCAGATTTAGACAGTATAAATGGCTACGGAGAAGAAGCCGGACAATATATATTGTGCCGTAATGGTGGCAGTATTTTCTTAAGTGGGTACACCAGTTCCTACCAAGCCGAAGCCCGACGCCCGAAGTCATTTTACATAAAAACCAGTATTCCACCACCGGAAAATAAAGCAACATTAAAGCTATCCGCCCACTCAAATATCAAAGGGCAAGAACTATTAATCTTGGATGAAGGCCGAGACATCTACCAAATAGTTGGTTCCAAGCAAGGAATACAGGTGGAAAGACGAGAACAATTGAAAAAATTTGGGATCTTCAAAGACTTATATTATCAATACTACATAGATGAGCTATACCTCGGGATCCATATTATCAATCCAGGAGATGCAAACTTCGGACAGGTAAACTTTGAGCTGACCCCAGCAAAGGAAAGTCCTTACCCATATGATCTACTGGAAGCCCCTGTGTCTGCTCGAGCTGATACCAACTTAAGTTTCAGCAACAAGAACATCATGGATACCCTAGCCGTCAATTACACCCCCGTTGCTGTCCGTATAACCGCTACGGATCACGAAGTGATGAAAGACGATACTCTGCTTTACCTTCCGCCGCTTCCCAAACATGAATGGAACGCACTACAACAAAGCATATCCCAGCATTATGTAGCAGGCAAAGACTCTTTCCTCTTAATGATCAAATCCGCCCATACCTTAGCTATTGATCAATGTCATATAAAAGTGAACGAAGAAGCGGTTGCCGTCCGTTGGCATCAAGAGCGAAGTAGGCCATCACCAGGTAGTAAGGACACGCTCAGTGCCGCGCTAAGTTTTCAAGGGCGGCAAACTCCAGTCTTCAAAATATACGAGGTTTATATCCCCAGAAATGCCTTCCAAAGTGGATCCAACTCCATTTCATCCATTTTAAGGAGTGAAGATGTTCATCTTAATAACTGGACAACCGATTTTGAAGTGGAAGTGCCAAGACCTCCCCGATGTCGAATTATCTCCATTGGGGTACCCGGTCATGGCCTCGATTTTCCGCCAGCCGATGCAGAGGCCATGGCACAGGTACTACAAAACCACCATGGTTCAAGCTTGGCATCAGCACCAGAGATCAGTCTGCTGAATTCACCAAGGCAGACCACCTACGACGCGATTAGGAGATACTTTTGGCAGCTACGTTCGGAGCTAGAGGACAGTCAGGCAGACGATATCACCTTCCTCTATCTCTCAGCTCATGGAGAAGTAGATCAAGAAGGAAAGTTACATTTCTGGGCCTCTGACTACAGTATCGACCAGAATCCACACTATGGTGTCTCTTTAACTTCCGATATCATCAAGCACTTTATACCCTACCAGGGAAAACTGATCTTATTAATTGACGCTTGTTACAGCGGTCAGGCCATAGAGAACCTAGAAGACCTCACGCTACAAGGAAGTGGCATCAGCGGGCTGTTTTCCTGTCGGCCAAGGCAAGAGTCTGGTGAAGATGAGGTGGAGTTGAAACAAGGCATCTTCACCCATCATCTCATACAAGCGATCAAGCACCTTGATCCCAAGGCCCCACGACAACTAGATGAAATCTATCAGAAAATTTGGGAGAACACGAAAAGCCTGCATGGGATTCAGGAGGTACGTCAGCTAAGAAATCCATCCACAAGTACCAGTAAGATCTTTAGAAAAAACAAGCCGTAGTCATGAACCAAGTATCCATCATGCTCCCTACCTTGATTATCGTGGTCGTAAGTTTCTTCGCTAAAGACAAAGGCCAAGTTACCATTACCGCTCCTACTCAAGAAACTGAAGGCACTTGTGATTGTCAGTGTAATCCGCAAATGGATTCGACGATATTGATGGAACTGTATTGGTCAGCAGGGGGTCCAAACTGGAAAGAATCCTGGGATCCCGCACAACCTTACCTAGAGTGGGAAGTGGACAGTAGGATACTCGATGTAAGAGATGGTTGTGTTTTTGCACTAGAATTACAACAGAATGATCTCAATGGAGAGCTACCGGAATCTATAGGAGGATTATGTCGACTCAAGAAGCTTTTACTTTACGAAAACGGAGAATTTCTGGGAGGCCCAATACCTGCCAGCATTGGAAATCTATGTAATCTAGAACAACTTAATCTGAACGGAAACAATTTCAGTGGATCGGTTCCAGCAGAATTAGTCAATTGCACTAAGTTGCAGGAATTATCTTTATCTGAAAACCAATTTAGTGGATCCTTTCCTGATCTATCCTCACTTCCGCTAAGGGGATTGGACATCAGTGATAACCTCATTAAGGCCTTTCCATCGCACGCAGCTATAGAAAGCTGGGGTTCCCAATTCTTTGAGGGGTGTCGAATTGAGCAAAATCTACTATCCTTTGATGATATCATACCCAATCTGGACATCGGCAACCAAGGCGTATGGTGGAGTTTCGAACCTCAAAAAAAGCTATACAAAGACACTACTTTTATTCTACATGCCGGGGAAAGTACTACAGCCAGGCTAGACTTCGACTCAATTGTCAGTCCAGTGAACACATACAAATGGTACAAGAATGGAGTGATTTATCGGACCTTGACTGATAATAGGATTCCATTCACCGAGGTTACCGAAGAAGACGAGGGTAGTTATCACTGTGAGATTACCAATTCTACTTTCGATTCGGGTACTATTCTAAGCACACATACCATTCAACTGAAGGTGTGTCAGGCCACCTTCGAAGTGATACAAGTGACCCTATGCGGAGGGCAAGACACGCTTATCCATGGAATGGAATTTCGGACCGCTGGTGAATACGAAATCGAATTAAATAATGCGGAAGGCTGCGACAGCACGATATTCCTCGAACTGAGCATATTGGACGCAAACAACTTGGGCTATGCAGATGCAGGTCCGGATCAATTCACTTGTGAAGAGGAAACTCAGCTAGCAGGCAGCTTTCCTGACGGCCCCTATATGTATACAGGAAGGTGGACGGATCTCTCAAACGGCAACTCCTCCCCTTTACCAGACTGGAGTCCCCGACTAGCAGAAGGAGAAAATGTATTTCTCTGGACTATTGCTACCGATCGCTGTCCTGCTCACGATACAGATACCCTGGTGGTTTGGCGCTCGCCGAAAGCCCTAGCAATAGATGACACCCTATTCTATTCCGGTACGAATCAGGTAGTCGAGATATCAGTGTTGAACAATGATATACTACCAGAAGGCGTCCAGTGGAATATAGACCTGAGTCAATTTTCTTCTTCATTGCCGGTAACAATAGAGCAAGAAAGAAGGCGGACTATCATCGTGAACTTACCTCGATTGGCTGCAGGTGAGCTGTCCTTTCAATATGAGTTGTGCAATGAGGCTTGTGATGAATGTAGCACCGCCACCGTCTATCTGTTACCAAAAGACCCTAGTCAAAATCAAGTACTGAGTGCCATCCCCGATGCCATTTCTCCAAATGGCGACAATCTTAATGATCGTTTCGTCATACCAGCTATAGAATATGCACCTGAGCGTTACCCCAATAATGAGTTGATCATTCAAAACAGAAGAGGAGTAACTGTGTATTACGCCAGTCCTTACGACAATAGTTGGGAGGGAACGGCCAGGGATGGTAGTCCATTACCCACTGACAATTACCGTTACTTCATCAAACTCAATGAAAAGTATCAAAAGCGCGGGAATCTATTAATCGTTCGGGAGCGTTAGGGGGATGTACTTGTTGGTGGGAAACACGCAACAAGTGGCGGGCTTAGCGCCAAGTTAAGGCAGCATTCAATTCGAGGGTATTAATCAGTCGACTTTGATTCCGGGGTACATAGCCCAGTCCTAGTTGCCACCCAATCCTTTTCGCCGAGACATCAGCATAACCCAATTCAAAATGCCAAACTTGTTCTGATAATTCTTGGATATAGCGTTCACTCGGAAACTGTATTCCTCCACCGAGATACAAATTGTACGCCTCAGACAAAGAGAAATGCCACCTAAGTCCAAAATCTCGTAAGTCCGGCAATCCTTCTCTATTTTCCCACAAAACATAGGGCTCCAAGAAATTGGCATTAGCCAGATAGACATAAGTTCCAGCCGTAAAGTGAAAGAACCTGGCCGCGGCCAGAGCCTGCACAGCATGCTTGCCATTGACCTGAAAGCCCCAAGAGGCGCCCATGTAGTATTTAAGATCCAGACCTGCTGTAGAAAACCGATCATAGTAAAAGATTCCTCCGGTCCATTGATGCGCTATAGAGTTGTTAAACCCATCAATCAAAGCGTCCCCCCCAAGATCAAATAAAACCAAACTACCCGGATCTCGAATGCTGAGGCTATTGTAGTGATAACCAATGCCGATCGCAATGCCATTATAATGCGTGTCCCGGTATCGCCCAACAGGCAGGATCACGCCTAAATTGAGTCCTCCCATAAAGGTTTGGAGTCTACCCGCCTGATCAGAAAATAAGTTAGCTCCTAATACAATTCTAGCATTCTGCTCTCGGGTAGGTGCCCAATGCGTATTGAGAGAAAACAAGTAAGAGCGATTCCCTTCCCCAGATTCCTCAAGTGGCGAATGGAGGTGAGCTATGCTCAGCTTGCTAAAAGACCAAGGAGACTGCTGTTCCGACGGTAAAAACCTCCATTTTTCTGGGCTAACATTAGCTGGGTTTTGAAAAGAAAGGTATTCTCGACTCTGAGCTGGAAGGGCAAAATATTGAGCCTTAACAAAAAACGAAGAGCAACAAAGGCATAGGATCAGCCAGTATTGGATAAATTGAAGGAGGCGCTTCTTTGTAAATTTCATAGGTAAGGGGATATCCTTGGGTTGATTTAGATGGACTCAGTAAAGATACGGTAAATCCAGGGAGGTTTACTGGATGAGGGAGCGGCATTTTGCGTAGTTAGAAACTACGCAGAGCGGAGGTGGTTTTTTGCGTAGTTAGAAACTACGTAGAAAGAAAGGACTAGGGGCTCTAATGTCGAGCACCCTAACCCCAAGCGCATGTGTTCTGTCGGAACAACTAGCAAATCAAAAGCATAAGTGGTTCAGTCAGGTGCAGCTATCCAATTATAGGAGTCCCGTTGGTACTGACAGATTCGCCCTAGCGCTTTAATGACGATCGATGGCATTCATGGCCATTTGAAGTCGACCTTCCAGAAAGTTTGAAACCTTTTCAGGTAGACTAGAAGTTTATTGTTTCTCGTACTGTAGCACTGTAGTCCCATGCGCATTCACTCCAGTAATTGTCAAGACACTATCGGAAACAGCATACTCAACATCTTGCAGTCCGAGGCCAACCACACCAAATCTGCTGAAGTTATCGGTATTATTGGTCCAGGAAATGTTAGTTAAACCATATCCATACTTGAGGGTATTGCCAGCGATTTCGTAGGCCCCACTCACAAAACCTCTATCACTTCCTTGGTTCATACTACACTTAGAATCCCCAGTCCAATTACCCCCGCTAACCTCCTCATCCCCAAAAGTTCGGTATCCAGATAAGTCAGCAATAGCCGTACCCTGGAAAGTACCGCTGACCAAGTTCCAAGTCCCCAGCAGGGGATTGGAAGGAGGAGTGATCTCAATAGACATAGAAGTAGAATGGGTCTTCCCCTCGGCCAGTGCCGTAAGTTGCACAGTGTAAGTACCCACTTCCGCAAAAGCATGGGTCGGTTCTGCATCAGTAGAAGTATTCCCATCCCCAAAATCCCATTCATAGCTGGTCGCATTTTCAGAAAGATTGGTGAAGGTAACCGGCTCCCCTACCTCAGCCGTTGATTTATCCATGATAAAGTCAGCTTGGGGCGGGATGGCCATCACATCGATCGTTTTTGAAATCGAGTTGGTGCCTCCCTCCCCAGTCGCCGTTAAAGAAACCGTAAAAGTGCCAATAGCCGCAAAGGCATGAGACGGCGACTTTTCGGTTGATTTATTCCCATCTCCAAAATCCCAGCTGTAGGAAGTCGCATGTTGAGAAGTATTAGAAAAAGTAACGGTCTCCCCAACTTCCGGTGTAAGCTTGCTTATGTCAAAAGAAGCAATGGGCTCTTGAATAGATGGAGTCATCATATCATCATCCGGGCCACAGCTAAATACCAGTAAGAAGGGGATGGTAATCATATAAAACTTCAGATTTTTCATTATTAAAACTTTTATAAGATGAAAAAATGAGCTGTCGAATTTGAAAAAGGTGCATAGGGATACCAGGTCTTTCAAAGCACCATGAAAGACAGGCGTCAGCAGGTTGTGATGCTGCCGAGAAAACGCAGCATGATTAGCGGCCGCTAGTTAAGTAGGGTTACTCTTTGGAAAACTTCCCATATAGATGCAGGTCTACCCCTATCACCCGAAATAGATAGATTCCAGGAGGAAGAGAAGATAAAGAGATCTCCAAGCGATTACCGCCTTCGTAAACATGCTGTTGGGTAGAGCCTATTCGTTGCCCCGCAGCACTATAGATCCATACATCAGTCTTCACAGACCTTTTGCTATTAAATTCAATAAACAGCACCTCCTGTGCCGGGTTGGGAAATACCCTCAAATTGTGTTTAGCGGTTAACTCTTGGATGTCAGTCATGAGGGTAGTCTCAAAACGCCAGATCTCTGACCAGTCGCTTTCACCAGTCGAATTGACCGCTTTGACTCTCCAGTAGTAAGTAGTCTGATAATCTGGCAGAAGAAAATCAACCATCAGGTCTAGCAAGTCACTTTCATCCCTTTCCAAATCCGTAAAAGCACTATCCCTAGCCACTTGAATAGCATAACTCTCCGCTCCAGCAGCAGCAGACCAGCTGAAGCTGGTGGCCAGTGGCAAGTCAACAGCACCATCAGCTGGAGAAATGAGGGTAGGTGAACTAGGAGGAGCAATTTGCGTAGAAAAACGCCAGGTAGCTGACCAACAATTTGCCTCTCCATTCTCTTGCGTAGACCGTACGCGCCAATAATAGGAAGTCCCATACTCCAGTTCAAGCTGACTACTTGTATCCGTCACTGTAGCAAGATGCACTACCTCTAGAAAAAGAGAATCCAGGCCAACTTCGATTTCATAGGCATCAGCTAGTATGGTTGGGCTCCATACAAAAGCCGTAGAGGTGGATAGATCTCCAGTTTGGTCGGTAGGAAAAATCAAGCTGGGGAAGGGGCAGAGAAACTGACGGCTATTTTGGTTGTTTTGCCCTCGTTTTGACCATACATTTTCCAAGAGTCCTGGGCTTTCCGTAGAAATGGCATGCAAAGCGCCATCCTCATACCCGATAAATAAAAGTCCTTGTGGCCCCATAGCTGGAGCATCGGTAAAGGACGAGGCATTGAGTTGAAAGTCATCGGGTACAAGTGAATGAACCCATAGTATTTCACCAGCCGGACTAATAGCAAATACCAATCCAGCCTTTGAATAACAATAGATCGTACCATCAGCCCCAATCAATGGGTCCGATAAATCATTTCGGACAGAAGGCAAATAGGAAGAAAGGTCCAGTATCCAATTCGGTTCCCCATCACTTGGTCTCAAGGAATACAATTTATTATTCGTTACATTATTTGCAACTCCATACAAGTTTCCAGCCTGATCAAAAACTATCTCTGAACTAATGTTACTATTTGTAAAGGACTTTTCCCAAATTATCTGTCCATCAGGCGTTAAGATGGAGACAGGACTACCAGGCACCACTATATTCCCATCCTGTGAGATAGATAACTTTTCTGGCTTATAGAAATTGGTTCGCTCAAATACCCATTTAATATTTCCTTGAGGCGTAATGGCAAAGACTTTGGTAACAAAATCTATATTGGCAAGGGTATAGATCGTACCATCTGTTCCGATAACAGGAGAAAAAACAAGAGAAGCATCCAAATCCAGTTTCCATTTTTCCGTACCGGTCGAATCAATGAGATACAAAGAGCCTGACCGTGTACCCACATAAGCCGTCTCCTCTTCATCTAGGGCAAACAAACCATTATGAATTGTCCCATCTAATTCAATTTCCCATTTCTTAGAACCCGTAGCATCAATGGCCAATAACTTTTTTCCACTACTACCATATATAGAACCTGAAACGCCAATCACTGGATCATTAATAAATATATTCGAGGTCCATCTTTCATTACCATTGGGATCGACTGAATAAAGAATGCTCTTACTAGATCCGACATAGATATTGCCATCGGTATCAATCGCCGGTGCGGTAAACGCCCCCTCCGTTTCAAACTTCCAGACAGATTGTCCGGGAGTACCAGGTTCCACCACCTCAATGTATTCTTCTTTAGTAATAATAGCCGATCCACCAGGGCCAGTAGCGGTAAGACTCACCGTATATTTCCCTGGGGTATCATAGGTATTAGAAGGTGTTTTCTCCATGCTAGTATTCCCATCCCCAAAATCCCATAGCCAATTCTCAACCGGATTCTGGGTTAGGTTTTCAAAATCAACCGTACCTCCCGCCACAATAACCTGGGGAAAAGTTTGGAAGTCTGGGACTGGCTCAAATGCAGGAATGACCTCAATTTCAAGAAAAACCGTATCTACAAAACAGAGAGCCCCCCCCAGTTGAAAGATCTCGTAGAAAATTTGTCCGGAGTAGCTCCCAGGAGAAGCATCAAATGGAGCTCTAATAGAAAAACTTGCAAAAACACCAATAATAGACATAGATACCTGATCATCCCTAAAAATCAGAGGTGCATCAATATTAGGGGTCACCTGATAGGAGCCAGCAGTGACACAATTACCTAATCTTTCACCCAACTCCTTCTCCTCCCCCACCTGAAGCTGAACGTTGATAGGTTGTGCCAGCAGCTGGTTACCAGAAAAAACATTCAGAATGACGACCACAAGAAAAAATAGCCTTTTGTTCATGATTACGCTTTTGATATAACTTAGTTGTCAAGACAGCATATGATCAGCTGATTCACTATGATATACAGCAAAGTGAAAAAGGTCATACCAAAATTTCATTAAAAATGAAATAAATTATTCAGCGGTCAGGGCAATGGCATTTATTCTTGGGACATCAGAGCGTAAAAATCCCTATTTTTGCCTCAGGCCCTAAAGGATAAACGAAGACTTTTTCTTCAGCGCCCGTTCGAACAAGCGTGAAATAGAGGGTAAATCTTAAATGCGATTACCCTGATTCGGTGATGGTAGACCTGTACATGATGATCACGCTTCGGGAAAGGGTGGATCTAAATTTGCAGGGGCAAATACAAGAGGAAAAAGGTCGGTTTTGGCTTCAGAATCTATAAGCTAATCAATGTAGTGTGGCTATATAGGCATAGTGTAAGTGCTTCATGACCAGCTCATACGGCAAGGAGATAAAGCCATTATCAGCCCAGGCTGGCCCAAAGCTATTCATCAATTCAAACTCCCCTTTCAAGTCATTGAAGCCGATAATCACCATAGCATGGCCCTCCAAGATTTCCTGCTCCCAATCCTTAGCAGCAGTTAGTCTCCAATTGATGGGGACATCGATACCGATCACCACCGGCGAAGCATCTTCCAGTTGCCCTTTGATACGATTTTGGAATACCATAGTATCAATGCTTCCATTGTCTAGCTTTCCAAAAGACTGAATGCGAAAATCAGCAGCAGATCGTAGATGCTGAGCTGAGGGCTTAACCTCAGGAGTAGTATCATTTGGGAAATCCCTTTCATAGCAATCCCCAACAGCCTTTGCCAGTCGAAAGCCATTCAAGAGACTAGCACCATCCCCTCGGCCAGGGCCCACTTTAATTTGATTATAGATAAAGGAAGCTGACAAGCGCTGCTGTTGCACTTCACGAGGATTAGTAGTCGGCTCAGGTGCATCAACAAGGAAGCAAATACTTAAAGCATGCGCAATTGCATGCCCTACACAGGAAGGCATAGCACCCTGATCGCTCGGACTAGGCGCCCATAGCCTCAGACTTTTGCTGGTTCCCCTAGAAAGCGGTAGCTCACTCGCCATGCGTACCGTATCATAGCGCTCCTCCTCTAGTATCAAACCGAAGGAAGATTGGCTATAAGACAACTGCGCAAACAGCAGGAATAGAACAGCAAGGGAAGTTTTGTAGAGGCTCATGATTCAGCTATTAATAAGTGGTTATATACAATTATAGGCCATCAAGCTGTCTACAAATGTATTAAGGGAGGTTTAAAAAACAAGATCCAGAGTCAGTGAAAAACACCATAGCCGTCAGGCTAACAGCTAGCAATAACTTTTGGTCTCGTAGTATGCTGATTGGATAGCGGTATTCCACCTGTTTTTACTAATGGTTTATGCTCTTCAGATTGGAATTTCCCCTTAAAATTGCCTTCGGCGACTGA
>ENA-UENT01000254-UENT01000254.1-marine-metagenome-genome-assembly--contig:-NODE-254-length-37733-cov-3.282493_pt1 | contig 37733 bp, 20 predicted proteins | sample MGYA00237879_ERZ529330 | MGnify/ENA primary metagenome ERZ529330 (study PRJEB26372, sample SAMN05368345) | marine metagenome | biome: cultured habitat; feature: ocean water; material: water; isolation... | reverse complement strand
TCAAAGGAACCGCTATTGTGGCAGGAGGCACAGTTGGTTTTGAAAAGCGCTTTACCCGCATTGATAGCAGCTTCATCTTGTGCGAAAACTGAAATCTGCAGCGTCAAAAAAGACAAGAGCAGTAATGCCCGATTAATCAATGATTTATGAACCATTTCTTCTTGATATTTTTATCCTTTTCTGTCAAAAAATCTATGCCTTTAGCACGATTTTGCGCAAAGATATAATTCGTTAAGATTTTTAACAATAAATCGGGAAAGGTGCCCACTATTTAGATTTATTCTAGATAAACAAGATGAATTAGGAGCCCTAACTATCCAAATTAGGTTCAGCAAGTGGTCAAAAACGCCACTTTTTATTTGTCTTTTGTCAAAAAGCTCCATTCAAAATTTTTTACGAGTCCCTTCAGTGTGTCACAAGATTGTCATGTTTCGGTTAAATTTCTATGACAAATCTTTTTCATGGCTCCGGCGAGCCTCTTCCTACTTCATCACTTTCTACTGTGCTTGCGCCCTACCACTCCACGCCTCTATCTTGCTTATTTTCTAACCTCATCCTGAAAAATCACCAGGACAATTCTGCATTCCTCATTATAAATTTTCCACTACAATTCTCCATTCTCCGATATACATTCTTCATTACAATACCCATTCTCCATTACAATTCCCTTTCTCTTTCCACACCAAACAGCGTGAATTGTTCATTGACCATAATCCAATTTTATTATTTTGACAGCAAAAAGATCACATGCGATTATTAATCACAGTACTTGCCTTTGCCCTTACCTCTATACTAGCCCAAGCACAAATGCCGCAAATCCTAGACCTGAAACAACAAGGAGAAGTTAGGGATGCCTGGTTAAAAGAGCGAATGGAGACCGTTTTGCCAGAAATCATGCGTAGATCAGAGATCGATATGTGGATTTTGATTTCTAGGGAATACAATGAAGACCCAGTATTGAAGACGATGTTACCTTCCAACTGGCTCTCAGCACGCCGAACCACCATGCTAGTAGTTTATGATGATGGAGAGAAATTGGAAACCTTGGCTTGTGCTCGGTATGATGTAGGAGAAGTATTTAAAAAGGCTTGGGATAAGGAGAAGCAACCGGATCAGTGGGCTCGCCTAGCAGAGATCATTGAGGAAAGAGATCCTAAGAAAATTGCTTTGAATCGGTCTGAGCACTTTGGACTAGCAGATGGACTATCCTCCTACCATTATGATAAGCTCCTGGAAAGTATCGATGCCAAATACAAAGATCGGCTGGTAGAAGGAACGCCACTGGCCATTGGTTGGCTAGAAACGCGTACCGTAAATGAAATGGTCGTGTACCAACAGGTTTGTCGAATTGCCCATCAGATTATTGCAGAAGGATTCTCCGATCAAGTTATTCAACCGGGTGTGACCTCCACCCAGGAAGTGGTCTGGTGGTATCGAGAGCGTATTAGAGAGCTTGGACTTATTGCCTGGTTCCATCCTACGGTTGACGTGCAGCGTCACGACCCGGATAGCAAGGAACACCTCAGAAGTTTTTCTAGAAGGCCAGACCAAGAAATCATTCAACCTGGGGACTTGCTTCATGTTGACTTCGGTATTACTTATTTAGGACTCAATACTGACACTCAAGAAAATGCCTATGTATTGAAGCCTGGCGAGACCGAAGCTCCTGCCTACTTAAAAGATGCCTTTAAAAAAGGACTACAGGTAATGGATGATCTCACGACCCAATTCAAGTCTGGTCGTACAGGAAATGAAATGCTAGCGAGTGCCCTGAAGAAAGGAAAGAACGCTGGACTCAAACCTACCATATATACCCACCCCATCGGCTACCACGGTCATGGCGCCGGGCCAACCATTGGTTTATGGGATCAACAAGGTGGGGTGCCCCATCGCGGTGATTACCCGCTTTATCCAAATACGGCCTACTCTATTGAGTTGAACACCGCCGTTTACATTCCAGAATGGGGCAAGGACATTCGTATGATGATGGAAGAGGATGCCTTTTTTGACGGGGAAGAAGTGCGTTACATTGATGGGCGTCAGGTGGAACTGTTTTTGATTCCGAGGCAAAAAGGGCATTTAGGGCAGTAGTAGACGATTCTATCAAAAATCGATCATACCTGTATAGCACCTAATGAGCTAGGATTAAATTACTGGGAGAAACCACAAGGGGCAAAACATTAGGGATGTGATTTCAGTCCTATTTACAAGGAAACCATCCAACTATGAAAAAGATACTCGTTCCCACCGACTTTTCTCCAGTAGCAGATCATGCCTTGACCTATGCGATCGAACTAGGCGCCGCATTCAACAGTGACCTTTTGCTATACCACGTCTATCATGTCAGCAAAGTGGATTACAATCGAGACTTTCCAGCAGATGAGCAGCCGCTAAAGAAAGAATTGGAACGGAAGATGGGGTTGACAAAGCTCAAATTCCAAGATAGCATTGCTGAGAAGGGACTCAATGTTCATGGGACGGTGGCTCGAGAGCCCATTTTAGCCTTGTTCGAACGGAAAGTAGAGGAGCATGAGATAGATATGCTCGTACTTGGCAGCAAGGGTGCAACGGGCTTGAAGAAGGTGATCTTTGGCAGCGTGGCAGCTACGGCGCTCAACATGGCCAAAATTCCCGTCTTCATTATCCCGCCTGAATCCACTACTCTACCAATTAAACACATTGTGCTGGCCGTAGATAATGACAAAATTTCCAAAGCTGTGCTAGCCCCTCTACAGCAGCTGGCGGTGAAGTTTGGGGCCAAAGTGACAGTACTCAATGTGAAAACAGAAAGTAGTCTAGCCACAGTTTCAAAGGTCAAAGTAGATCTAGAGGGAGTTGAAAGCAGCTATCAAGAAGTACCCTTGTCTAATACCGTCAATGATGCGATCAGCAAATTTGTTAAAACCGTCGACTGTGATGTATTATGCATGGTACGTCGAGACAAGGGCTTCTTTCAGCGCCTTTTACAAGGCAGTAATACAGTGAACCAGGCCTACAGGAATCAATTACCCCTATTGGTATTGCCAGAAGGATAGCTAATCCTGATAATATATACAGCGGTTTATACAAAGCTGTACAAACCATTAGGCGGGAAAATATCTTCGTCGAGTTTAGGCTCTCATTGGCCGACAAAAGTAGAAGATTTGTCCGGCTAGGAATATATTCCTGTGACCAAGTATGATACAGCAGGAAGTTTCGGTTAAGTTACTTCCTGCTTCAAAAAACCAATAAGCACAACCTGAAATATGGCAGACACCCATAAGCAAGCCAGCGCTAACCAGCCAGAAGCTCCTGTACAATTGGAAGCGGGGACCTATGAGATCATTAGAAATCGACTCTCTCAACAAGCTGATGATCTGCGGCATAGGCTCGACCAACTTAATTCGGCGCGAAAGCAAGTATTTGGCGCAGTCGAATCCCAACTGATTGCTAATGATCGTATCAATACCGCGAACTACTGCGTGGCCAGAGATATTATCTCGCTAGGCCAATGGTGTCTCTTCGGTTATAACGTCCATATTGGTCTTCGTGCCGGAATCAAACTAGAAGACGTATTCAGCCTTTACCATTTTCAAGAAAACACCTTTAAAGAGGGAGAGTTATCGCCCATCCGCCAGGAAAAATTTGAGCTCGACTTTCAAAATCTATACCGCTACTATAAGGAGGCTTTCTTCTCTCGTTTTGTCCGTCAAGGCACCTACTTCTATATGGTTTTCCAGGTATCTGCTAATCCAGCAGATATCAAGGCCTTTAAGTGGTTAATTAAAGAGGAGGAACTCGTATACATAGATGCTCGGAGTGAGCATGAGATTCGCAAGCCGGAGCAGCACGAATTCCGCTGGATGAGAGCAGGGCGTGAAGATCAGCGGCAAGGTCGCCATCCCCATATGTCGATCATGGATCGAGTCTTTGTGGAAACGGTCGGCGGTGATCTCACCATTAAGGTCGAGGATAATACCAATGATGGAAAAGGAATCTATGAAGAAGGAGTTGAGTATCCAGACCAAAGTCTAGATGACGCTGAATATCTATATGCGGACCTAGGTAATCTTATCGCTTTAAAGATCCGTCCTTACCAGGAGGACTTCCGGTATTTTGTGTTCAATGAAAGGTTGCAGGAAGTACAGCGGATCGATGCACTCGAGGATAGTGGTGTGCTCCTGCCAGATAACCAAGGGCTTATTTTTGCCAATGGTTACTATCTACAGACTGGCGAATTCAAAATTTTCGATGTGCCACTTCAGAAGAAGCACTTTGAAAAGCGCATTATTTCTCCCAATGGTGAGGACTACCTCTTTGTTTTCCAGAATGATAGCAAAGGTACCTACCTCCTACACCAATACAATCTCATTGAGCAAAAGGTAGAAACGCCCATCCACTGTCATGGTTTTGCGCTGTTTCCCGATGGTGAATTGAGCTACTTTAAGACCGAGGATGAGCCCAGTAAACACCATGTCGTACAGATTTGGCAAACCCCTTTTCTGCAGGGCAAACCCCTGCCATCAGCACATAAAGACAGCTTTCTGTACAAAATTGGGAACAAAGACATTGTGAAAGCCATGGCCGAGTGCCACGAGGTACTCACCTTATCCGCCAAGGATGATTCCTACACGGGCCTTTACGACGATTTGGTCAAGCTCTGCACCAATATTACAGATAGCTATTACTGGATTGATAAGGATGAAAGCTTCCATCTCGAGTTACCCTTGCTGGAGATCAAAGCTACAGCCACCGCAGCTATAGAGGAGTATGACAAGAAGATTAGCATACAGCGGGCGACTACCAATCAGATCGCAACCGTCGAAAAAGAGGCCAAAGAACTTTTCAAAGAAGTAGATCGCCAATCCTTCGACCAAATCGACGCCTTTGTACAAGCGCTAGCGGAATTGCGGAAATTACGAGGAGCTGTCATCTCGTTGAAAGATCTTCGCTATACCAACCTAGCCTTAATCAATGAGTTGGAGGTAGAGGCAGTGGAAAAAAGTGAGCGACTTTCACAAGCTTGTGTGGAGTTCTTGCTGGATGAGAAAGCCTTAGCTCCCTATCAGGCCAAGATTGAAGAAAAACAAGCCCTACTAGGTGAAGTTAAAACGGCACGCGAGGCCGACGAGCTAGCTGAAGAGGTTACTCAAATTGGAGACGAATTACAATTGCTCATAGATATCGTCAGCAACTTAAAGATCGAGGACGCTACACATACTACAGCCATTGTAGATAACATCTCCCAGATATTTGCCCACCTCAATCAAGTCAAATCAGGGCTTAAGCGCCATAAAAAGGACTTAGCTGGCACCGAAGCTAAGGCAGAATTTAATGCCCAGATTCGTTTACTCGATCAAGGGATCATTAACTTCCTTGAACTATCGGAAACGCCACAACAATGCGATACCTATCTTACAAAGCTCATGATCCAACTAGAAGAGTTGGAAAGTAAGTTTGTGGAGTATGACGATTTCATTGAAAAGCTAACCGACAAGCGAGAGGAGATTTACAACGCTTTTGAAGGTCGAAAGAAGAGCCTACTGGAAGCCCTCAACAATCGTACAACAGCCCTTCAACAAGCTGCTAATCGCATCCTAGGCGGGATCCAGCAGCGCAGCCAAAGCTTCGAAGAAGTGGATGCCATCAACGGCTTTTTCGCCGCTGACTTGATGGTGGATAAGGTTAGGGATATTATCAATCAACTGCGCAGCTTACAGGACACGAATAAAGCTGATGCCTTGCAAACTCGACTTAAGAGCTTGCAGGAAGAGGCCATTAGAAGCCTACGCGATCAGCAGGATCTCTTTGTCAAAGGAGAGAACGTTATTCAACTCGGCAAGCACCAATTCAGTGTCAATGTCCAACCCTTAGATCTTACCATTGTGCAAAAAGATAATCAACTGTATTATCACCTCACGGGTACCAGTTTCTATGAATTGGTAGATGATGAAAGCATTATGGATATGGAGTCGGTTTGGTCACAGCATCTACCGTCTGAAAATAAAATGGTCTATCGATCAGAATACCTGGCCTTTTGTCTCTGGGAAGAATATGGTCCCAAAGCACTAGCTGGCCAAAATTTGCTGGAATTAGCTCAAAAAGAGGCAGGCCAACGCTACGAAGAAGGATATATCAAAGGCATCCATGCGGAAGATGCGGCTCAAATCCTTGAGGCCTTGCTGCAAATTCATCAGCAGGTAGGCGTGATGGCCTATACGCCGAAGGAGCGCGTTTTAGCTCGTTTCATTTGGGAAAAATGCTTAGGTGAAGAGCAAAGACAGCTTCTGATCCAGCAAATCCAGAGTGCCAGTCTCATTCGTACGGTATTCCCAGATAGTGATTCTTTCGAAGAACTGAAGGATTCTCTGGCAGAGATCCTATCTCAGGCCTTGGCTACTCAAGCCTAGGCCATTCCCTACCTTATAAAACGTGGTCTTTGCCCAGTATTGGCAATTGGTATAACTTACTGCCTCTCCAGGTTGAGTTTGCCTAATTTTATTTACTTTTATATCTGAAAAAAGGCAAAATGTCCCCGGACTTCCCGAGTCCATCAAACTAAGCAACTACTGATACTTTGAGAAACAAACTTCCATTCCTATTGCTGATCGGCTTATGTATTCTTCCCGTGATCTCATGGGCACAAAATCTTTCGGAAGCCGATATCATTCCCATGCTTGAAAAAGCCAATGCTTTCGGAGAAGCGGCTGATTATGAAAGTGGAGATCAACTCCTAGGAAAAGCCTTGAAATTGATCCTCCAACATCAACCGGAAAATGATTCTCTGCTCGGGCTTACTTATTTCATGATCAGCAAAACCAAACACCTCAATGGCGAATGGGAAGCTGCTGCTCCCAATATGAAGCTTGCTGCTCAATATTATGAGAAATCTTACGGGACCTTGAGTGCTCAGCATGCCGATGCGATTTACAGTCTGGGAAAGATCTATTTCGACGTCAATGAGGACATTGATAGTGCGTATCATTACCTGTACGCTGCCTTAGATCTCTACGAGCAAATGGATAAGAAGCTGGACATTGGCTGGAACCATCGGGCCATTGGGACCATCCAAGCCTTTACCAAGGATTATGCGGGAGCTTTGGCCTCTTGTGATTCAGCAGTGAAATACCTGGAAGCCTATCGGGAAGAATGCGAGCAAAAAGAAGAAACTGTATCTCGAAGTTACTACCTACAGATTGGACAGGCGTACCTACTCATGGCTGAACTCTACGCCGAAATCAATGACGAGGAGCGCAGCATTCTATTGGCTCAGCGAGCCTGGCAAATTGTGGAGGAAAAAGAAGAAGTGCATAAGCTCATGCGCTACTATGTGCTCAATAATCAAGCCCAGTTCCATGCGCATCGAGGAGATTACCGCGCGGCCTTGGCCAGCTATCAGTTGCTCCTAGATGAATCTGAGGGAGAAAAAGCGCCATCTGAACGCCGAGTCGTTTATAAGGAAATGGCGCAATTCTATACGGAGCTAAAAGAATATGAAGAGGCTTTAGATTTTCATCAGCAAATCCTGGAACTCAATACGGTTATCCAAGCCCAGGATAGTCTGCACTATGCGGAAACCTTCCTGGAAATGGCTAAGATATATCGTCAACAGGCAGACTTTGAGAAAGCGGAACATTTCGTGGAGGAGGCCTTTGACATTAGCACTTTCCACAATAAACAATGGCGCATCAGTAAGGCCGCTGCAGAAAAAGCGCGCTTGTTTGATGAGCAGGGGAAGTACAAGGAAGCGAAGGAATGGATAGAAGCAGCCTTCACCCCCTCCTACCCGCCTGAATCCTCTTTTGAGATGGCACACTTATTAGCCACTCGAGCCGAGATCCTCTTCCATCAATACCAAGCCAGTAAGCAGCTTAGCCAACTGAAAAAAGCTGAAAAACAGATAGATGAAAGCCTCGAATTAATCCAACTCTTTACCGAAGAGACTTTCAAACGTCGGGATTTCATCGAAGAACAACTCAACTTGACTGAACTCGCCCTAGAGATCAAGCTCGCCTTGTATAACGAAACGGGAGATGCAAGCCTCTTAGAGGAAGGCTTTGCCCTGAGCGAATCTGCCAAGGTCAACACCTTGCGTTTAACCCTGCGCGAAAACCAAGGAGCGCAAAAGGCTAATATACCTGCGGAGATCTTACAACAAGAAAAAGAGCTAAAAGGGAAACTCACCATCTACAGGGAACGACTACACTACCTATCTCAGCAAAGCCAAACCGCTGAATCACAGCGCCATCAGTGGCAAGATAGTGTGTTTTTAACGGGCACTGCCCTCCAAGAATTAAAGGAAAAACTTGAACGAGAATACCCTGCTTATTATCGACTTAAATATGATAATCAAAGCATTAGGGTTGCTGAGATTCAGAAGGAACTAGGGGCTGATGAAGCGCTGTTGGAATACTTCGTGGGAGATGAAAATCTCTTCGCTTTTCTCATTACGCCCTCTTCCACCCACTGGCAAGCCTTAAGTGGGCCCTCCAACTGGTCCAAGGACCTGGCTGAGTTTAGACAAGAAGTCATGGCAGGTGGCCAAAAAAGTGACGTGCAAGAATTTGGGCAATTGGCCTACGGCATGTATCAAAAGGTTCTGGAACCTGTTTTAGCTAAACTGCCTGAAAACACTCAGCAACTAACCATAGTGGCAGATGGCCTACTGAATTTACTACCCTTTGAGATCCTCTTTACCACACCTGCTGAGGAGCTAAGTTCTTTCGCCACTGCACCTTATCTCATGCAGAGCCATACCCTCTCCTATGCATATTCTGCTACCTGGCTGTGGTCCGATCGAACGAAAAGAGCTTGTAAAGCGGAAAAAGAGTTGGGCGCTTTTGCAGCGAATTATGACGCTTACCAAGTCCAAGAAAACGATACGCTTTTGGCGGCCGTATTTCAAGATGTGGTACGCTCAGGCTATTTACCGCTACCAGGGGCAGAAAAGGAAGTGAAAGACATTGCAGCCATCTTTGAGGCTGAGCCTTTCCTAAAGTCTATGGCTACCAAATCACAATTTGAAGCAGTGGCAGCGCAATATCAAATTTTACACTTGGCCATGCATGCCTTTATCGAGGAAAATGCACCACAATTCTCCAAGCTACTTTTCACTCAAAATACTGGAGGAGAAGGAGATGGACAGCTTAGTGCACATGAATTGTACAACTATGACTTGCAAGCTGATCTAGTGGTACTTAGTGCCTGTAACACCGGCTTAGGTAAAATGAAAAGGGGCGAAGGACTCATGAGTTTATCTCACGCCTTTGCTTTGGCCGGCGTACCTGCTACAGTAATGAGTCTTTGGAAAATTCCAGATCAAACCACCCCCGCCTTGATGGTACGTTTTTATCAGAATCTCAAGGATGGTTTACCCAAAAACGAAGCCCTGCGCAAGGCCAAGCTGGACTACTTGCAAGCAGCCAAGCTTGACCAATTGGCACATCCCTACTACTGGGCTGGTTTCATGTTGATGGGGGATCCTAAACCACTTAGCAAGAGTGGCATTCCCATGAGTTTCTGGTTTACACTAATCATTTTCGTAGCCGGCATTGGCATGTACTATTATTTCCCCGAGAATCGAACTTCTAGTCCGTCCGCAGGCTCTTAATCGGATTCATTAGGGCAGCTTTAATACTTTGTGCACTTACTGTCAACAAAGTAATGAGTATAGCCAGTCCCGCCGAAACAGCAAAAACCCACCATTCGATATTGATTCGATAAGCAAAGTCTGCCAACCATTTCTGCATCACCCACCAAGCTATTGGACTGGCAATGAAAATGGCAATGAGCACCAGCTTTAGGAAGTCTTGCGAAAGTAGATTCACGATGTTTGCCACAGAAGCGCCCAATACCTTACGTATACCAATTTCTTTGATCCGCCGTTCGGTAGCAAAGGCTGCCAAAGCAAAGAGTCCTAAGCAGGCTATGAAAATGGCCAGTCCCGCAAAGATGAAAACCACCCCTGCTAATCGTTCCTCACTTTTATAGAGTCTGTCCAAACTATCATCCAGAAAAACGTACTCCAAGGCAGTACTCGGAGCTACCTTATCAAATACGTTCTCTATCTGTTGCATGGCTTCCCGAAGATCCGTCGTCCTAAGTCGAAGCAACAGATACTGAAGCCATTCCGATTTTCGATTATGAAACCCATATAAGCCAATTTCCTGATGCAGGGAAGCAAAATGAAAATCTTCTACCACTCCAACCACGGTGGTTGGTCCAAGGTCCGCTTCTACTCGTCTTCCAATAGCCTCCTCTGGTGTCCAGCCTAAATATTCGATGGCCGATTCATTCAAAATAATCTGTGTTAAAGTATCTCCTTCTTCCAGCACTTTTAACGTTCTCCCCGCAATCAGATTCAGGTCCAACACATCAATCACCCCTGGGTGGGCCCGACAAGTCGTGAGATCTGCTCCTCGTCCCTCCGGATCATTGGGTTTAGAAATAGATCGACCACTGGCTCCATGCCCAGGATAAGTCTGCGTTAAGGAAGTACTTACTACGGTAGACAGTTGTTGCAATTCCTTTTCCAAGCTCAGGATATTGCTAGCTGGTCGGATTCCCATCACTCGTACAGCCACCACCTGCTCCGGGTCGAATCCTAGTTGTTTATCGCCGATGTAGTTCAACTGCTGATACAAGATCATGGTACAAATCATCAATACCACTGAGACAGCAAATTGGAAAACCACTAAACCTTTACGCAGCGAAATCACTCCTTTCCCTTCTCTGTTTTTCCCACGCAAAATGTGGTTAGGGGTAAAAGAGGACAAAAATACCGCTGGATAGGCCCCTGCAATCAAGGTAATAAAGCCCCAGCCCCCTAAAAGGCTCAGTAATAGTCCAGGTCGGAAGAGGTACCCAAAGCGCAAATCCTTTCCCGTCATTCCATTGAAATAAGGAAGTACCAAAAAGATAAGTAGTAGACTCAAACCTAATCCAATGGCTACCAACAAGCCCGTTTCTAAGAAGAACTGGCTAGCCATTTGCCGCCCTGTAGCGCCCAAAGTCTTATTGATGGCTACGGCCTTGCTTCGTTGTTCGGATTTAGCCGTAGCTAAATTCATGTAATTGATACAAGCAATTAGCAGTAAGATGGCAGCAAGGGCAGATAGAACCCAGATCTGGCTGATATTGCCATAGGCAGCTGTGTCATCTTCAACTCCTTTAGAATACAAATGTACGTCCAGCAGCGGCTTGACCTTGAAATCAAACCAAAGTCGATCCTCAGCAATATGAACCTTGGCCGCCTCTGCTATCTTTGCTTCTAGGCTAGTCGGATCTACCCCTTGGTGCAGTAATAAAAAGGTGAAAAAGCTTGAATTGCCCCAACTCAATCTACGGGCTTGTCCTAACGGAATAGTGGGAAATGCCCCAATCATCTCAAAGTTAAGATGCGTATTGGACGGAACATCTTCGAATACTCCCGTAACCTCCATATCATATCGATTATCAATCTTGAGGACTTTACCAACGGGATTTTCCTGCCCAAAGTAACGAGTGGCTGCCTTGGCACTGAGTAGCACGGTATTGCTACGTATCAAGGCTGTATTAGGATCTCCTTGCTTCAATGGGAGGGTGAAAACCTTGAACAAATTGGAGTCTGCCCAAAAAAGCTTGGTTTCCACAAAATTCTGATTGCCTACGGTAATCGAGGCAGATTCTCCAAAGTTATGTGGAAAAACACGAACCGCTTCCTTCACTTCTGGTAGTTGTTCCTTTAAAAAAGGTGCGGCACGGTTGGGCGCCTTGGCTAGCTTCATGGTAGAACCCTCAAAATTGGCCTCCACTTCTATCCGCACAATTTGATCAGCTTGCTCATGATGCCGTTCGTAGGATAATTCATCCAAAACGTACAAGATGATCAATAAGGCAGCGGCTAAGCCAATACTTAGGCCTGAAAGGTTGATGAAGCTAAAAAACTTATTGTGCCAGAAATGGCGAAGGCTGGATCGTAGGTGATTTCTCCACATGTTCTAGTTCAGTTTTAGGTCTTGATTTTTCATTAAAGAGTCCTTCTTAATCAAATGGTTGCTTTTCAGAACTTGGAATTATCGTCCTGTGCTTCCTCCGAGCCCAATCCACCATAAATTCAAAATAAAACCTACCTTTGCGAGACTTTAGAATTGTATTATTCGAGAACCAAATTTGATCAATGAAAAAAGCAGAGATCCATACAGAGAAAGGTACGATGAAAGTCGACTTTTACGAGGAGGATGCCCCAATTGCAGTAGGTAATTTTATCAAGCTAGCTAAATCAGGCTTTTACGATGGGCTTACTTTCCATCGCGTCATTCCAAATTTTGTAATTCAGGGAGGGTGCCCAGAAGGTACCGGTAGAGGGGGTCCAGGTTGGACTATCCAGTGTGAATTAGATGGTGACAACCAATACCATGATAGAGGCGTGCTTTCGATGGCTCACGCCGGTAGAAACACAGGTGGATCGCAATTTTTTATCTGCCATAGCCGAGACAATACCGCTCACTTAGATCGGAACCATACCTGTTTTGGTAAAGTGGTAGAAGGGCTAGAGATAATTGACGATATCCGTCAAGGAGATACGATCAGTAAGATTGATATCATCGAAGATTAAAATATAACATATCCACGGGGAAGAGCTGAGACTTTTCTCCGTGGCTCCTTTCCTACCTTAACGCAACTCCCCCTCAAAGCTAGATTTAGCCAATTTTTCCAGCTGTCGCATGCACCTCACCTTTTGACTTTTTACCGTCTGACGATTCTTGTACTCCATCCGCTGCATAATTGATTCCTGATCCAGTCCGTGATAGTAGAATAGGGTAAGTAATTGCTGGCAAACCTTGCCGAGTTGTCCGATCGCTTTTTTCAAATTCAGCTGTTGCTCCGATGCTACCCATTCCTCTTCCACATTCAAATCATCGTCTGCTAGATAATACATCTCTTCGGTATCGGTGGACTCTACTTTACTGTTATTCCGAAATTGTTTAAACAACAGGTTTTTAGCCACACTAAAGATGTAGGTACGGATGCTACATTTCATCTGATCAATCTTCCCTTCCACTAGGTTTTGATACAAAACAATGAAGGCCTCCTGGTAGATATCCATCAAGTCCTCCGTACGGCATCGATATCTTCTTTCGGCCCAATCAATAAAGGCTGCTCGGTGAAGCTGGTACTGTTGATGCAGTACCTTGCGTTCACCCTGCCGAATTTTCGAAAGCAAGGCTTGCTCTTTCTGTATAGTGCCGACTTCTTCCTTCATGCGTTGTGGACCCAGTTTTTCGCTTAGGTTGGCCATTCTTTTTTCAATCGTGGACCAACCAAAGCTAAAAATAATATTTTGCTTCAAAGCGCTACCCTACCTCCTTTAACTAAGTACCTCAAGCGTCAGCAGGAATTCATTAATAGACAAGCGACCACCATTCGTCCATTTACGTAAACCTTACACAAAATTAATCTCGTCATAGGAACTTATTCAGGATCGCGAAGGTTAGCTATCAAACTATCGTAAGCACCAAAACTCGACACTCATGTTCCAACAAACGCTCCAACTGTACAAAAACTCTTTCAGTGGTTTATCCAAAGATATCTGGCTACTAGCGCTCGTACTTTTTGTGAATCGTGCTGGGGCCATGGTAATCCCATTTATGACTGTCTTTTTGACCACGGAAAAAAGTTTCACTTTGGCTCAAGCCGGTATTGTAATGAGTTGCTTCGGCATCGGATCGGTGCTTGGATCCTACCTAGGCGGCCAATTGACTGACCGAATTGGTTACTATAAAATACAGCTTTGGGCATTGGTGGGTACCGGGCTGATGTTCTTTGTATTAATGCAGATGCAGGATTTTTATTCTATGTGTTTAACCATATTCATGCTGTCTACTATTGCAGATTCTTTCCGTCCTGCAAGCCAGACTTCCGTAGCCTACTACAGTACGCCGGAGAACCTCACTCGATCCTATGCACTGCTTCGGCTCGCGGTAAACCTGGGTTTTGCAGCCGGTCCAGCCATGGGCGGCCTATTGGCGATCAGCCTGGGCTATGATTGGTTGTTTGTGATCGATGGTTTGACTTGCCTGGCAGCAGCGGTTATTTTATGGCAATTCCTGACACCTAGAAAGGAAAAGATGGCAGGAGAACTGACGCAAGAGCAGGAGAGCAAAAAGGCAAATACATCCCCGTACCGAGACAAGTATTTCCTGCTGTTTATCTTGTTCATCAGCCTGAGTGCGTTGACGTTTATGCAGTTCTTCACTGTACTTCCCGTCTTCTTGAAGCAGGAAGTGGGTTTCAATGAATTGCAAATTGGCTTAATCGTCACGATCAACGGGATCATGATCTTCATTATGGAAATGCCTTTAGTATATGCTATGGAGAAGCACTATTCCAGGCTTACAAACGTAACCATCGGGGTATTGCTGACGGGGTTATCATTTATGCTGTTACCGATGGCGCAGCAGTGGATCATAGTACCCATCTTGTTCATTGTGGTATTAACTTTTGGTGAAATGCTAAGTATGCCATTTTCCAGTTCCTTCGCCATGGAACGGGCCAATCCGTTGAAGCGAGGAGAATATATGGGGCTTTTTTCCATGGGCTTCTCCACTTCATTGATCTTAGCTCCAACCTTGGGGATGCATATGGCAGAGCATTACGGCTACGATACCCTATGGTTGTTCGTTGGAGGGATAAGCATCGTAGCAACTGTTGGTTTGGTGGCCCTGGAAAAACAGATGAAGAGTCATCATCAGCCCGTGTAGCAATTGACTGCTAGTTAGTATCTGATGGTACTTGAACCACAAAATTGCTATTGTACGTAAGCATTCAGTCGGAAAGGGAAGCCCTTCCATTGGGATAAAACAACCGATAAGGGGAGGGAAAAGGTCCAGATTCGACTGAATGCTCACGCTATCAGCCTATTATAGGCATCCTTTCTGTAGATAATTCCCACCGAATTCGGCCCTTTCTAATCAATTTCGTATTTTGTATAGAGCAAAACGACGAATAACCAATGAATTCCCTTACCAAAAACAGCCGAGCAGTAGGTATTCAACTGTGTTCGCACACAGTCATAATAGGCTTATTCATCATCTTCCTACTGGTCTCCTCAAGCTGGCTTGCAGCCCAACCTTATGACCTGCTTTTGCAGGGAGGAAATTTGATCGATCCGAGGAATGATATTGAAGGAAAGATGGACATCGCCATCAAGGATGGCAAGGTCGCAGCCGTTCAAGCCTCCATTCCAGCCTCCAGCGCCAAGCAGGTAATCGATGTACAAGGATTAACCATCACTCCTGGCTTAATTGATATCCATGGCCATCACTTCTGGGGTACTAGGCCAGATGCTTACCTAAGTAATAGCTATGCTTCGCTACCGCCCGATGGGTTCAGTCTCCCAGCCGGTGTTACCACTGTGGTGGATGCCGGATGCGCTGGGTGGCGAAATTTCAAAGTCTTTAAAACACAAACCATAGATCGCTCTAAGACCCGTGTCCTAGCCTTCATAAACATTATAGGAGGAGGAATGGCCGGTGGCGCAGTGGAGCAAAATTTGGGGGATATGGACCCAAAATTGACTGCGATGGAGGCTCGTCGGTATGCGGATCATATTGTAGGTGTTAAGTTAGCTCATTACAGTGGAGAGGATTGGGCACCGACAGAAAGGGCGGTAGAGGCTGGTCGGCAAGCAAACATCCCTGTAATGATAGATTTCGGTCGGCAAAACCGACATTTAAACCTCGAGGTCCTCTTCATGGAGAAGTTGCGCCCCGGGGACATTTTCACACATTGTTTTGCAGATGTACGAGGTAGAATGCCCATTGTAGATGATGAGGGTAAACTTCGGAGCTTCATCAAACCTGCCCAAAAAAGGGGTATCATCTTCGATGTAGGACATGGCGGGGGAAGCTTCGTCTATTCTCAAGCTGTTCCCGCCATCGAACAAGGCTTTCGCCCTAATTCCATTAGTACCGACCTGCATACAGGAAGTATGAATAGTGGGATGAAAAGCATGAGCAACCTCATGTCAAAACTGATGAATATTGGCTTGAGTTTACGGGAGGTGATCGAACAATCTACCTGGAATCCAGCCCAAATCATCCAACGTGAAGATTTAGGCCATCTTAGCGTGGGAGCGGTTGCCGATATTACGGTATTGCAGGTAGCCAATGGCGAATTTGGCTTTACAGATACAGCAGGCAATAGGATCATTGGGGATAAAAAACTTATCGCAGAAATAACCATTCGAGAAGGGAAAGTGGTATGGGACCTCAATGGCAGATCCAGACCACTGTACAAACCCTGATACATCTATCAACACATAAATCCAGTCAACAATTATGAAAAGCAATACCAGAAGAAGTGCCTTCAAGAAATTGGGCACCACCTTGGCTGCCATGTTAGGAATAGCTAGCGTCCAAGCCAGCACTCGTAGCCCAAAAGATAAAAGCGCTCAGAAGCAGGTAGTGGGATCCGTTGTCGAACATGAAAAAGGTGGCCCACTGTTCTCCTCGGCGGTAGCCTACGGCAACCTTCTATTTATCGCCGGGAAGGGGGCACATTTTGACGGAGATATTACAGCCCATACCAATCATGTGCTGGACGAGTTGGAAAAAGAACTAGTGAAAAATGGCTCCTCTATGGACAAGGTGCTAAAAGTAAATGTCTACCTCCACGACTTAGCAGATTACAAAAAAATGAATGAGGCTTATCGAGGAAGATTTGGTGATAGCCCTCCGGTACGAACCACAGTGGCTACCTACGGCGGGGTTCCTGGGGATTCCTTAGTGGAAATCGATTGTATAGCTGCCCTTGATGAATAAAGCCTAATTTTTCCATTCTATCACTTTAATTTGAGCTTATGGTCAATCGAAGAAAACTTCTTGGTCAACTGGCAGCCCTACCTTTCCTGGGTAGTCTCTTCCATCCCTATTCAGCTGCCGCTAAAAATCCAATATCCGCTACCGTAGGACGAGATTATTTCAAAGAATTAGGGGTTCGTACTTTCATTAATGCTGCAGGTACATATACCTCTATGACTGGCTCACTCTTACGTCAGGAAGCTGTGGACGCCTATAATTATGCAGCCCAACAATACGTCAATCTGGATGATTTGCAGGATAAAGTAGGAGCACGCATCGCAGAGCTTATCGGTTGCGAAGCTGCCACGGTAACGGCTGGCGCCGCCTCCGCCATAACGCTTGGTACTGCGGGGGTACTGACCGGCAACGATCCGAAAAAAGCTTCGCGCATTCCCAATGATCTTACGGGAATGAAGACGGAAGTCATCTTACAGAAATCCCATTTGATCGGCTACGCCCACGCCATCAAGAATTGCGGAGTGAAGCTGATTTTGGTAGAAACCCAAAAGGAGTTAGAAGCAGCGATCAATGAAAAAACAGCCATGCTGTGGTTCTTAAATGCGCACAACTACCAAGGGAAGATTCAATACAAAGGCTTTTTGGAAGCTGCTAAAAAGTATAACATTCCTTCCTTCAATGACTGCGCTGCCGACGTACCACCCGTGGAGAATTTGTGGAAGTATACCGATATGGGTTTCGATCTAGTGGCTTTCTCTGGCGGAAAAGGAATGCGCGGACCACAGAGTACAGGTCTGCTCCTAGGTCGCAAAGATTTGATTGAAGCTGCCCGTTTGAGCGCTCCTCCACGGGGAGATACTTTGGGTAGGGGAATGAAAGTCAACAAGGAAGAAATCTTAGCCATGTTGATCGCCTTGGAAAATTATCTAGGGAGAGACCATGACAAAGATTGGCAACTCTGGGATCAACAGATCCGACATATCGCTAGTACAGTTGGGAAGGTAAATGGAGTGAAACCGGAGATTCACATTCCTGATATTGCTAATCACGTGCCATCGCTGAAGATACACTGGGATGAATCGGTGGTAAAAACCAATCCCAATGAAGTCCGGCAAGCATTAAGGGATGGTCATCCATCGATTGAAACGGTTGGCGGAGCTGAGTCCGTTAACATTACCACTTGGATGCTCAACCCTGGCGAAGAGCGAATCGTGGCTCAACGCTTAAAGGAAATTTTATCAAAAGCTAGTTCTTAGTCTTTGACGTCAATCCGTTGAAGTGGCCTCGGTCAGTACTTTTCTGACCGACGCTACTTCCTCGCTGGTAATGGCTGAGGCATCATTCCCAAAGTTACTCCGAATAAAGGTCAGGACATCGGCAATTTCTACATCACTCAGGAAGGCATGTTGAGGCATGACACCGGTGTAGGTTTGCCCCTTTACTTCGATGGGTTCAGCAATTCCTTGCAGCGTCAGTTGGATCAATCTGGTTTTATCGCCCAGCACCCACTCTGCCCCATCGAGCGGAGGGAAACGGGTTCCATCCCCTTTGCCATTGCTTTGATGGCAGGTAGCGCAGAAAGTTTTATAGGTTAGAGCTCCCCTACCCTCGGCCGGTTGCTCTAGTCTATCTCGTGCCACATCTGGGGTTCGAATATGCAATCGTTCTTTATTTGCTACCATCTGAGCTAAATCGGCTTCCCCAAAGTCTTCTCGTGAACCTGTGTAGCTAACCCGCCAGATAGCTCCTTTCTCCGTATCACTAATGTATAAGGAACCATCAGGTCCTTCCGCCAATCCCATCGGCCGAAACACCGCATCCGTCACGTTGATGATCGTATCTACACGGGCAAATCCATCCGCAAATACCTCCCAGGTACCGACGGGCTCCCCGCCTTCGAAGGGCACGAAACCGACGAAGTAACCCGATTGGGGATATGGAGTTCGATTAGTAGATCCATGAAAGGCGATAAAAGCCCCGTTCTTGTAACGAGCCGGAAACTGATCCCCCTGATAGAAAAGAATATCATTTGGTGCCCAATGTCCAGGGAAACCGATTAGAGGTTTATTGTAAGTGCTACAGCGCCCTATTATCTCTCCGTCTCCTCCATACTCTGGCGACAATACCTTCTGCTGCGACATCTGATCATAATAGCAATAAGGCCAACCGTAGTTACTTCCTTGTGTGATTCTGACAAATTCCTCAGAAGGCAAGAGCGCACTCTGCCAAGGAGAATAGCGATCTGGAAATAACCGCAGTAGATCGTCCCGGCCATGTATAACAGCATACAACTCTTTATCCACCGGATTCCAAGTCAAGCCCACTAAACTCCGAATGCCACTTGCAACTCTTACTCCATCCGCTTGACGCTGATCCAGTTTATCTAAGTCAAACCGCCACACACCAGCAAAATTCTCCAACTGTGGGCAAGGATCCTGGCCAGGAGCCAGCGGTGTCCTCTTGGGTTCTTGACAGGCGTTGGAAGGCGCGCCAAAGGGAATGTAGAAGTGTCCGGCATCGTCGAAAGCAATGGGCTTGGCAATATGTTCACGTAGGGCTTTACCCAAGTCATCTTGTAGGACTACTTCCATTTTTTCTTCCGGAAGCATTTTCCCCGGTCTCAGCTTTTGACGGTAGACGGTGGTTTGGGAACTAAAGTATAGATAGTCCTGATGAATGCGCATACCCGTTCCGTACTTCCCATGTATTGGATATTTGCCAAATACCTTAATCTTGTCTGCTATACCATCTCCATTGCGATCGCGGAGGACAGCATTTCCGCCCTTTTCATCAGGCAGCCGCAATTTCACGTAAATATCCCCATTATCACGCACCGCCAAATGTCTGGCATTTCCTTCTAAACCATTGACTACCGCAATAGCTTCGAAACCTTCAGGGAGCTCCAATCCTCCGTTTTCCTCTAAATCAAGGCGGAGAAATTCAGATTCCTTGACACAAGCCGTGCACAAGAGTAGGAAGAGTGCACAGAGGCAATAATGAATAGAGCCTAAGGCTAATTGACCACATTTTATATGCTTAAAATACATACTAAAGGTATTTCTTTCCGATAACAGTCCTTTTTAAAGATAATAAATTTGCGTGCCCGAGCACACTTTTTCTGCTTTTAACCCACAGCTTAGGAAATATTATCGTATCGGAAGGGTCTGTGCTGCCCAGAACGGGCAATTAAGGCGTGATTACACCTCCAACTGCCAGGAAATACAGGCTATTTCAAGGCCATTTCCAGATACTGGACAAAACTGACCACTTACCACGATCAAGTATCCCACTACCCGCTTGCCATTCCGAACTCCGCTGAATCCGCACAATTTAGCTCTGTATTCAACACTAAACCACTACAGCCAAACCCAACAAACATGCTACCTACATCATTTCAACCGTCTCAGTCCAGCGATCAGCCGATCGTTTACCACAAAACTAAATTCTCCCAGCCCAGCGGAATATTTATCCTGGGCGATAACCCCAAGAATCTCCTGCCAGTACTGCTGCTCACCCTTCTTAGCTTTTTCGCACCAACGCAGCTGATCGAAGGTGATTGGCAGCGTTCAGAAATCTATGCGCTGCAAAGTATCCCTTTTGTGCTCCTGACCGCCCTACTGTGGGGATTACACCTCAACTTCAAAAAAAGACAAAGAGAACTAGTGGAGGAGCTGCGTACTAAACTATCCGCTGATTTGCATGATGAAGTAGGTTCGGTCTTATCAGGCCTGGCCATGCAGGCAGAAATCTTGGAATTTACTGTACCGGAAGCCCAACGTGAGCGCATCCGCAAATTGGCAGAGATGAGTCGCCAAGCTATGGCTCAAATGCGAGATACCGTTTGGGCATTGGACGCAAGAAAAGACAACTGGGGCGGGTTAGTTGATCGTCTACACGATCACGCCGCTGAGTTACTAGAACCTAAGCAAATCGCATTCTCGATCAAGATTGAAGGAATAAACAGACAAAAGCAGTTGAATGCTGAGGTCCGTCAACATTTATACCTAATTGGCAAGGAGGCCATTACTAATGCGGCCAAGCATTCCAATGGTGATCAGTTGCAAATCCGCTTACGCCAGGATGGAGACCTGCTCGAAATGTTTATTCAAGACAATGGCCAATGTAAGCAGGGAAAAGTAGCGCCAAGCTCAGGCCTTGGTCTGACTAACATAGCGCTGAGAGCCAAAGCCCTAGGGGCTCACCTAAACATCCAGCGACAGAATGGATTCGGCATCTCCCTTTATTTAAGTAGTGCGACAATAGATACTCCTGTTTTTGAGCTGCGACTTTTTCGCCTAGACTTCGTTAGAAAAAGTCTTACTTAGCCTACGGCTAGGTGCGATTTTTCTGCCTTGCCTAGCCATAAAACTCGCTAACTGAAATCTCACGATTACTATTGTCACACTACTTAATGGCCAACAGCTAAATAATTCTCAAAAGCAAATAATAATCCCCAAAATACAGTACCATGAATCGCTTTATCGCAATCGTAGCCTTGTCATTGGTTCCCGTTCAGTGGGCCTGGGCACAAGAGGATACCGTACAATCGAATCCCCAAACAAGAGAAACACTTTGGTTTGAGTCTAATGCTATCCTAGAAAGCCTGAAGACCATACAGTTACTAGCAGTGCAAGATCAACCACTCCTGTCAAATGATATAAGCATTGAAGCAGCAGCAATTGTCGATCCAGCCTCCGAACCACTCAAAGTCGAGTTAAGTTCAAAACCAGGCCACATTCATATTAAGTATGATCTGGAAGGAATCAGTACCGTTCTACTAATGATCAGAGCATCCGACAATGCAGTAGCCTGGAAAATGCCGGTCATGCATCGTGCCAAAGGAACTTATCAGGAAGATGTTGATCTAGAGGGTCTTCAAGCTGGAAATTACCAGATTAGCTTAACAACCGAATTTGGCATCTATCATAGAAGACTATCCCTACGACAGATGGAAGGGATAGCCACAACCTTAAAGAAGGATTTGGATTCAAAGGATCACAATGATCCAGAATGATTATTATTTCACTCCTTTAAGAAGGCTGGCTCAGGCCCCGTAGCTTGGGTCAGTCGTTTCCTCTACTTTGCCTTCTAGAATGAGGATCCAAATACCACCTTAAAGTGTCCAACTACCCATTGAAATAGACCTAATACTCAATAGCCATTTTTTTTACGAGAAAACAAGGACAAATTGTCCCTGTAATACACATCTAATTGTAAGTGGGAAAAAGGGATTACAAAAACAGTCCTCCTACTTTCAATCACCCAAAAAAACCAAAAAACATGTTATTGATTATTTCCACCTTCTTCGGCATTTGCTGGCTCGTCCAGTACCGAAGTTTCAAAAAACAAGAAAGGGCAATCGTATCCGCTTCTACAAGCGCCAAAGTAATTGTACTACAGCAGTATCTAGCTACCAAAGCACAAAAAGAGCATTCTCAAGAAAATAAGTTTCATACACCGATAAACCTCAAAAAAGCAAAGTAGAGGTAGCGTTGAGTACACAATAGATTGTTTGATTGGCCCTGGCAACTTTAGGTTGTCAGGGTTTTCTTTTTTGCTATCCTCCCAATAATTGCTTGAAAAACTCACCGGACTCTTAGGACATTTCAATATGCCCAATACACCATCTAGTAGATTACACTTTAAACCCTGAATACTATCCACTCATGTTAAACACAAGACTATCAGTCCGTATTACGGCTAATACCCTAAACCCTGAGATGATCTCCGAAATGTGGAGTCTATACCGAAAATTCTACGATCATAATCACACCAGTTTTCTGGAACGCCTGAAGAAAAACGATTACTATTCCATCTATCGTGATGGAGAAAGGCTGATCGGTTTCACTGGCTTACGTATCAAACGGGAGCGCATTCAGGGTCGACGCAATTTGCTCATCAACTTCGGGCAAACGATCATCGAACCCACTTATCGGGGAAAGTCTTTGATCCCAGCTACCGGCTTCAAGCTCTGCTGTAAGTTTGGCTGGGAAATCCTCATTTCAAAAACCTACTTCTGGGCAGACTGCCTCACTTACAAGGCCTATTTAGTTTTTGCAAAAACACTAGAGGAGTATTATCCTACTTACAAACTTGATTCAACCCGCCAAGCTCAATCTGTTATTGATTGTATTGGCCAAACCTATTATGCTGATTCTTATTGTGCGACCTCCGGCACCATTTGCAAGGATAGCATCGTGGTTAATGATGTAAACAATTACATCCCGAAAGAATATCTACTCGATCAAGATATCAGCTTCTACGCCCAAGTAAACCCAGGATTTACCAAAGGCGACGGGCTCATTACGTTAGGCCCGGTTAATCTGAAGAACTTTATGCTTTTGCTCAAAAGAGCAGGACAAAAATGGCTAAGCTTGCACGCTCGCCCACGCAAACAAGGAAAGAGAATCAAGCTAGTTGGCACCTCCTATCGAAAGTCCGCTTAATGCACATACCCATATCATCAAGAGCAGTTGAGAAGCTGCTCAGCTTTTTTCTGAATAAGGCTACCAGCCCTGATAGATACGGTCTGTCGGGGCTTTTTTCTGCCATTTGCTAAACTTTTTACATCAAAATCAAGTCCAAATATTGACAGTAATCGTTATTTAACGCATATTTGCGTTATAAAACATAAATATGCGTCAATTAACGAAAGCTCAGGAAGAAATAATGCAACTCATTTGGGACATTGGCGAATGTACCGTCGGCAACATCCGGGATGAGATTGAAAAGCGAACGGGATCCAAGCCTCCCCATAGTACTGTATCGGCCATCGTGCTCGCTCTGGATAAACATGGCTTTGTCACGCACAAAACCTACGGTCGAACCTTCGTGTATCAAGCGGCTATGACCCGAGAAGACTACGGAAGAAGGTCTTTGACCAATCTGATGAAGAATTACTTCGGAGGATCGCCGAATAGGCTAGTCGCTCACCTGGCAAAGCGCGAGGATCTGGACTTGAATACCATTAATGATCTACTCAATAAACTAGAAGAAGAATGAATCCTATACCTGTAGATTACCTCCTTCGACTCAGCATCATATGGGGTGCCTTACTACTGTATTACCACTTCTTTCTCGCCAAAAACCACAATTGGCAACTGCGGCGAGTGTATCTATTCTCTACCTATCTTCTAGGCATCATCATTCCATTGTTGCCCGCTTTACAGATCAGCCAGTTACCGGAAGTCTTACCCGACCTTTCCGTTATCCCAAACTTCACCTTCGAAGCCTCAGCAGTCCAGCTTGAGGGAGTCGAAAGTAGCAGGGTATCCTGGTGGATAGCTATCCCACTTCTTTACGGGATTGGCGTATTCATTCAACTCTGCCTCTTCTTGAAAAACAGCTGGCAAATATGGCGTTGGAAGCAAATTGGAGAACAGCGCTCCTTCGGCCAATATGCCATCGTAGAACATCCTTCTATCCCTAGTCCTTTTGCCGGCTGGCGCACCATCTTTCTGCCTCGAAAGCTCGACGAAGACTTGCAATCCGTGGCGTGCTTGCACGAAGCAGCCCATCTTCGCTCACACCATAACCTGGAGCGATTACCACTAGTACTAGGCCAGATTCTATTCTGGTTCCACCCCCTCCAATGGTACTATAATCATGCCCTATCTACAGTACAAGAATATCAAGCGGATGAGGCTGTCCTACAGCACATTCCTACTAAAACATATGGCCATATTCTCATACAACAGTCTATGCAGCCTACTCACCAATGGCAAGCAGGACTATTTGCATCACCTTTAAAACAACGAATCAATATGATGATTAGTCAAAAAAATAAACAGCCCTGGCGTTTGCCGCAGATGGGTTTATTCCTTGGGCTCCTAGGTTTACTGGTATTTAGTTGCAGTGACCTCGCGAGCGGTATAAAACCCGGTAGTGAAGAGCTTATTTCCTACCTGGAAGCCGATCAAGTACCTAGCCTAGTGACGAGCAAAGAAGCACCACCAGAGAAGAGTCCTTTCAATAGAACCATCCTGGAAAACATCTACCGCAACATCAAGTACCCGAAAGTCGCCAGACAAGCAGGTTTGACCGGCTATGTATGGGCCAAGTTCGTAATTGACGAAAATGGCAAGTTGCAGAAACTACAATTCGAAACCCAGGAAGGCGTCTCCACTAAAGACTTCGAAACCGTAGTAGTGACTGGCTATGGCACTGCCAAAGCCACTGGCGAAACCGCTAATGTCGACATGGATATCCTCGCCCAGGAAGTTGAGCGCGTGATCAGCGAATTACCCGACTGGAAGCCTGCCCTGAAAGATGGCAAGCCCGTACCCGTGACGATGGATATGGGAGTTATTTTTAGATTGGAAGGCTAAGGCAAGCTCGGACCTCACCGGGTGACTAAGTCACCGGGTGAGGTCTAGCTCAAGCCAGCTTTTTCCTTCTGCCGAGAAGAGAGAATGGAAAGAAAATTTGGAGTAGATAACACCTCAAATATTTTTTCGGGCAAAGTATAGATTGTAGCTAAACCGTTTCCACTTACTGTTAAAAGCTGTTGACCATCCCCTGAAAAAACAGCTTTCGTGATAGGTGATCCTTGCTCCTCAAGATCTATTAACTTGTTCCCTTCAAAATCCCACAGGCTCGCCCCTTGATTACTCCCCAATTGCACAAACATATATTTGTAGTCCGGTGAGATTTCTAGCCAATGGAGCGATGAATATTCAGACCAAAGTGGTTCTTCTAAAACCATATCTGATTGATCAAATATGGAAGTGGGATCTCGATCTGGATAGACGTTGATAAAGGTTTCCACCTGATCCTTTATGTGTTCTAATCTCAATTCATAATTTTCATATAATTCAAACTGAAATTCGCCAAATGAAGAAAACCCGTAGAGGGCCTTCATGTTTTTGTAGGAAAGAAAACCGGGAAATAAGGTATCGGTAATCTCCTCTTCCTCATAGAAGATATCCAATGACATTCGTTGAAATTGCCTTCCATTGGCGGAGTATAAGAGTAAGTTTTTGCGGTCTGCACTTAATTTAAACTTCGTGTAGGTGGCTTCTTCTATCGAAAATTCCAGCAATTGGGTTTCAACTTGCTGAAGCCTAGTGGAAGCATCATCCGTTTGTTGATAGCTTTTATGCAATTTCCAAAATCGTAAAGAGCCAAAGTTAGACTTGGTGACTGCAAACTGGTCATCATTGAAGAACTCGATGAGTTGGTACTCCCTAATACTATGGGCCATCATATGAATGTCAATATGCTCTGCCCCCTTTTCTCCTAAAAATCGCAATTCATCCAGGAGGATTCCTTCTAAATTCCACAGTTGTACAGCAGCTTGCGACACAACGCTATAAAGCATTTCGCCGGTTGGAGTAAATCCAACTTTCTTCAAATCTCGAAAAGAATCTGATCCCTTGATCCACTGATTTTGTTCCCAACGCCATAGAGTACCATTGAGGTTTTCACCAGTAATCAGCATTAGATTTGAATCTGCCGAAAACAATACATCTGCGACCTTCCCCAACTGCACATCCACTTGATTTAACTGTCCTGCATTCCTTTGCCACATCATTGCCGAAGTCCTGCTATGAGCCAGCACGAAACGGCCATTCGGTGAGAAACGAACAAACCACTGCACCTCAGGGGGCAATTCCTCTTCAACAAGGGGAACCCCATCCAAACCATAAAAGCCAATAATATTATTGGAATGTACACCTTGGAGCAGCAGTTCACCTGGAATCCATTTTAGCTGTTGAAAACGCACCCCTCTCCTTCCGACCTTATTTCGAAAAGCAGTATGAATAGCCCATTTCTCCAACTTGCTCCCATTGGACTCCATGTAAACATGTTGCCTATCTGCGCTGAAGAAGGAAAACGTACTGATGTCATAAGGTGGAAAATCAAAAGGAATACCTGTTTGCAAATCTACCACCTTACATCGCAAGGGAAGATTGTTGAGCAAAAGATATCGACCATTAGGGGAAAATTGAGGAAGCAGCATAGGTCTAGCCTCTGCCATCATGTGACTAGTCATCCTGTGCATCCAGATCTGCATTCCATTAAGGTTAAAACTGGCTGTAGAATTTTGGTCAACATCGAGCTTATCTTCCCAGAACACACTCCCAAGAGCATGGCTATCCCATACTTGAGTTGCATCCAGGCGATTGGTGAGGAAGAACCTGCTATTAGGCCCAAAACTGGGATGATAGCTATCAGCAACTTCCAAAAGCAGCGCCAGTTCTAGTCCGGCATCCAGTTTCCAAAGTTTGACTATGGCGTTTTCACTGTGCGTAAAAATCAGCTCACCATTCGGAGAAAAACCCACTTCCACAATCTTATCCTCCTCTTCTATTACCTTTCTCAGCAATTCCGTCCCATCTAGAGCGCTGATCAGGCATATTTCCTTTTCATCAATAAGCACAAACTGGCTTCCATCTGGAGAAAACTGCCCCAAACTCCCTCTTTCCCAAGCCTTTATCAATGTGCCAGCAGGAGCCAGAAAAAGTTGAATTCCTTCGTTGACAGTTCCCTGACAGAGTACCTGATTTTTGGTGGAGATATGAGTATTTATAATTCCATCCTTTTGCCAGACTTCTTGCCAGTCGTTTAGAGCCTCTCCTATCTGCATAAAACGGGTAGTGCCCTTGGGATCTATAAGGAGGCAGTATGTCCCATCGGGTGACCAACTAGCAACAACACTGTCCTCCAGTTCTCGCCTTTGGTCGTTCCTGAAGTCCCAAATTTCATTGATAAAGCGAGATTTAATAAATAAGTATTGATCTTGCGGATCAATAGTAGAAGTCTCGATCGACACGTAGGTTTCGGAACTTGCTGCTATTAGCTGAAGGTCCTGATCATAGATCCTAAGGAAACTGTCGAATCCTTGCACCAAAAACAATTCTAGGCTGGGAGAAGAAGCCATCCACGACACTCCTCCATCTAAGTTCCTGACCGGCCAAAAAGGTTGATGATGATACGCCAATTGTAATAGAGTCCTGGTAGTGTGGGTGGAGGGTTTTTCCGGTTGGATCGCCTGGTAGGAGGCGTAAGCCAGATAGTAAGCTAGGCCATTGTCTCTTCCAATCTCTGTGCTCGCAACCTGTGCATGAGCAAGGGACTGCACTTCTCGGCCTCGCCGCTCCGCTGCTTCTTTTTGGCGAAGGGCCTCATCTCTTTGTTGGATTATCTGCTCGTTTAGGCGTTCCAATCGCTCAATCTCATTCAAGCGCTGTTGCATGCTTCGTTCCAGAAAGTCCTTTTCTAACTGGTTGAAGGAGTGGTCTTCATTACTTAGTTCTCCGTACAGATTGGAAAGATGCGGATTATTATCCCATAAGAGTGTAGGAGTTGGTACCGTACTGGGTCTACGTTCTCTAATACTTGAAGGCACAACCGTACTATATTCCCTTACTACCTCCCATAGATTTCTGTACACAATGAGCCTGCCAATCCCTTGCTCTTCGATCCATTGTCGACATTTTGGCCAAAATAGGATCAGAGCATCATGAGTGGGCTCCAGGTAAGACTGTCCTTGGTGATCACTAGTAAGGACAATTAATTGTTCTTCAAGTAATGTCTGGACGACCTCTTCCACCTCTTGCTTTGCCTTTTCTCCGGGATAGTCAAGTTCATTTATCAGTTCTCGATTACCTTGGGTATCAAGTCCAGCAGGTAGGTAGGCCACCCTTCGGCCGGTCAATTGTCCATTTTCAACTTGAATCATGCGGATTAGTATTTTCTTCACTATGGGTTGTAAGTCCGCAAGTTGATCCGTGGCGCTATCTGCCCGATTCGAAAGAATTCCTGCAATTCCTCCGATGGACCAATACTCTGAGGCCAATAAGGTACGATCCTTTCGGTTACTACTTACAAATTGATCATAAAGCGCATTGAGACTCAACGACAATAATGGAAGCGCCCCTGGCAGCCCATCCAGTTCATTAGCTAAGGTAAATGGGAAACTGGCAGGTTCAAAGAATAGTACAGCTTGATCCGCTGGGCGAAAGATTACCTCGAGGAGGTCCTCCCTAGAAAAATAAGGCACTAAGAACCGTCCTTTTTCCCACCACAGCCCTCCAATTGGATTTAGCGGATGAGTTTGGGTTTGAAGCAGTAATTCATAATCGGAGCGAATGGCAAGGACGATAAGTAGCGAAGCCAGTCCGCCTGCTTTCCGCGATAACACCTCGTTATCTATGGCTTCAGCCACTTCTTTTTCGAAGTCTTGCCATAATGGCGAAGAGAGGCCAGCGACCAGACATTCTTCATACTGGTCGATGATCCATACTCTGTTACCTGAACTTAGCTGATCTTTCCAGTCTGGCATTTCGGATTCCAACTTGCTCAAGGGATCGCGACCGGGCGTAAAAACAGGTAGTACCTCCCAGCCCATTTCTTCGAGCCTTGGTACTAGGCCTGCTGCTAGGAGCGAGGATTTACCCACACCTGACCCTCCTGTGACTATCACCAGTGGTTCCTTCTGGCATTTTTCCAGCAGGTCATCCACCACCTGATCGCGACCATAATAGTATAGTCGATCTTCCGTTGTGTAAGACCGTAATCCGATATAAGGATTTCGTTCTGGGAAAGGCGGTAAGTTTAAGGGGCTGTTGGGGTTGAGGAAAAGAAATTCCCCTTTGTCATGTCGTGCCAAGTCAAAAATGGCTGGAGTTTGTCGAACACTGCTATTTGCGGTCATCTGGTTGACTCTATCTCGTAGGTAGATATATAATTCAGTGGCCGTGACCAGCCCGTCTTGCTTTCCTTCCACTACGCCGAAGTCCGCACGCCCGGATAAGCCTTCGAGCAAAGCGGTAGCAAAAGGCGAGTGTTGGTCCCCCGTGCGAACGCCAAGTAGCCCATTCATCACATCGACCGCCTCTTGATCCGCCCCTGCCGACACCAAAACCTGCCAGGCGGGATCCTTAATATAGTGGGTAAATCTCTCTTGATAAATCACACGCTTGCCGCGGCGTCGGAAGTTCCTAGTCCCTAGTGACCACCGTAGGGAGCCGGCAAAACAACAATCCATGATCAGGAGGCCGTGGCGGCAAGGCCAAGTATTAATAGCTTGGATCAATTCCCCCATTGGTAACAGGCTGTCTACTTCATCTAGATTGGCATCTACAGGCACCAAAAAGCCCTGTGGGTCTACTTCACTTTCAAAGGCCACACCATGCCCGGCAAAGTAAAAGATAAGGCGATTTTTTTCTCCTAAGTGTTCTGGAATCGTCGTCTGAATGAGTTGGAGAATGTTTTCTTTAGTAGCTGCTTCGTCGAGTAAGATATTAGCAACGGTAAAGCCTTGGCTTTGGAAAGCTGCCTCCAACGCCTTTGCATCATTGACGGCCGTCTCTAGCTGACGTACGGATTCGTATTTATCGATACCAATGATAAAGGCATAACTCTGCTCAAAATGGGCGTTAAGATCAGTCATCTTATAAAATTTTCGAGCTGCCTAGATCGGAAGCAATACTAGCTGTCAGGTGCAGCCATAAGGTCGGGTTCTGCTACTCCGAACTGTAGCTCTTCATCTTCTGTTAATCTTTCCATCCACTCGGTGTCTCTCAAAGCGTAATAGTTTCGCCAAATTCTGACCTTACCGTCAGTCTGATTGAAATTATCTAAATCTTTCGTAGCCACGTACAATCCCTCTGGAGAAAAGTCTCCCCACCAAACATTGTTAACCTCATCTTCTAATTCTTGCAATACATTGCCTTCGTAATCGCAGATCCAAGCTATCCCACGGTTGTCTCCTCCTGCCCCTGCAATCAGGATAAAGCGTCCATCCGGTGAGAAACGGACCGCACGCATAGCCACTGAAGTTCTTCGTATAGTTTTTATTTTCTTTCCTTGATTGTCCCAAATGATAGCCTTTTCATCCGCGCCACCCGTCAATAAGCGGTCTCCATTTGGAGAAATGGCCACGGAATGAACATCATGTGAGCCACTATGCCCCTTTAACTCGATCAGAACATCGCCGTCCATGTCCCAATAGAACACCTTCCCACCTGTACAGCCAATTAACAGAAACTTGTCATTATCCGAAATAGCTAACACTAAAGCCTCGCCAGTGACCTTATGCTCTTCGGGATTCGCGTTATCTTTAGTCAGGACATGGACTTTGCGTTCCCGATTGGCCACATAGATTTTTTGTCCATCACTACTAATCGCCACCCCCTCAATGATGCCTCCGATATCTCGTTCCCAACTGGGCTCTCCTTTGAGATTAATACATTTTACCTTTCCATCCATGCCTCCTGTAACTAGGAATCGACCATTTTTAGAAAAGGCAGCCGTACGGATATTTTGCTCATGCTGTGCTACTAGGATGCGCCGCTTATCGATGGGATTTAGCAAAAAGCCCTGGCCATCTGTTCCTCCAACGAATACGGCCTGTGATTCTAAGGCAAAATCAGCTGGCGCAAAGGAAGAGGGTACAAATAGAACTGGTGAGATTCCAGCACCTACTTCGGCACAACGATGGTCTATCGCCCCTTGTAGATCATAGATGAGATATCCACCTTTGCCATCACCGACCAGCAAATTGCGGCCTTTTGGATGAAAGTCCACAGCATTCATAGCTTGAGCTCGAGCACCCAGCCGTTGTGGGTCATAGTCGATCACATTGCCGATATAGACACTACCATCTTGACAAGTCATGGCCATCTGATCGCGCTGCTCCAGAAAGGTGACTGATGTTATGGCTCCTTCGCAGCGATCCAATACTTGATAAACCTTGGCAGAATTCTCACGGTTTTCCCATAAGAGCATTTGGTTTTCTTCCCCATTAGGAGCAGCCGCTCCACCAGACAATACAAACTCCTTGCTCCCGTGCATGGCCACCGCCGAGACGATGGCATGATGGCCACCTTGAACAAACTCTCTGATTACTTCCCCTTGAAGATTCCAAAGTAAGATCCGTTTATTACCCGTTCCTGCTAAAATTTCTTGCCCATCAGGAGCAAAGGCCACACTCCATATTTGGTGCACATCACTTCGAGTGAATTCCTTTAATGGGTTACCGGAAATATCCCATAAGATTACCCGATTATCTGTGCTACCCGAAATAAATGTGAAGGCAGGTTCTTCTTCATTCAAGCTGATAGCTACTGGGGAAAAGCAAATGCTAGTAACTGGCCCTTCATGCGCTTCCAAAACAATCGGTTCCGCTTCGAAATCTTCTAAACTCCAAATCCTTATTGATCTGTCATGACTTGCCGTAACCAACCATTTGTCATCAGGTGAAACGCTAAGGCTAAGTATCTTTAATCGATGTCCTTCAAATCTATGGGCTTCTTCTCCCGCTTCTAACCAAAGCCTGGCCGTGCCATCATTACTAGCTGTCACAAATCTTTGGCCATCAGATAAATAGGCCACTGAGGTGATAGCTTCTGAATGCCCGTCATACCGTCTGTAGAAGCGGCTACGGCGGTTGGAGGTTTCTGCAATAGCACTCAAGGCATCCTCTGATTTTGCCATGTCATAAGCCTCTGCTGCAAGATTGTATCCAATCGTATTATTTCCATCATAATACAGCAAACCTTTCGCAGCTAAGGCCGAAGACCTAGCTTCATTCCGCTCTCGACGTAAGCGCGTAACTAAACTTGCTTTCTTTTGGGTACTCTCTCGGACGAAATCAACTTCTGCCTTATTGAGCCAATTATTTTCTCCCCGCAATACCTCCTGCAATTCCCCTAGTTTGGGGTTGCGATCCCACAAGAGAGATGCTCTAGTCAATTCATCTTCAAAAATGTCCTCATGACGTACTTCATCGCGGCTCAAGTAGTCCATTACGGCTGTCCATAGCAGTCTTTGCAATACGATATTGGCAGGCCCAAATTCCTGCACCCAGCGCAAGCATCGTGGCCAGAAATTAATCAAGGCATCATGCATAGGTTCCAGATAGCACTGGCCCGTTTCTTCATCCGGAGGCGTCACAATAATCAATTGTTCTGCTTCCAAACGCTGTCGTACAGCCATTACCAAAACATCATGTTCGTCATCCTCAAAATCTAGCTCATTAAATACCTTAGGAATAACCTTTGAACCTTCAGATTCCGAAGAAGCACTTTGCTTTTCAACCGCTGACAATAAAAAAGGTACTTTTCTACGCACCAATTTGCCATTTTCAAGCTTTAGCATCCGTAAAATGATGCGCTTCATCATTGCTTGCTTGGCCTTACCATTCTCTTCTTCCCCCAAATCTGTAAAGACGGCATCTGCTCGAGAACTGACCATGCCGATCAACCCTCCCAGCGCCAAATAATCTGATTCCAACAGCTTGCGGTCTTCTCGATCTTCATCTTCCAATTTCTTAAAAAGTGTATTCAAACTGAGGGATAACAAAGGCAACGCCCCTGGTTGTTGATCTACCTCCGTAACCAATTTGGCGGGAAAGTCTTCCGGTTCAAAAAACAGGACGGCTTGCTCTGCAGGTAAGGTGACAATATCATATAAGTTGTCCCAGCTTAAGGGTGGCACCACATAACGACTATTTCGCCACCAGTCGGCCAAAGCATGTTCAGCACCGTGCAATAGCAACTCATAATCTGATCGAATCGTCAGAATTAAGCGAAACCTAGATTCCTCGCCTCCATCTAGGCGAGCTTTTTCCTGATCCAAAAGACTCGCCAAAGCACGATCAAAATCCAAATATTGTTCCACCATCACGCCATGAATCATCGCTTGCTCATACTGATCGATGATCAAAATGGTCTTTTGGTTTTCTATTTCTGTTAATAGATCTGACTTTACGAAGCTTGAATTTTCGGTAGAGCCATCCGCATTGACCTCCTCTTGAGAAGCAGGTAGGCTTAGGTCACGTAGAACTTCTGGATCTGGACGTAGGACCTTTATTTGCCATTCTTCCTCGACAGCTTGCTGATAAGCCACCCGTAGCTTGGGAATTAGGCCAGCCTTCACAATCGAAGACTTTCCCATTCCTGAACCCGCTGTGATAACTACCAATGGCTGCGCCTGTACCTTTTCTGCTAGTGTTTCAACCACTGCTTCTCGGCCATAGAAAAATTCGGCATCTTGCTCCTCAAAGGTTTGCAGCCCTTGGTAAGGATTGCGGTCGGGGCGTTTATCTAAATTGAAAATGATCCTTGGATCGGGATTAATAAATAGGTATTCCCCTTTGGCGTGGCGTCGCAGTTCTAGAAGATCGGGCGTCTGCTTTACTCGGCTATTTTTGGTTAATTCCTTTACTCGATCTCTTACATAAATGAACAATTCTGTCACGGTGATCACACCATCCTTTTCTCCTTCTAGCACGCCAAAATCTGCTGCTCCCAACAGGCCTTCCTCCAGCGCTTGAGCGAAGGGGGATTGATTTCCTTGGCCCCTTGACCCCAACAATCGACTTACCACGTCGACAGCCTCCTCATCAGAAGAAGCTGAGGTTAGAATTTGCCAAGCGGGATCGTTGGTGTAGCGCGTAAATCGCTCATCATAAATCTTCTTTGTACCCCTCCGCCGAAAATTCCGGGTGATCGTAGACCATTGAAAAGCGCCTGAAAAGCAACAATCCAAAATGACCAAGCCATGCTTTCCTTTCCAGCTGGTCTCCATATGTGTTCTTAGGAAGTCCATATTGACCATGGTGTTTTGGTCATTAATATCTCCATCAACTGGTACCAAATATCCCTTTGGACCTTCATCACTTTCATCATGATTGTCTATGGCAATTCCATGGCCGGCAAAGTAGAAGAGCATTCGATCATTCTCTTGTACCGTATTGGGTATGGTTTCAGAGATGAGGGTTTCAATATGAGCCTTCGTTGCGGCTCCATCCAGCAATAGGCTATGTACGACAAAATTGTTGTTAGGTGCACTATCTTCAGTTGTGATCTCTTCTGTATTCTCTCCCTCTTCTACCTCATCTGTATTTGCATTACTAGGATCGAGTCCTCGCAATAAGCTGGCAATTCTTTCTGCATCCCCCTTAGCCGAAATCAACGGATGGGTGGGATAGGCATTAATGCCAATGATGAAGGCGTGATGTTTGCCGAAGGGAAGTTCCTTTTGGGCCATGCCATAGAGATTTTAGGTGTATGAAGGATGGGACTACAACGGGTATTGGATGGATAAAGTCGGAAGGCTAAGCTTTTAGCCAACCTTCCAACTCGACATTTCTTATTTTTTACAGCCTTCTAGCTCTCAACCAGAACGGTCTTGATCGTCAGGCTAGTGGTAAACCAATCTGTAGTTTTAGTTCCGGTCGAACCTCTTCTACGAAAGTTACGTGTACCACCTCCTGCAGCTTTCAAGAACTCCTCTAGTTGATTGGTCGGTTCCCGATCGCTGGGATTCTTGGTCCCTACGTGATTCGCCAATGAGGCCTGTTCCAGATATCCCGTGTCAAATTCCTCCGTACTAACGATCAACTTGAAATGATCTTCCAGCTCTGTAATATTGTTATCTATATGTTGCTGTGACAAGAAGAAATCCGTGGCCTGCCAGGTACCATTAGGATCAAAAACAAACTCATTTTCATTATTGAAGTCTCCTGAGCTAATGTTGTACTGGATTTGCCCCTCAGTCAATTCAATATTGTCTTCCGTATGTGTTCGTAATCCTAGTATTGCACTCGGCGGCAACCAACCCTGGGTAGATAATGCAAAATCCTTGCTGAGGCCAACAAAACCGGCGTGATAGTGCTTATTTGATTTATTCATCTTCACTCGAATCTTGATACTCGGAATCACCCAATCATTGTCTTCATTACGGCGCATCTCCAGCACTAATTCTCCATTATCAGTTGGCAAAATACGATTAGGGTCTTCGGGATCCTGGAAGCGTACATCCCCATCTTCCAACTCAGCATTCGGATCTGAAAAAGTGGCCAATTTTCCATCCTTTACGATAGCTGAACCGCCGTCGAAGATTTCAATTTCGACATCGCCAGCTTGTATCTTATGTGGCTGTTCATTCTCCAGCTTTAAGGTACTCTCCCAGCGGGTGATATGTTGCAATTGTTCAATAGCAACGGTGGCAGCATCTTCATTAAATCCCTGCTCAACGGTAGCTAACTGTAAATTGTCCTCACGTCTCCTTAGGTAAAATCCCTTATCAGCACCATTGATACTAGCTACTAGCTTGAATTGAAAGCCTTCATTGGCTCCAGCTTCCGCTACCATAGGAATAATTTGCTGTCCTAGCTTTTCACGTAGCAATTCCACAGCAGCCGTAAGTTCTTGCTGTTGTGCGGCGGGTAAATCCGCTAACATCTTCTCCTCCCCATCTACTGCTAACCCGAATCGAACCTTAGTGGGTGGCATGGGGGAAAGAGTAATCACCGCTTTCATCAGTGCTGTTCCTTCGGGGAATGTTTGCCCTTCCTCCAGTTGAATCCTACTACGATGCGCCTCGACTTTGGTCAATCTGCCACTCAATGCCGTAGCCACATCCACCTCTTCGATGTCCACATCATGCGGGTAGATGTCCACAAAGGTAGTACCAGTAGCCGTTGAGGCTAAGCCATGCAAAGATCCTGCATCCATTATCGCCTCTGTTTCACTTGTAGGCCGCACCAGATATAGATTGGCATTATCTACTATCTCCGTAGATAAGAATCCTAGATTAATATCCGATGGGGCGGTAGCACTAATCACCGGTGATTGGAAGGAAATTCCGGCCTTAGCCTTGACCCGGGCCCGTACCAACTTCGTTAGGTCTCGATAACTGATATTCCCTCCCGTAGCTCTTAACACCTGTAGGAAAAAGTAGGTAAATACCCCAAACTTTCCTTCTGGGAATAAAGCTTCTTTGGACAATTCATTCTCTCGGCAAGCCTGAATAGCCACGGCCTTGTCCGCTTGCTCCAGCGTAAAAGCAGTTGTATCCTCGAGATCCAAAATCGCTTTATTGTCCTCGTAGAAGGCATAGGAATTCACTGGTCTTCTCTGATTGGCCACTGCATCTTCCTCGGCTTCGGGTGGATTAGCAAAACGGATAGTAATGCCATTGGTATTGAAATTCCGGGTAATATCCGCTGCGTAGCAGCAGTCCATCGCAGAGATGATATGCGGTCCATTAGCGGATAAATTGCTCAACAACCATCGATACTCGATATCACTAATTGGATAAATTCGCGCTGCACCTTCGTCTGTATCTCGGTCTGTGAAGCTATCCTGCACCATAATCACTCCTCCCCTATTCAAGTCCATACTGGATCCCCCAATATGTGACAATTGATTCGGACGGAATTCAAAAGAGCCATGTCCACTGAAGTGAATAAATACCGTGTCTTCAGCTGTAGCCTGTCCTAAGAATTCATCAAAAGCAGCTAGCACATTCTCTCGGGTTGCCGGGATCGGCGGTGCATCCTCAGCACATACCACATCCGGCGATATACTCCGATGCTGCTCCGCAATCCTCACCGACCGTAGCTTGCGAATATGTAGTCTATCCTGCGGATCAGCAATACTTTCCTTCAAGAACCGCTCTACCTCCTCACTATCTCGCACACAACCTGTCAAGTTAAACTCACCTGGCACCGTGCGATGATAATCATACCGATTCACCCCGATCAATAGGGCAAACACCTTTCCTTCTGGACTGATACTGACTCTGTTCTCAAAAGGCGCTGTATTGCTATTGCGCGTCAAGGTACTGCCATCCACGGAACCCAAGACGGGCTGTCCACCCTGCAATCCTCGCCCTCCCAGCAACAATCCGACTGGAAAATCAATTTCATTCGACAAGCCGACGGGCGTCTGCGTCTGCCCCATCTGTGCTGCCGTATCCGGCACCTTGGTTCTCAGGTAATCCCAGACTTCATGCGCCGTCACCATCGTACGCCCATCCCTCGCAAAGTCGGAATAGCCACTCAGCGCCTCCATCAGGTGCCAAGTAAATGTGGAGATCCCATGCTGGTGAAGCACCAAGGAGTTCTCATCCCCAGTAGTAGAGAAGAGGAGGGTTTGGCCAAGACTGGCGGCGGGGTTGGGGATGGGTCTTGATCCTCCACCTGGGTCATCATCATCTTCT
>ENA-UENT01000250-UENT01000250.1-marine-metagenome-genome-assembly--contig:-NODE-250-length-38350-cov-9.632278_pt1 | contig 38350 bp, 32 predicted proteins | sample MGYA00237879_ERZ529330 | MGnify/ENA primary metagenome ERZ529330 (study PRJEB26372, sample SAMN05368345) | marine metagenome | biome: cultured habitat; feature: ocean water; material: water; isolation... | reverse complement strand
AAAACAGGAAAATAAACGTATGAATAGTCAGGTAGAGAAAGTTCTACAGATGGCTTTGATTGACAAAAAGGACTTTTCACTCAAAGTTTCTGATGTCAATTTGCATGACATTATTCATAATGCGGTAGAAAACATCAGCTTGCAGGTAGAGAAAAAGGGCGGCAAAGCCTGGGCCGAACTGGAAGCCAGCAACCCGATGATAGAGGGGGATAACATCCATATCTCGAATATCATCAACAATCTGCTGGACAACGCGAATAAGTATTCGCCTGATGAACCGGAAATTTCCGTACATACCCGTAACGTGCCCAACGGTGTGGAAGTCACCATTTCTGACAAAGGCATCGGTATGAACAAAGAGCAGCGTAAGCATATCTTTGACAAATTCTACCGTGTGCACACCGGTGACGTACATGATGTAAAAGGTTTTGGCCTGGGCTTAAGCTATGTCAAAGCGATGATGACCGCCCATCAGGGGCAAATTGATGTGAAAAGTGAATTGGGCAAAGGCAGTAGCTTCACGCTCTTCTTTCCCTGCAAACAATAAGTTAACGCTGCGGCGCCCGGCTGTCCGCAACAAAACAAACTCCAGAACAGAAAACCTCCGACTATGGCAGAAAACAAGATACTTCTGGTAGAAGATGACCAAAATTTTGGCGATGTCCTGCGCTCCTATCTGGAAATGCACGACTATGACGTTACCCTCGCAACCGACGGGGAGCAGGGTTTGGAAAAATATAATGACGGCACCTATGATTTGTGCATTTTTGATGTCATGATGCCCAAAAAAGATGGGTTCACCCTGGCTAAGGAAATCCGTGAAAAGGATGAGGAGATGCCCATCATCTTCCTCACAGCAAAGACGATGAAGGAGGATGTAGTCAAAGGTTTTAAAATCGGAGCTGATGACTACATTTCCAAACCCTTTAATTCTGAAGAGCTGCTTTACCGCATTCAGGCTATTCTCAAGCGGAGTCAGGCAAAAGCGGACCCCAGGGAAGAAATCAAGGAGTTCAGCATCGGCAAGTATCACTTCAACTTCCCCTTACGTATCCTGACGTTTGACCCCGATGGCCCGGAAGAAGAAGAAAATAAGCTGTCGCCAAAGGAGGCACAACTGTTGCGGATGTTTGCCATGTACATGAACGACATTCTGCCACGCTCGGAAGCCCTGACTAAGATTTGGGGGGAAGACAATTACTTCACAGCGCGTAGTATGGACGTATTCGTCACCAAGCTCCGCAAGTACCTGAAGAGAGACGGAAACATTGAAATCGTCAATATTCACGGAAACGGCTTTCAGCTTCTGGTGCGTGCAGAAGAGGGTGCCTCTAAATAAAAGCAGGAAATTCGGGCACTGTACCACTTTTTTTGTCTATAGCGCTCAATTCATTTGGCGGTAAATGAACAAATAAGTATATTTGTGAAACTACAATACATGATTAAACCAGGCTTGTCTGAAAAGTCTGATCAAGAATAGTTTTTGGGATTATGATTCCGGCTGGGTAGAAAAATGCTACCTGGCCTTTTTTTATGCCCGCAATCGCCTATTTTTGCGACTAAAAGCCGTGTATAAATCCCTGCTCAAACCTTTCTTCTTCCGCTTCTCGCCGGAGCGGGCCCATCATATTACCCTTAGCCTTTTCAATTTTGGATTGTCGGTGCCTGGCGTCGGCACGTTGCTGCGGCGTCTATACCGCTATAAGCATCCTGCCCTGCGCCGTGAGCTCTTCGGGCTGACTTTTGAGAACCCTGTAGGCCTCGCCGCCGGATTTGACAAGGACGGGAAGCACTACAGGACGATGGCCAACCTTGGTTTTGGCTTTATTGAGGTCGGCACCGTTACGCCAAAGGGGCAGGACGGCAACCCGCAGCCCCGCCTGTTCCGCCTTCCGGCTGACGAGGGCCTCATCAACCGGATGGGCTTCAACAACGATGGCGTGGAAGCCCTGGTAGAACGCATAAAAAGGTACGGCAAGCCCAAAGGCGTTATCATTGGCGGCAATATCGGCAAGAATAAAGTGACCCCCAACGAGCAGGCGGCTGATGATTACGTCAAATGCTTCGAAGCGCTCTTTCCCTACGTCGACTACTTCGTGGTCAACGTCAGTTCGCCCAATACGCCCAACCTGCGCGACCTTCAGGAAAAAGAGCCCCTGTCAAAGCTGCTGCAACTGCTACAGGACCTCAACCGGGCTAAGCCGGCCCCTAAGCCTCTACTCCTTAAAATCGCTCCGGACCTCACCGATGGGCAACTGGACGACATCCTCGATATTGCCCGGGAAACGCAACTCGACGGTCTCATCGCCACCAACACCACCATCAGCCGGGAAGGCCTGGCCACGCCCGCATCAAAAGTGGAAGCCATAGGCGCCGGAGGGCTCAGCGGCCAGCCTGTCAAAGCGCGCGCGACTGAGGTAATCCGCTACCTGGCACAGCGCAGCAACGGCGCGTTCAAAATCATCGGTGTGGGGGGCATTAGCAGCCCTGAGGATGCCATCGAGAAGCTGGATGCCGGCGCTGACCTCATCCAAATCTACTCCGGCCTGGTATACGAAGGCCCGGGGCTGGTGCGGCGGATCAATCAGGCACTGGCTGCACGGTAGGTTGCCCGAAATGGGATTCACGCAGCGGACGCTAAGGTGCACGCGGGGAGCGCGGAGCACTCCGGAGGACGGCCCTTACGCTGCGGCCTTTGCGCGATCTCTTCCTCCCTTTGCGTGAACCCTCGTGCCCTCCAACACTCACATTAAAAAAAACCACTATGGCATCGTTTTTGAAGTAAATATTTCGCCTGCTTAGTAGGACCAATCAGCATCGCTGAGCGAAAATTTCTGCAGCGCATTTATCTATTGCTTAAACCAACTTCAATACCATGCAAGAGCGTACTTACCGCCTCTATCAGGACATCCGGTTCTGGCTGGCCCTGGCATCTTTTTGCCTACTCCTTTGGATGACCATGAAAGGCTATCCGGTGTGAAACCAACAGGATCTGATTACAAACAGCAGCCCCGCTAAGTGACCAATGGATCAGCTTGGCGGGGCTTTGTTTTACAGCCGGGAGGGCACAATTGATGGTATTATTTTCCGTACCTTTAGGGAGTATAGAAAAGTTGAATATGGCTAAGGAATTCAATGTCACGGGTACTTGCTATCCTGCTATGCATTATATGGCGGACATTAGCGCCAAACTCGGGCATATTTTGGAAATGGTGGAGAAAGGCCGGTATTTCACCATCAACCGGCCCCGGCAGTATGGCAAAACCACCATGCTGGCTACACTAAACGATGCGCTTTCAAACAGCAGTGCGTACCTCCCCATAAGAATGAACTTTCAGGGCATTGACAGTAAGTGGCATGAAACAGACGCTGCTTTTGCGCAAATGGTGCTCAACCATATGAAAACAACCCTGGAATATCAGGATAAACAACTATTTGAAGTTATTCGGGAAAAAGAGGCGGAGGCCGATGGAATGGATGGGCTGTCAAGGCTAATCACACACCTGGCGCATCGGTCGAAGAAAAAACTGGTCCTGCTCATCGACGAAGTGGATGCAAGCAGCAACTACTGGCCCTTCCTCCGCTTTCTGGGCATGCTGCGGAGTAAATACCTTGACCGGTTCTCTCCCCAGCATGCGACCTTTCACAGCGTGGTACTGGCGGGCGTGCATGATGTAAAGTCGCTGAAATCCAGAATCCGTCCTGGAGAAGACAATACCGGACAATACAACAGCCCCTGGAATATCGCTGCCGATTTCAAAGTAACGATGAGCCTCCTGCCAGAGGAGATTGTGCCCATGCTGGAGGACTTCGCACTGGAACAGCACGTGCAACTCAATGCGCCGCATTTGGCGGAAAGGCTATACTACTACACCTCTGGCTACCCCTTTCTGGTGAGTAAGCTTTGCAAAATCATGGCGGAGGACATCCTGTTGGCAAAAACAGAAAAAGTATTAACCGATGCCGACCTGGAGCAAGCCGTACAGCAATTGCTGCGGGAAGACAATACCAACTTCGAGAGCCTCATCAAAAACCTCGAGAACAATCCGGAACTGTACAACCTGGCTTTTCAGGTGATTATAAATGGAGCAAACATACCTTTCAATCCGGATGAGCCCATAACGGCAATGGGGCGTTTATACGGTATTTTCAAGTCTAACGGGCGGCTCCGCATTCACAACAGAATTTATGAGCAACGCCTGTACAGCTATATGACGGCAAAGTACTATCGGGAGCAGCTCAGTCAGGAACAAGAGGTTTCTCCGGGCCTCTACACTACCCCCGAAGGACAGGGGCTCGACCTGGAGCGGGCACTGCTCCGTTTCCAGCAGTACCTGCGCGAGCAGCACAGCAAACGGGACGAGCATTTTCTGGAACGGCACTGGCGCCTCGTCTTCCTGGCCTTTCTAAAGCCCATCATCAATGGCAAAGGGCATGACTTTAAGGAGGCACAAATCTCCGAAGAAAAGCGGCTGGACGTCGTTGTCACCTACAATCACCACAAGTACATCATAGAGCTCAAACGCTGGTACGGGGAGCAGGCGCATCAGCGCGGCTTGCTGCAACTCACGGACTACCTGCAGCGGCAAGGCATGGACAAAGGCTACCTCCTCATCTTCGACCCACGCCGTCACGGGGACGCGCCGGCGCATGGGTGGCAGGAAGTGGAGGGGAAGCGGGTGTTTGTGGTTTGGGTGTGAGGTTATCTGTTGCCGCTCAGCTCTTTTAGCAGCCTTGCGGTCTCGTGAAGGAGTTTAGCCACCTCTATTACTTGAATCCACGAATTATGAAGCACTTCATTCTAACTTATACAACGGATACTAAGGAAAAGGGAAGTGTGTACCCTCAAGTTAAAGTGTTAGAACGAGGTAGCCACGACTTAGTGTTGAACCAATACAACGATAAAGAATTGCCAAAGGAAATACGCTTTCCCACGTTCAAATTAGAGTATAAAGCAAAACTTACCGATGTTTTATCGTCAAGTGTACTAGGGCGGTCAACTAATATTTTGGCAAGTCCTTCCGTAGTAGAGGTACTTAGCACGTTCAATCTCCCAAAGCATCAGGTTTTCGACACCTCCGTACTCAATAAAAAAGGCGAAAGGATTCCTTATAAAGTCATACATCAGTACTTTCATAGCGATGCAGACTACATAGATTATCAACGGTCTCAATATTTTCGGATAACGGGATATGACTTTACTGTTGATCCTTATACTATTAAAGGAGAAGAGGTGGATGTGGGTAGTTGGGAAGAGATCATTAACATTACTCAAAGTAAAAAAGGAAGTATTTGCGGCAGATCAATCTATTTGAAAGAGTCTGAAATTTCTTACGACGCCTTTCTGCTCAGGAACCCTAATGCTTGGGTGATCAATGAAAAAGTAGCAGATAAACTAAATGAAAAAAAGATCACAGGCATTGCAATGGTGCCTCTAAGGCCAGGAGAAAACTTCTGCGAGGAAAATATTGTCACCAAAGCACAAAAGTTGATGTTATAGTATAAGGGAACCCTGCAATAGAACGACAGACTTTATATCTACTTAACCCTTCGTGACCTATTCAGTCTGTCGTTCTTTACTTTCTTTTAAAGAACAATCAACTCATAAGAATGCACATTTTATATAATTCCATAAGAAGAGAACATGTTGGAGATATTGTGCCTCAAGTAGCCCAAAAGGAGCAATCCGAAAACTGTATACTACTCCATCAGTACCGAGGTGAACCTTTACCAGAAACACCGAAATTCCCTAAGCTTGTTTTAGAAAAAAAAGCAAAACCTGCAGATTGGTTAACATCAAACTATATTCCAACAGTTACCAATGCCTTTGTAAGCGAGAAGCTGTTTAAGATAATTTCTAGCTACAGCGCAATGGAAATGCAGGTATTTCCTGTTCCACTAGCTACTGATCAGGGAGTACTGCCATACTACATATTGCACTTCTTACAATTTGCTACCAGTTATGTAAACTTTGATAAGACCTTATTTCAGGCGGTATCTTTTCCTGAAATGACTAAATCAACCTTCCAATTCGACAATTACGAATCATTCGAAAAGCAAAGGTTGGAAAAAGGAATCAAGGGGAAGGTTTCTGCACTATTCATGCATCCGGTTCCTTATGATTTTTTCAGCCTAGAAGTCCCATCGGTTTTTGTCGTTAAAAATCAGAGCTTTATTGAAGAGCTAGTCAGAAAAAGGATTACTGGAATAGAGCTCGTTCCACTTCAAGAAGGTGAAGACTTTACTGAAAGAAAGAAGTCGAAAATCGCCAGGAAGGGACTAAAATTCAATTGAGGTGAAGGCATGGGTGACAACTCGAACGGCTGAGCGTAAATTGGAACCTCGTTCGGCGTAGGTTCTACCTACGTCTCAGCACAATCAAAAACGCCATTATGCGTATATCACAGAAAGCCAATAACAGCAGGTCATGCCAACGGGATACCAAATCGACAACCAAAGCGGGCTGTACGAAAGTCCAAATAATAGGGGGCAAGCCACTGATCGGTCATGGGTAAAGCTGATATAGCTTTGCCTCTTTTTCCCATGGTAATTTTTTATGTCAAAGAGCGAAAAATCATGGAACTATTTACAACTTAATCCACTAGCTAATACAACTGCCTACAACATGAAAGACAAGTTATTCATTTTGACAAACTCGGTGAATCCCAAAGTTGTTGGTAGAAAACAACCACAAGTCGAAGCGATTTACTCAGAAGACGTTACTTATACCTCCATAGGTGACCATATTCTAGAAAAGTTGCATCCCGCCGAAGTAATACTTCCTGAAATAAAACTAAAAACACCAAATGCCATATTAACTGACTACATATCAAATAATCTTACCGTTTACCCTTTTCAGATTTTAATCAGTGAGAAAACCCTTGGCATCTTAAAAAAATATACAGGTGCTCCGCATCAAATTTTCAATGCCAACTTGATCCATACAAAAGGATCGACAAGATACTACATTCTCCATTACCTTCCTTCTACTGTTTCTTATCTAGACTTCCAGCGAAGTCAATTTGTCAGAGTGTATTGGACTGAAAAGACAACAGAATCTTTCTCAGCAAAAAACTACCAGGAATTTGTTAATACCCCTGGGCTCGGAGGAGCTAAGCAAGTGAAGGCTTTATACTTAAAATCCAATATTCAGCTACCCGATTTCTTTCCTGTATCTCCGCCAGGCATTTTCTTGGTTAACGAGGAAATCGCAAATGCTATCAATCAAGAAAACGTCACAGGAGTTTGCCTCATTCCTTTTGAGGAAGGGGAAGATTTTACAGCGTCAATCTTCGAGAAGACAATGCGAATTGAGAACCCTACCTGGAAAGGTTTTACCAATGCTTAAACTTACATTTAGGAAAGCTCTACTTATCTTTAAGAGTCTCTAATCCTACGCCACCACCTCTTTCACCACCTTCAGGCTCAAGTCCAAACTCTGAGCCGAGTGCGTCAGCGCACCCACAGAGACGTAGTCCACACCCGTTAGCGCCACTTCGCGGACGTTGTGGATGTTGACGCCACCGGAAGCCTCCGTTTCAAAGCGCTTGTTGACCGTATGCACGGCTTCTTCCATCAGCGGCTGCTCGAAGTTGTCCAACAGGATACGGGTAACCTGCCCAACCTGAAGGACCTCGTGCAGTTCCACCAAATTGCGAACTTCAACCGTAACGCCAAGGTCCGTACCTTTCTCTTTTTGATAAGCCGCCACTCGTTCGATGGCTGCCGTAATACTGCCACAGGCATCAATGTGGTTGTCCTTGATCATAATCCAGTCGAAAAGACCGAAGCGGTAGTTGTCACAGCCGCCCAATTTGACCGCCAGCTTTTCCAATGGGCGGATTAGCGGCGTGGTCTTGCGCGTATCTAGGATGGTCACATTCAGGTCTTCCACCTCGAATTTGAAGCGGTTGCTCAGAGTAGCAATTCCGGTCATGCGTTGCATGGTATTGAGCACGAGGCGCTCGGCACGCAGTAACGCCTGCGCATTACACTCTACCTCAAAAGCCACATCGCCGTAGCTGACGGGCTGACCGTCTTTCACCTTTGGGGTGAAGGTGGAGCTGGGGTCCACATGCCGGAAAATGTAGGCGGCAACGTCCATCCCGGCGATCACGCCCGGATCTTTAACGTACAGGCGGGCCTTTGACCGCGCATCTGAGGGAATACAAGCCAGGGAAGTATGGTCACCATCGCCCACATCTTCTTTCAATGCCTGTGTAACGAAAAATTCGAGGTAGTCTTGAAGTTCTGCCATGTTTGTACTCATACCCTGTTTGTTTTTGCCCGGAATTTAAGACTACCCGGCAGTGCGCCAAGTAGCTTTTGGGCCGCAAAGGTAAAGCTTTTCAGGTAAATTATCCAGTGGTGGTTCGATGAAAGGTTCACGCTGATGGGGGTGAGGTTTCACGCAGCGTACGCTAAGGGGAGCGCAAAGTGCGCAAAGCATTCCAGATACGCCTCTTGCGCTGCGGCCTTTGCGAAACCCTTCCTTTGTGCTGCCTTTGCGTGAAATCCACTATGAAAGTTTCACGCAGCGTACACAGAGGGTGACGCAAAGTGCGCTAAGCGTTCTAAGTGCGCCTCTTGCGCTGCAGCCTTTGCGAAACTCTTCCTTTGCGGCCTTTGCGGGAAATCCACTATGAAAGTTTCACGCAGCGTACGCAGAGGGTGACGCAAAGTGCGCAAAGCGTTCCAGGTACGCCTCTTACTCTGCGGCCTTTGCGAAACCCTTCCTTTGCGGCCTTTGCGTGCAACCCTCTCTAAAACAACACCCCCAGCCGCAGCACAACGCCCCGCGCTACGCCTTTGCTATCCTCAGCATCCTGATTGGAAACGCTGTTGTCCAGGTAAACGGTGTCATCATCTTTGGTCACATCCGTGAAGCCAAACTGCAGGCCGATGCCCGCTACCAGAGAAGTGCTTTCAGAAACGCTGTACTCAATGCCGCCATTCAGGCCCCAGAAGAGGTTCAGCAGGCGCACATCAGGGCGAATGTTGATGTCATTGCATTCTTCAGCATCATCAGCATTGCGAATGTCGCCTTTGGCCTGCGTGCGGAAACCGATGCCAACATTAGGCTCCATAAAGTAGCGGATGTAGCCGAATTCCCGGGTGCGCATTTTTAGCCCGATCGGGATTTCCACGTACTGTATAGAGTATTTCAAATTGGGTGCCTGCTGCTCTTCCATGAAGAAAGCACAATCGGCAGGGACTTCAGAGTTGGCCCAGTAGATACCAGTATTGGAGTGCAGCAGCGTACCCCCTGAATTGAAAGAAAAGCCTAAGCCTGTAGCCAGTGCATAGTTTTCCTGAAAGTAAAACTCGCCCATCAGACCCAGCTTCAGGCCCAGGTTGGTACCATTGGTGCTGATGGAGTTTTTATCGGTAGACATCCAGTTGAAAGCGGGGCTGACCTGAAAGCCAAAGCGGACCGCCTGCTGAGCTTCCGCTAAGGTGGAAAGTCCAATCAGGAAAGCAGCAAAAACAACAATTTTTTTCATCTTCTTCAGTTTTTGTAAGCAGGTGTATGATCAGGAAGCGTCTGTGCTCTTGATGCAAAAATAAACGTACATCCTCAAACGTGGCGGTAAAATATAAAAAACACAACGTTAATGTTTAATGCAATACTATTAGCTTCGCGATTCCAAACCACAAATTCAACTTTTATGAGCGTAAAACGGATGCATTTGTTCGCTTTTTTGACCGCAACTACCCTTATTTGGGGCTGCCAAACAGGGGAACAGGAATTTGTACCTGATGTTTCAGGCATAGAAGCGGAGGTGGATATCCGGCGCTTCGATCAGGCGCTCTTTCAGCTGGATACGAATAACATGCAGGCAGCTTTGGAAGGGCTGATGGAAGACTATCCGGAACTGGGCGACCTTTACTTCACCCGCATCCTCCGGGCCAACGACCCACGCATGGCACCCGATGGGCCCGCTCCCTATGTCAAAGGGTTCCTGCAGCACGAGCCAGTGCGCAACCTTTACGATTCCGTACAGGTGCACTATCCGGACCTGTCAGATATCGAGGAGGAACTGGAGCAGGCGTTCCGGTTTTTCCAGTATTATTTCCCCGATGAGCCGGTGCCCACCGTCTCTACCCTGATTTCGGAATACGCGGTAGCGGCTTTCGTGTACGGTGAAAACGACCTGGGAGTTTCTCTGGATTATTTTCTCGGAGAGGACTACCCCTACCAAAAGCTGAACCCCCGCGATCCGGCATTTTCAGCTTACCTCACCCGTACCTTCAACCGGCAGCACCTGACTTCCAAAGCCATTCAGACCCTCATCAACGGGCTCGTGCCTCCGCCCCGGCAGCAACGCCTTATCGACCTGATGGTCAACAACGGCAAAAAGCTCTACATCCTGGACAAACTGCTGCCATACGCCCCGGACAGCGTCAAACTGGAAGTGACCGGCGAGCAGGTGGAGTGGCTAAACGATAATGAGCTGGAAATGTGGGCATTCTTCATCAAAGAGGACCTGATGTATGAAACGGACAGCCGCAAAATCCGAAAACTGGTGGATTACAGCCCACACTCTCCGGGCATGCCGGAAGAAGCGCCCGGCCGCACCGCCAACTGGGTGGGCTGGCAGATCGTCCGGGCCTATATGCAACGGCACCCGGAGGCGACGATGCAGGACCTCATTGCGCTGGAGGACGCACAGGCCCTGCTCGATGCCAGCCGCTACAAACCTGGCCGGTAAACGCCCGAAATTTTGTATCTTTGCATACTTCGAAAATAGCCATGCATGAGCAATTTTATTGTTTCCGCCAGAAAGTACCGCCCTACCCGCTTCGATGAAGTGGTGGGCCAACAGCACGTTTCGCTTACGCTAAAAAATGCGCTGCAGAACGACCACCTGGCGCATGCATTCCTTTTTTGTGGCCCCCGGGGGGTCGGCAAAACCACCTGTGCCCGTATCCTGGCCAAGGTGCTGAACTGTCAGAATGTAACCGAGGACCACGAGCCATGCGGGGTTTGCGACTCTTGCAAGTCCTTCAGTGAGAATGCCTCCTTCAACATCACGGAGCTGGATGCCGCCTCTAACAACAGCGTGGAGCACATCCGCGCACTCATCGAGCAGGTGCGCTTTCAGCCGCAGCAGGGCCGGTATAAGATTTTCATCATTGATGAGGTCCACATGCTTTCCCAGCAGGCCTTCAATGCCTTTCTGAAGACCCTGGAGGAACCGCCTTCCTACGCCATCTTCATCCTGGCGACCACCGAAAAGCACAAGATTATCCCGACCATCCTGTCCCGCTGCCAGATTTTCGACTTCCGGCGGATACAGGTGCAGGATATGGTCGATCACCTGCAGAGCATTTGCGATACCGAAGACATTCAGGCCGACCCGGATGCCCTGCACATCATCGGACAAAAGGCAGACGGCGCCTTACGGGATGCCTTGTCCATTTTTGACCGCATCGTCTCCTTCAGTGGCAACCGCATTACCTACGAGGATGTCATTGAGAACCTAAACGTACTGGACTACGACTACTATTTCCGGGTCGTGGATGCCATGCTGCAGGAGGATCGCAATCAGATGCTGCTGATTTTTGATGAAATCCTGCGCAAGGGTTTTGACCCTGATCTGTTCATCAACGGGCTGGCAGAGCACCTGCGTAATGTACTGGTGTGCAAAGACGCCCAAACCCTGGATTTGCTGGAAGTCAGCGGTGGGCTAAAAGACCGGTACGAGCAGCAAGCCCGGCTGTTGCCCGCTCAACTGCTGCTGACCGCCCTGAATATCGCCAACGACTGCGACCTGGGCTATCGTCTGGCCCGCAACAAGCGCCTGCACGTTGAAATGGCGCTGCTCAAAATGACTTACATCAACCGGGCCTTTCAGCTGTCTGAAGCTCAGTTGTCTGCGCCTGCCCCGGAAAAAAAAACGGCTGACGTAAGCACCTCAGCCCCACCTCCACAGGTCCCGGAGCCTGCGCCTAAGCCCGTAGCGGCCCCTACAGCGGAGACGCCCGCCCCAACTGCGGAAGAAGCGCCTGCAGCCCCACCACCGGATTCAGCAACAAAACCCGCCGTCCCCACGCCTGTAAAAAAGACCAAGCACGTCCTGCCCAAGATGAAGAAGCTGGACGCGATGTTGGCTGAAATTAAGGAAGAAGAGGCACAAACAACTAAGGAAGAAACAGCAGAGCCCATCACCCTGGAGCGGGCACAGGAAGCCTGGGGCCAATACATTGACCAATGCGAGCAGGAATCGGTGAAAGTGATCATGCGCAATGCCGAGCTCGCACTCCTGGGTGAACAGGAAATACAGGTGACAGTCTCCTCCAATCTGGCAGAAAATACCATACGGCAGGAAGACGGCTTGGTAGAGCACCTGCGGGCCACCCTCAAAGCGCCGGGCATCATGATGCGGGTGGAAGTCGATAAAAGCAGCGCCCCGGAGCCCCCACCCAAGCCCAAACGCCTGATGACCAGCAAAGAGAAATACCTGGAGATGAGGGAAACCAACCCCCTGCTTCAGGAAATGCAAAAGCGGTTTGATTTGCGCCCCGATGAATAGGGTTATTTGAGATTCCACACTCAATGGGGGGCAGCATCTATTTGTCGTAAATGTTCTGTGCCGGACACTTTCCCCGGATGATCTTTGAAATGGGAGCACGCAACCGGCGTTAACCATTGGTTAGCTTATTTTCAAAGCTATACACCTCCGCAAACTAAACCTGAAAGGCTATGACTAGCGAGCAGTCCCTTTGGTACCTGGAAAATATTGACCTGAGCGGCATCCTCTGCCCTCGCAAAATTAAGCGGGGCGACCTGGATACCCACGAGCACAAAGTATTTGACAAAGGCAGCTATATTTATTTGCCTGATGAATACGCCGACCGCATGTTCTTCATCACCGAAGGCCGGGTAAAAATCGGCACCTACAGCGATCAGGGCAAGGAAGTCACCAAAGCCATTATCGGCCCCGGTGAGGTATTTGGCGAGCTGTCGATGATCGGCGAAAACAGGCGGCATGACTTTGCTTACGCTATGGAGCAGACCCGTACCTGCATCATGACGGTAGGAGACCTGCAGGATATGATGCGGGAGCACAGTGCCCTGTCCCTCTTCCTGATGCGCACCATGGGCTCCCGAATGCTGGAAATGGAGAACCGTCTGCAATCACTCGTTTTCAAAGATTCCCGTACCCGCATTATTGACTACCTGGTCAGCCTGGTCCACAAAAAAGGGCAGCGCGTGGGCTATGAAATGCTGGTCCGGAAGTTCCTCACCCATCAGGAAATAGCCAACCTCACCGCCACTTCCCGGCAAACCGTGACCACCGTCCTCAACGAGCTGCGCAATAAAGACATCCTCACTTTCGACCGCAAACGGCTGCTGGTCCGGGATATGGAAGCCCTTGAAAAGGAAAAATAATGCGTTTGCCCTTTTTTAGCGGTAACTGTCTTACCTTTGCGCCCTAAATCACTACGTTTGGCAAGGATTCTGAGCATCGACTATGGCACTAAGCGCACCGGGCTGGCAGTTACCGACCCGCTGCAGATCATCCCGACCGGGTTGGACACGGTGCCTACCTCCGGGCTGGAAGCCTATCTGCAGGATTACCTGAACAGAGAAGAGGTCGAAACCATCGTCGTTGGCGAGCCCCTTTATCCGGATGGCAATCCGGCCCAAATCCATCATATGGTGGTGGGGCTGGCCCGGAAGCTGCGCAAACTTTTTCCCGAAGTGGAAGTTGTTATGCAGGATGAACGCTTCACCTCCGAAGAGGCCAAATCTGTAATTCGTCAAAGTGGTGCCCGCCGGAAAAAGCGACAGGACAAAGGCCTTGTAGACAAAGTAAGCGCCGTCCTCATCCTGCGGGATTATCTAGAACAAAACCGGTACTAATTCAATCATGATACTGCCCATTTACGCCTACGGACAACCTGTCCTTAAAAAGGAAGCAGAAGACATACAGCCGGACTACCCCGGCCTTGCAGAACTGATCGAGAATATGTGGGAGACCATGTACTTTGCCGAGGGCGTGGGGCTTGCTGCTCCCCAAATTGGCCGTTCTATCCGCATTTTCATGGTCGACACCGCACAGGTCGAGCGTAAAGACAGCGAGGAGGAAGGTATTAAAAAAGTCTTCATCAATGCCCATAAAGTAGAAGAAGGGGGCAATCCCTGGCCCTATGAGGAAGGTTGCCTGAGCATTCCGGATGTACGGGGCGAAGTGGAGCGCCCTGCACAAATCCGCCTGCGCTATATGGATGAGAACTTCGAGGAGCACGAGGAAGTGTTCACCGGATTTAATGCCCGGGTCATTCAGCATGAATACGACCACATTGATGGCATCCTGTTCACGGAGCACCTCAAGCCGATCAAGCGCCGCCTCATCCGCCGAAAGCTGGACAGCATCAAAAAAGGTAAAATCAAGGTGGACTATAAGATGAAGTTCCCACGCTAGGATTACACCAACTAAACGGCTGCAACAGCGCCCTTATGCTCTACCCGGAAATGAGAAGGCGCGACCCCAAACTTCTTCTTAAAAGCCTTGGTGAAGGAACGACGGTCAGAAAAGCCGAGCTCCCGGGCGACACTACTCAGTTTTTCACCTTGTTGTACCAGGTCAGTTGCTTTCTCCAGGCGCAGTTCCAGCACCTGCTGATAAGGCGTGATACCGAATGCCTGCTTGTAAGTCCGCAGCAAGTGATATTTGGATAGCAATGCCGCTTTAGCCAGCTCTTCCAGCTGCAAATCGTTACAGTAATTATCATAAATATACTGCCGGGCGGTGCACAAACGGCGGTACAATTCTTCCCGTGTAGACCGCCGGGCACAGTCAATGCCCCTCATCTCCTGTTCGGTACGCCAGTGGGTGCGCAGGAGTGCTGTTGCCACATCAAAAAATACCTGATTGAAATCGAGTTGCTGATGGGCAGCAAGGGCCGGGCGCAGTTGTTCGAGATAGCGGCCGAGCTCATTCTCATCCGTCCGGTAAATCTTTTCCAGAAAACGAGGTGCTTTGTTGGACTTCGGTGCCGGGTGGTCCAGCAAATCTTCCGTATTGCGCGACAAGCCTGAGGCAGCTTCCTGAATCAGGCGTGGGCTCAGGTAAAAGCAAAAGCCCTCCACCGGCGTGGGGTTACGGATAAAACAATCGAAGGTTTGATGGCGGTTCACCAGTAGGTATTCTCCACGCTGCAGGCTGACCTGACGGTTCCTGAAGAAGTAACGCTCCGTGCCAATATGCCCCAGCTTGATTGACAGGCCGGAATCACTGACGGATTTGTCAAAATCCCTAAGCCGGGAGTGAATGATAAGATCGTCGAAGTTAAGTGGCGTTTGCTGCAGTTGCTCTGACATACGGACGAGCGGTTGCCGGTTGAGCATCCCATTACCTGTTAATAGCGTCATATTGGACTGCATTTTAGTGTTTTGCCGATGGTATCGGCATGAATACCGCAGCGAAAGGCACTGCGGGCAGTTTTATTTACGTAACAGATGATGGGCAATGAAAGCAGGATTGACCTGCCTAAAATTATTGCAGCTTAAAGATTGGAAATATCAGTGATTTAAAGAGATTTAATCTATCAACGCTGTTTTTTTACCGACGAAAGCGGGCAAACACACTACAGTGCAAAAGGAAGCGCCGCTCCCGGGAAGCAAAACACTCCCAAAAGCGGCGCCACATAATTTCATAGACTGATGCCTTACTGCACCACCACAAACGTAGTCTCTACCCGTTGCCCAGCCATGATACGCAGCACATAGCTTCCAGCCGGCAACTTAAGATCAAGGGCTTCCCCATGCCAGCCAAAGCTGCGCTGCCCCAGGTTTTCCTGATGTACGGTCTGCCCCTGCAGGTTGACAACTTCCAGCTGTACTTCCGCTGCCTTTGGTAAGTCATAGCTCACGAGAAGCTCGCCGGCGGTAGGATTGGGCGCAACGCGGAGCTCAAAGCCATTAATTGCCCGTTCATTCTGAGTAGAAGTAGGCGTTTCCAGCGGTTCTGTGGTATACAAACGGTATTCTCCGGGCTCCAGCGGCAGCAACTGATTGGGGGTAATCACCTGAAAGGTTTCTCCGGTGAAGTATTCGTACCAGGTGCCCGTCTGCGTGAATACCTGAGAAGCACTCTGATTGGTCACCCCAAAGTTGGCGACAGCCACGGCATCCATGCTTTCGTGCCGCAGTTTGATCACCTTTGTGGAAGGCGCCAGGTCATACTCAATATCATCGGTATGAAATACGTCATAGGCCTGCGTCACCAGGATGAGGTCGCTCATCGTTTCGTAAAGGTCGCGCCGCCCTTCTTCCTCCAGAAAGTCCCAGCGGATAGGCTTGGGGCCGGTCCGGCAATCCTGATTGATGCTGCCATCTTCGCAGTAGTTGATGGAAAAATCATAGCCCAGCTCCCCAAACTGCCAGAGCATTTTTGGCCCGGGGATGGTGTAGAACATCGTAGCGCCGGCCGCTACCCGGTCCAGCGCCGTTTCCAGCTCTCTCACGTTGTAGTCGCCCTGTGAACTGCCAAACTCCAGGGCCTCGTACACCAGCCGCTCCTCATCATGGCTTTCCATGTAGGACACGATACCCGGTACATCCCAGCCACGGTGGGTGTAGGAAGCGCCGGAAAGATTGGAGCCAAAGCCGAGCACGGCATTTTTGTATTGCGGCTGCATATTGTTCCACATCAGCATGCCCTCGCCGTAGTTGGCCATTTCCACTTCTTCAGCCCAGTCGCCCAGATGCTCCATGATGGCGTAGGAGCCCGGTGAGGCATCCCACATTTCATCCGCGTAATCTTTGATGATGACCAGACGGGACGGGTCATAGGCACTCCAGGCGCCCACATCGGTGGTTTCTACTTGCGTAAATCCTTTGGAAAGGTCGAAGCGGAAGCCATCCACCCGCATTTCCTCCAACCAGTATCGCATAGTGCGTTTAACATATTCCCTGGTGTGCGGGCTTTCGTGGTTGAAGTCGTAGCCTACGTTGAAAGGGTGCTTGGCAAATTCATTCAGCCAGGGGTTGTCAGGTGTTGGGCGGAAGTTATTCCCATCCCAATACAGCTGTGCAAGGGGGCTTTGGCTAAAGGCATGGTTGTACACCACGTCGATAATGACCGCCAACCCGCGTTGGTGACAGACATCCACAAAGCGCTTGAACTCATAAATCGGTCCGTAGTACTTGTCCAGCGCCATGTGGAAGGACGGGTTGTAGCCCCAGCTGATATTACCCTCAAACTCATTCACCGGCATCAGCTCAATGGCATTGATGCCAAGGCGCTTGAGGTAGTCAAGGGTGTCGATCAGATCGGTATAGCTGTGGCTTTCGAGGAAGTCGCGTACCAGCAGCTCATACACCACGAGCCGCTCTTTGGGCGGGCGCTCGAAATTGTCCACCTGCCAGTCGTACTCCGCCACCTGCGGGTCTACCAGGGACACGATCCCCTGCGCATTATCCGGATAATCGGGCAGGTTCGGATACACCTCCTCTTCAATAAAGGGGTCGTTGCCGGGGTCCAGCACCAGCGTACTGTAAGGATCTGCCACCCGGATGCTGCCATCTACCAGGTATTGGAAAGTGTGTGGCCCTTCGGGGTCCAGTCCATCAATTTCTATCCACCAGTTACCGGAAGCGGAGGGCGTCATTTGGTATTCCGTCAGCGGGCGGTAATCGTTGAAGCTGCCGAGGACGAAGACGTGCTCTTTGTTGGGAGCGAAGAGATTCAGGCGGAGGGTACCGGATTCAAAAGTGATACCAGGCTCCAGGTCAGTAGGCACAGCCTGAGGGGCAACATCCAGAGGAACGGCGTAGGCGAAGTCCAACACGATACTCTCTTCGCCGTTGTCTACCGTGATTTCGACCAGGTGGGTACCCGCTTCACCGGCAATCAGGTCATACTCCAGAAGCGCTGTGGCCTCAGAGATCAGTTCTTCACCGTTATCGGTAACTGTTATAGTAGCTTCTTCCGAAATGGCTACCCGCACCGGTACGGTTTCTCCGGTTTGTGCGATGATGGCATTGCTGGCAGGGCTTTGCAGTACGGCTGTAAAACCGACACCACCTTCGAAGAGCTCAAGGAAGATATCACCACCGCCAGTCGCCCGTCCGGTTTGGTTACCGGCAGCATCGCGGAACACGAAAGCCATTTGCTCTACCGTCTCACTGCCGGGTACGCCGTAATAGGCGTTGACCGAAGGCGAAAAGGTGTAGCTGTAGAGATTGTCCTCCCCGGGCACCGGTGTCATCTTCCAGTCATCGTTGGCCTGTCCCCAGGTAGTGGGTACATAGCGCCAGTCGGCAGGGCTTGAGCTAAGATTGGTAATCACACCTGTGTGCAGGTACACATCGCACCCACAGTTCTGTAGCCCACCGTTGCCTTCCGAGGCGTTGAAAAAGACCGTGACTTCATCTTCGGGAGTTGGGAATGCCGGTTCGCTGTAAATGACCTGAGCGTGCAGGAAAGCCGCATTTAGGCCGAGCAACAGCAGCGGCAAAATTGTTTTAAGCATGCTAATGAATTTTCTTTCTGTGATTATGATAGCAAGACTATCAAATTTAAGCAAATTTCGGGACGCCTGCGCCATCAAATTGACTGAATGCGGACAAAAGTACAGGCCGTACTACATCGGAATGCCCAGGTGGAGGATGCGCCCCCCGGTCTGATTGATCGGGCTCACGCTTTTTCCTATGACCACCCCATCGTGCGGCGCGGTGTAACGCTTGATAAAGTCCCCGAAGATATTGCGCAGGGTGGCGACTTCCTGCCCGGCTTTAACGCGCTCCGTCAGGCCCGGCTGCACCGTGAGAATCCCCCCCGTATCCGTATACAGCCAGCTGGAATCCTTACACAGAATTGCAGGCTCTTCCGGCTCTTCCACCGTATCCCCTGTCATGCCCAGGTGGGCCAGCACATTATGGATACCGGTAAGCCCGGAGCGAATATGCCCTTTCTGAAAAGTATTGGGATTGCCGACTTCCAGTGTGATAGCATGTATGCCTAACTCATCGGCAGCCCCACGAAGCGTACCATCGGAAGGCGGGTTATGGACGATAATCTGAGCGTTTTGCAACAACGCCATACGGCGGGTAATTTCACTACTCATATCTGCCCGGATGTAATAGGAATTGACCCGGCCAAAACTCGCTGTATGCAGGTCAATGAGGTAGTCAAATTTGGCAACTATCCAGTTAACGATGCGGTAAGCATATACCTGGCTGACGTTGCCGTCTTCCCGGCCCGGCATAATATGGTTGAGGTCGGTGCCATCGATGAAGCGCCGTTTCTTGCGCAATAAGCTCGGCAGGTTCACCACAGGCACACCTACTATAGTGCCTTTAATTTCCCGGGCATCAATCTCCCGAAAAAGGCGCTGAATCACCGGTATCCCATTGAGCTCATTGCCGTGCACCGCAGCGGTCAACCCCACTACCGGGCCCTCTTCCACACCTCTTGCCACTATAACCGGGATGAAAACGGGCATACCCATGCCATCGGTCACGAGGTGGAGCCAAAAACGCTGTAAAGTGCCTTGGGGTACAGCTTCTAAATCGAGTTCCCGGATGACGGGGGCGTCATCGGGTAGTGCAGAGTAGGTGGATTCCATATACTTTTTTTTAGCTGAGCGAACATGGGGGCAACAAAGGTAAGCCCTAAACCCTAAAAAATACGCCCCGCAACTGTTCTTTGTTTACGGGGCGGATAGGAAGTCCAAAATACGAAAATCAAAGAAAACAAATGGGTCAGGTCAGATGCAATTGTATGCCGTTGTCTCCAGGCGTGTAAGTTTCCAGGGATTGCGCCTTGAGTTGGTAGACCGAGCGATAAGCCTCCGGATTATTCAGGAAGGCATCGACACCGATTTTAGTACCATCGTCGAGCAGGGCTGCGAGCGGTTGGTCGACCTTCCAGATTTGGGGCAGGGCATCGCGCAGCTTCAGGTCCCAATCCTTATAGTATTGCTCAAAATCTTCGGGGCGGAGCTGTCTGCGGCAGCAATCATGCGCACACTGCAGGTCCATAGGCTGTGTCAGGTTGAAGAGGCCGTACTCATCGGTGATTTCCTCACCGGGCTGAATGTCACGAATGGCAATTTCAAAGCCATAGCCGGTGCTCATGGTGTTGCAGTTGCAGCAATGATTGACATACTTGGCGAAGTCCCAGCTGACAATACGGTACCCGCGTTCGTCAATGTAGGAATACTTCTCAATAGCGGCTTGCATTTCGGGATTATGATTCCGGTAGGTGTTCGGGCTGATCTCCATTTCCAGGCTGTCTTTGACGTAGGTAATGGTGCCTTTGGGCAAAAACCGGGTAGCAAATACACCATAGCCTTTGTGGTCGTCGATGTATTGCAGTTGAGTATGCGGATGGATCATTGTTTAGAATAATTGGGTTTCGTCCTTGAGCCAACCGGTTATGCTGCACCGTTCGCGGTGGGCAACTTCAACTTCGTGCTCAATGGCATGGCTTTCAAACAGCATCAGGCGTCCGGCTTCCGGCAGTACGGTAAGCGTCTCTTCTGTGCCATCTTCGTTAGGCAGGTATAGTTTCAGGGCGCCACCATCGGCTGCCGTCCATTCCGGATTGAGGTAGCAAATAGCGGACAACTTACGCGACTGCGTGCGGTGGAAAACATCGAGGTGGCGTTTGTAAAAACCACCCGGCTGGTAAACAGCAAAGTGCATCTCCATGTCCCGAATCCCCAGGTAGCAGGTACGATTGAGGTATCGGATCATATTTTGCAGGCGTTCAAAGTAAGGCAAACAGGATACGGGAGGATCATTGTGGTCTATCCATCGGATTTCATCCCTGCGAATGGTCCGGTTGCGCTGAAAGTCAGCCCCCTGCCCAACACCAGCGGGATTGAATGCACCTTCTGCTTCCTCTGCATGGATGGTTTGCAGGATCAGATCCACTTCTGCAGGGCTGAGAAAGCCATCAATGATGCTATAACCCCGCTCTGCAATCTCAATAGAAGCCTGTTCGTATGTAGCTTCCTGAAGAAGCGCGATCGTTTTGGTCATAATATTTGCTATTGCAGATTGGCTTCCTCACTTAGCCAGTACTGCGGATGGTTATATTTTGGTGGTTTGCTGGCCCTGCCGGCCTTTTTGGGCCGGGGGGCATCCTCCTGCCCAGTGCTCCGCTTTTTAGGGCGTGCTTTGTCTGTGGATTTACCTTTCCTGCTCATTTTTTCAGGCAAAAAAGCGCGCAGATTCTGAATAAAAACTGAATTTTACCGCCCTGAATAAAAAAATATGAAGGTTTTACTTATCGGAGCTGAATCCTCCTCCCGAATAGCCCTGCAGCGATACCTGAAAAGACAGGGATTGGAGGGCCAAACGGTTGCTCAGCCGAAGGCTGCTGTACAGAAAGTGCTACAGGTGGAATTCGATGCTGTAGTGGTAACAGAGCCGCTCGAAAAAGGCAGCGCCATACGCCTGGGGCAGTTGCTCCGGCAGCAGGAGATGCAGGGCGGGCTGCTGTTGCTCACCCCCGCTACCCTACCCGCTTATCGGATTGAGGCCCTGGAATCGGGCTACGATGACGTACTCTCTCTGCCATATGATTTAGCAGAAGCCCACGCCCGCCTGAAAGCCATCGTACGCCGCCGCACCGGGCTGTATCAGCGGGAGCTCCGGCTGGACAGCCTGGTTGTCCGGCCTGACGAAGCCACTGTATGGATTGGCGGGCAACGTCTGGAGCTCACCAAAAAAGAGTTTAACATCCTGTTTTTCCTGGCCCGCAACCGCAATCGCGTAGTGAGCAAAGACCAATTGATTGACTACCTTTGGGGCGAAGAGGCAGAAGACATAGATGGGTATGATTTTCTGTACGCTCACCTGAAGAACCTCCGCCGGAAACTAAAGGCGTTGGGCGCGGAGGGCCTCATCGAAACACTCTACGGCATGGGCTACATCCTGCGGTCCTGACTGGGCTGAATTTAATACCAGACTCAACAAGGGCCACTGCCCGCTCGTTTATTCGAAGTACAACAATCGAAACATGGAAGTCGCAACAAAGAAAATAGAACTCCGCAACCTCACCCTGGATGATTACATCGGCCTTAAAGAGGCGATGATCCAAGCCTATTCGGGCGGTGGGGTGACGCACTGGAATAAAAAGGCCATACAAAAACTGCTCAAGGTTTTTCCGGAAGGGCAGCTTTGCGTAGTCGTTGACGATAAAGTGGCGGCCTGTGCGCTTTCTATCATCGTCAACTATGACAAGTATGGCGATAAACACACCTACGATCAGATTACCGGTAACGAGACCTTCAATACACATGATGAAAACGGAGATGTACTCTACGGCATTGAGCTTTTCGTACACCCTGAGTTTCGGGGTATGCGCCTGGGGCGGCGGCTGTACGATGCCCGCAAGGAACTCTGCGAATCGCTCAACCTGCGTTCTATCATTGCCGGAGGGCGTATCCCCAAATACAGGGAATATGCCGATGAGCTGACGCCACGGGAGTACATCAATCAGGTGAAGATGCGGGAAATCTACGATCCCACCCTGACCTTTCAGCTGTCCAATGATTTCCACGTCCGTAAAATCATTCAAAATTACCTGCCGGAGGACAAAGCCTCGAAAGAGTATGCCACCCTGCTGGAATGGAACAACATCTACTATCAGGAAGAGGAAAAGCTCATCAATGTCCCTAAATCGGATGTGCGTATCGGTATCGTACAGTGGCAGATGCGCTTGTTTCCCAACTTTGATGCCCTCATCCGGCAGGTGGAGTACTTTGTAGACGCCGTGAGCGACTATCAGTCCGATTTCATCCTTTTTCCGGAGTTTTTCGAAGCGCCCCTTATGGCAGATTACAACCACCTGGGGGAGGCTCGTGCCATACGGGAACTGGCCGGGTATACCAATGCCCTGCGCGAGAAATTCACGGAGTTTGCCGTCAGCTACAACGTCAACATCATTACAGGCAGTATGCCTAAAGTAGAAGAGGATGGGCATCTCTATAATGTGTCTTACCTGTGCCGGCGCGATGGTACATGGGAAAAATACCAGAAAGTGCACATCACACCTTCTGAGCGGGACGCCTGGGGCATGAAGGGAGGCAGTGAGCTGAAAGTCTTTGATACCGACTGCGGCAAGGTGGGCATTCTCATCTGCTACGATGTGGAATTTCCGGAGCTGGCCCGCATCTACGCAGATCAGGGCATGCAGCTGCTCTTCGTGCCATTCCTCACCGATACACAGAATGGCTACAACCGGGTCCGGCTCTGTGCGCAGGCGCGGGCGATCGAAAATGAGTGCTATGTCATCATGGCGGGGGCAGTGGGCAATCTGCCCCGCGTTAATAATATGGACATCAACTACGCTCAGTCTGCCATCTTTACCCCTTCCGACTTTGCATTCCCTACCAATGCCATCCGTTCTGAGGCTACTCCCAATACCGAGATGACGGTGATTGCGGATGTCAACCTGGAACTGCTCAAAGAGCTGCACGAATACGGTAGTGTGAATACGCTCAAAGACCGGCGCAAAGACCTCTACGAGGTAAAACTAAAGAAGTAATGAGCCTGAAAAAAGGAGAGGACAAGCAGTTTGACGAGGACGTTCTGCGCCACTATGGGGTCAATCCGGACTATGTACACGAGTTGTATTTCCTGCAGGTGGAACTGCTAAAATTACAAAAGCACATTCATGAGCAGGGGCAACGGCTGGCGATTTTTTTTGAAGGCCGGGATACCGCCGGTAAGGGCAGTGCGATTGCCCGTTTTTCTCAATTTCTTAACCCACGCCACTACCGCATCGTAGCCCTGGGCAAGCCTTCGGAGGAAGAGCGCGGGCAGTGGTATTTTCAGCGTTATATCCGGCAGTTGCCCAATGCAGGGGAAATGGTCTTCTTTGACCGCAGCTGGTACAACCGGGCGGTGGTGGAGCCGGTCATGGGCTTCTGTACGCAGCCGCAGTACGAGCTGTTTATGCAGCAGGTCAATACCGTGGAGCGCATGCTCACCGATGATGGCATTACTCTGGTCAAGTTTTGGTTTTCCATAGATGCCGAGGTGCAGCGCAGTCGTATCGAAGACCGCCTGTCGAGCCCCCTTAAGCAATGGAAAGTCAGCCCGGTCGACCTCCTTGCCCAGGAAAAATGGGATGCTTTTACGGCATACAAAGCGCGTATGTTCGAACAGACTTCCACTGAGGCCAACCCCTGGTTCGTTGTCAAAGGCAATGAGCGGGAGCGCGCCAGAATTGCGGCAATGCGCCATGTGCTTTACCTCCTTGATTATGCAGGTAAGACGGAAAAATTACAGCCCCCGTCAGAGGAGATCTTGCAACGGCTCCGTTAAGAGTTAAGATAGCTCAGTAACGTCAGGAGGTCATATCCGCTCCTTCAGGCGCTACCTCCGGCATATCCCCTTCCACCCCTTTCGGATCAACATCCGGTGGCAGCGAAGGCGGGAAATAGGATTGGGCTTATATGGCCTTCATGGTTGTTGCTATTAATCAGGTTTGATAGTTTGGGCTACCGGCCGTTCGGCTTTCCACTCGCCCGCTCCACTGCGCTGCCACTAATTGCATCGCTAAAAAAAAGCGCGTTGGCGAAAATACGGTTGGTGCCGTACCAAAAAGCCCGGAAATTGGGGTCAAAAGGCAGGCAGATGACCCGTCCCTGCCCTGTACCGCTGACTATAGCGGCAGCAGCTCCCGCCAGCTTGCGCTCATGCTCCGGCCGGGCATATCCACTAATCAGGGGGGGCTCCGCATAAACGGCAGGCGTGGCGTACCGGTTGCTGGTGGGGCGATAGGCTGTAGTGCCCCGCTGGAAAACAGGAATAGAGGAGCGGGAATACCCAAAAAACAGTGGATGGCTCAGATCAGCTTCGATCTCCATAATGGCACCACCAATGCGATCAGAGCCCCGGTCCGCACCAAGCTTTTCGTAGGGCCGTTGCCCGGAAGCCTCCCGGGCATCTCCAATGGGGCTCACCTTCGCCAGCCCCTGCCGGTCAGCCCAGTCAATGGCGGATTTAACAGCAATCAGGTTGCCGCCATCGCTTACCCATTCGCGCAAGTTGTTATTGCCGCTTTGGCTAATGCTGCCGTAACTGCCATTGACCATGATAATCGTATTAAAATCGGTCAGGTCTGCCCGTCCAAGTTCATTGGTTTCCAGCATCGTGAGCGGGATGCCGTAGCGCTGATCGAGCAGGTGCCAGGCCGCGCCCGCTTCATAGGCATAAACGCCCTCCCCTACGATCAGGGCGGCCTTCAGCGCCTCCAGCCGTTCAAAACTCCGGCTGCCGAGGTCTATGCCCGTTGGGGTCAACCCCGTATTAACAGCCGTAATCGCCGCACAGCCCTCCGCTGCCTTTTTGACTTGCTCATGGATTTCAGTGGCAGACTTTTCCTGATTTTGAACGGGTACCAAAATTGTGCCCCGCTGATAGGCCTTTCCATTTAACACAAAGGGTTCGGTAGCGACTTTGGTGCGCAGGCCAGCTGCCTGAATCTGGTACAACGCTTTCGGAGCGCAGTAGCTTTCCCATTCCAGCAGATAAGCGTAGGCACTTTGCTCCGGAGCAGCAAAAGCAGCTTCCGGTACCGCCTCTACGAGCTGACCAAGCAAGCGATTGCTAAACTGCCCATCGCCCAGCTCCGCGTAGTCCATGCCAAAAGCCAAGGGCAGCGTCCAACTGGACACATCGTAAAAAATACTGTCGGTAAAGGAGGTCATGGTCTCAAACATGCCTCTCACCAGCCGGTACTGCGCCTGTTCTGCAGGCACCACATAGCTCTGACCCGGCGCATACACCACCCCATCAGCTTCCACCTCCCGCTCCAGCTGATAGACCTGCACTTTATGCTTCAGCAAAAGATCGAGAAAAGCCGAAGTCCGTACCGGGTCTTCCGGTGCTCCAAATACGTAGCCTTTGACTTTAGCGCCCCGCGCTTCTTCCAGCCCCTCCCGGTAAAAATCATACTGATACTGCAGCAGGTCCTGACGCAGCGCCACCCCCGCCTTTTGGGTAGAAATCGCCGTTCGTACCTGATTGCGGATGGTAAAGGGGAAAGTCAGCAGGCCATTCTCCGTCTCCTGCACATGCCCGCGCGAGCTCGCCTGCTCGAACAGGATGCCAATACCGCCATTCGCATCCGGGTAGGTGGAGCCCTTCCCGTAGTAAAAATCGTCGTAGCTCTCCTTGGTGTAGTAGAATGAGCCAATGTCGTCCAGGGCTTCCGCATGAAAATTGCCGATGCGCCCGGTCAGCTCCTGATTCAGGGGCGGGGTGATGGGGTTGGTCCGGGACGGAATACCCGGCATAAAGAAGAAGGTCGCATTGGAGCCCATTTCATGGTGGTCCGTCAGCACATTGGGCTTCCATTGATGGAAAACCTCAATGCGGCCCCGGCTTTCCGGATGCTGTACCAGCAGCCAGTCGCGGTTGAGGTCAAACCAGTAGTGATTGGTGCGGCCGCCGGGCCAGCTTTCGTCGTACTCCCGATCCTGAGGGTTGGGAGTGAGGTGCAGGTTCTTATGCATATTTACCCAGGTGGAAAAGCGGTGGAAGCCATCCGGGTTGAAGCAGGGATCAAGCAAAACAACCGCCTCTTCCAGGGTTTGCAGGACTTCCGGACTCTGCCCCGCCGCCAGGTAATAGGCAACCAGAGGTGCTGCATTGCCCCCGCTCGCTTCGTTGCCATGTATGCTAAAGCCCTGATAGAGGACCACGGGCTGCTCTTTCGCGGGCTTGCGGTTGGTTTCCGGGTTGGAAAGAGCCACATGCTGCGCCTGTATTTCGTCCAGCCGGCTGTGATTGTCCGGGGAGGTGATGGTCAGGTAAAGCAATGGCCGGCCTTCGTAACTGCGGGCATACTCGGTATACGTCACGCGGGGAGAGGCTTCCGCCAATGCTTTCATGTAGTACACCAGTTTATCGTGGCTCAGGTGCCACTCCCCAATCTGATGCCCGAAAAAGGACTCCGGAGTCGGAATTCGCTCATCGTATTCAATGTCCGGCAGGTAGTAGCTTAAAGGTTGCTGTGCGAAGCTTAGTTGGGCGAAAAAAGCCAGCAGGGAGACTAGCAGAGCGGGCTTATGACTCATTAGCGTTGGTTTTGATGATTGTCTGCCCTTAAAATGAGGATTTTTGGGGAATTGTTGCCAAAGCCATTCAAAGCAGCAACAGAATTCTCTCTTTTTCAAACCAAAGCCCCCGCAGAAACGTATTTTTGTCCACCAACGAATCTACAGACCATGTACATCCTGCTCATATCTATCGTTATCGGCCTGTTTGTGGCCATGCTGTTTGTCAATGTCTACTTCCGGGTGAAGGTGCTGAAGAGCTACCGCAAGCTGATCAAGGCGCGGGTGGAATTTGGCGCAGCGCACTTGTTCAACAAAGAAAAAATGGAAGCTGAGGTGATGCCTAAGTACCCGGATATGCGGGAGGAAATCGAGACCTTCACCAGCCATATACAATACTCCATGCGCATGGCTACGGTGCTGATTGCGCTGATCACGCTCTTTGGGGCGATCCTGATGTACTACCGGTAAACTGTGAAATGGGGAATATGCCGAAAATCCCCTACTTTTGCAGCCGTAAAAAAAGGACCACCTATGTTAAAGATTGGCGTTTTGGGCACCGGCCACCTCGGTAAAATCCACCTCAAGTGCATTCAGCTGGCGGAGGAGACTTACGAACTGATTGGCTACTATGACCCCGATGATGCGGCCGCCCGGCAGGCAGAGGAACAGTATGGCGTGCAGCGCTGGACCGACCTGGATGCTTTAATCGCTGCAGCGGATGTGATCGATATCGTGACACCAACCACCACCCACTTTGAGCTCGCCAAACGGGTCATCGGGCAGGGCAAACACCTGTTTATAGAGAAGCCCCTGACCAACACCATGGACGAAGCCAAAACCCTGCTGCAACTGGCCAAAGAAAAGGGCGTAAAGGTGCAGGTAGGCCATGTGGAGCGCTTCAACCCGGCACTGCTGGCATTGGGCGATCAGCCACTCAACCCCATGTTCATTGAGGCACACCGCCTGGCGGTCTTCAACCCTCGGGGTACGGACGTCAGTGTGATCCTGGATTTGATGATCCACGATTTGGACATCATTCAAAGCCTCGTGAAATCGCCGGTGAAATCCATCAGTGCAAGTGGCGTGCCGGTGGTAAGCGAGAGCGCCGATATTTGCAATGCGCGCATAGAGTTTGAGAATGGCTGCATTGCAAACCTGACCGCCAGCCGCATTTCTATGAAGCAGATGCGCAAGGTGCGCTTTTTCCAGAAAGATGCCTACATCAGCCTCGATTTCCTGGAAAAGGAAGCACAGGTCGTCCGCCTTTACGATACCGATGCCGACCCTGCTCAGTTGCCACAGGATAACCTCATGGAGCTGGAAACGCAGAGCGGCAAGCGCTACATCCATCTCTCCATGCCGGAAACCGCCCCGGTCAATGCCATCAAAATGGAGCTGGAGTCCCTGGCCCATAGCATTGAAAGGGATGAACGACCGGTAGTCAGTATTGAAGATGGTTACCGCGCCCTGGATTTGGCACATCAGATCATGGACCAGATCGAAAAGCGGCTGATAGCTGCCAAGTCACCCTCCTGACTTCGTCTGTTAAATGACGAAGGCGGTGTAATCTGGCAAGCCGGACAACGTTTTTGGGATTTTAATCCCTCTGCCACCCAACCTTTGACGCTAAATTCTGGCTCTTGCTTATAAGAGCCGACAAACTATCAAGCTATGAAAAAGCAAAACTTTTCCCTCTTACCCGCTCTGTTTTTAGCTGCGGCTTTCCTGACCAGCTGTGAAATCATCAATCCGGAAGAACCAGTCCCAGCTTACCTGCACATTCCTTCAGTGAGTGTACAAACAGCTGCTGACGAGGGCTCAGCTTCCTCAAATATCTCCGAAGCCTGGGTGTCTGTAAACGGTAGCTTTGTAGGCGCCTACTCTTTGCCGGCTACGGTGCCCGTACTGGAGGAGGGCGTATCCGAAGTAGTGGTGCAGGCCGGCGTAAAGGACAATGGGCTGGGCAACAGCCCGGATATTTACCCTTTCTTTGCCAACTTTGAAACACAAGCTGACCTGGGGCCTAACACCACGGATACCATCCGCCCGGTCTTTCGCTACAGCGACAACACCAAATTTGCCTTTATTGAGGATTTTAATGAAGGGACGCAGATTTTTTCCGAAATACGACGAGGCAGCCTTTCACAAATGTCATCTGTAGATGAAGATGCCTTTGAAGGCCGCTCCCTTCGCATTGAGCTGGACACCTCCGCAGCCATTGTAGAGGCAGCCACCTTTGAGCGCTACGCGGACCTTACCGGCCCTTTTACCACAAGCGTATATCTGGAGGTAGACTATAAATCCGATGTGCCGGTTACTTTCGGGATCATTGGCTTTGACAATGCAGGGACTATAGGCAACGGGCAGGCTATTTTCCTTTCTGGTTTCAACGCTTCCGGGGAATGGAAAAAAATCTACTTCAACCTTTCCGCTGCCGTTGTGGAATCCGGGCTTGATGAATACCAAATTGTTTTTCAGGCTCTTATCCCTATTGAGAATGGGCAATTCGTACGGAATGAAGCAGTAGTCCTGATGGATAATATAAAGCTGTTGCATTTCTAACTGCTCAGTCCTGAACCAAGCAACTTATCTACATGCAAAAAAACATGAACCGACAGCGCCGTTTGCACACCTTGCAATATCAGGTGGCAGACTTCATTACAGCCATGCTGTCCTGGGCTTGTTTTTTCGTGTACCGCAAGCAGCTGGAAGCCCCTCAACCGGACTGGTCGGTGATCAGTACGGATACGAATTTCTGGTACGGCGTACTGGTTATTCCTACCGGATGGTTGCTTTTCTACTCCATTTTTGATCAGTACCGGGATATTTACCGCCTTTCCCGCCTGGCTACGCTTGCCCGGACCTTCTTCCTAAGTTTTCTGGGGGTCACCTTTCTGTTTTTCACCCTCATTCTGGATGACTTCGTTACCAACTACACGACCTACCGGGCCTCCTTCACCACACTATTCCTGCTGCACTTCCTGTTGACGGCCACGGTGCGCATGTACATTCTGACCCGCGCCAGCCAACGCCTGAAGAAAGGCCTGATCACCTACAATACGCTCATCATTGGCAGCAACCAAAAAGCCGTGGAACTCTACGAAGAAATCAGTGGCCGGGAGAAAGGGCTGGGCAATAAGTTTATCGGCTTCATCAGCCTGAACGGTACAGAAGAGGAGGAACTGTCCGCTCACCTGCCCCGCATTGGCGGTATGGATGTACTGGAGCAAAGTATCATAGACCTGAATATAGAAGAGGTCATCATCGCTATTGAGACCTCAGAGCACAACCGCCTCAGGGAGCTGCTTAACATCCTGTTTGATTTTGATGAGCAGGTACTGGTCAAGATCATCCCGGACATGTACGATATTATGCTGGGCACCGTAAAGATGAGCCACATCTACGGGGCAGTACTCATCGAAATCCGGCAGGACCTGATGCCGAAGTGGCAACGCCTGGTCAAGCGGCTCATTGACCTGACGGCCTCCGCGATGATGTTGTTGATCCTATCGCCCCTGTACCTGTACATCGCCACCCGGGTACGCTTGTCCTCACAGGGCCCCATTATTTTTCAGCAGGAACGCATCGGGCTGAACGGCAAGCCCTTTATGATCTACAAATTCCGGTCTATGTTTACAGATGCAGAAAAGGATGGGCCACAACTAAGCTCCGATACCGACAACCGATGCACGCCCTGGGGAGCAGTGATGCGCAAGTGGCGGCTGGATGAGCTGCCGCAGTTCTGGAATGTGCTGAAAGGGGACATGTCGCTCGTTGGCCCGCGGCCGGAACGGCAGTATTTCATTGACCTGATCACCAAAGAAGCCCCGCACTACAAACACCTGCTCAAGGTACGCCCTGGAATCACCTCCTGGGGACAGGTAAAATATGGCTATGCTTCCAACCTGGACCAAATGCTACAGCGGCTGAAGTTTGACATTCTTTACATTGAGAATATGTCTCTGGCACTGGACTTTAAAATCATGTTCTACACCCTGCTGGTGCTCCTGCAGGGCAAAGGAAAGTAGGGAAGCCCGAAAGGCTTGGTAATCTGGCGCGAGTATTGTATCTTTGCCCCTCAATTTCAATATTCATCTTTTCAAACAGATAGAATCATGTTCGCAATCGTAAAAATAGCTGGTCAACAGTTCAAAGTTGAGGAAGGGCAGAAGCTTTTCGTCCACCAGCTAGAAGCCAGTGAAGGAGACAACGTATCCTTCGAGGACGTACTGCTCGTCGACAACGGCGGCAAAGTCTCTGTAGGCACGCCGACGCTGAACGCCAAGGTAAGCGCTACGGTACTCGGCCACCAGAAAGGAGACAAAGTTATCGTCTTCAAAAAGAAGCGCCGCAAGGGCTACCGTCGTAAGAACGGTCACCGTCAGCACTTCACCCAAATCCAAATCGACAGTATCGCCGTTTAATCCCCGGCCAGGGGTGCGGTTTTTGTAAAACCTAAAATTGTTTAAGACATGGCACACAAGAAAGGTGTAGGTAGTACGGACAACGGCCGGGACAGTAAATCGAAAAGACTCGGCGTTAAACTATTCGGAGGCCAGCACGCTAAAGCCGGCAACATCCTCGTTCGTCAGCGCGGTACCAAGTACCACCCGGGCGAAAACGTTTACATGGGCAAAGACTTCACGCTGCACGCAGGCATCGAAGGCACCGTAACCTTCCGCCGCCGCCGCAAGAACCGCCTTTACGTTAACGTTATGCCTAATGGTTCTGCTAACGGCAACGGCGCAGCAGCAGTAGCGGCTCCGGCTCCTGAAAAGAAAGAAGCACCTGCTCCAAAGGCAAAAGAAGAAACGCCAAAGGCAAAAGCTTCCAAATCTGAAAAAATTACCTTACCTTCCGGTAAGAAAATCAATCAGGATGACCTGAAGATGGTCGAGGGCGTAGGCCCGAAAATCGAAGGTCTGCTGAACGAAGGCGGTATCCACACCTGGGAAGACCTCGCCAATGCACCTACTGAAAAGGTACAGGCGATCCTCGATGAGGCAGGTCCCCGCTACCGGATGCACGACCCTGCTACCTGGGCTAAGCAAGCTAAACTTGCGCACGAAGGTAAGTGGGAAGAGCTCGAAGAACTTCAGGACCGCCTTGATGGTGGCCGCGAAGTTAGCGACGAGAAAGAGTAAAACACAGGAACTGTTGGGGCGGGCTCTTTACCGCCCCAATGGGTTCAACTATAAGATTTTTTAGTTTTCATAGCTTTATATTTCAGGGCCCTGCTTTTGGTAGGGCTTTTTTTATGCCCTTATCTGTCCAATAGCCTTTGCAAATAATGCTCCCCCACCCCGAAATCCGACTTAATCCGCTCCACCTCAGCTAAAGCGGAGGCATTGCGGCGGCCCTTGATGCCCACAATCATCAGGTTTTTGGGCGTGTGTTCGGTGGAGACGAATTCGAATACCTTGGTCTCATACCCCTGGTCTTCCATCAGCAGGGCGCGGATGCCATCGGTGACGAGCTCGGCCTGCCGTTCCTGCAGGATGCCGTGCCGGAGCATGGGCTGCAGGCCTTCGGTGGGCTGCATGGCTTTGCGAACCTGCTTATGGCAGCAGGGCGCCACGATGATGATCTCCGCTCCCGCCTGTACGCCTTTGGCAATAGCAATATCCGTGGCGATGTCGCAGGCATGCAGGGCGATGAGCATGTCAATGCGCTCTGGCTCGTACTCAAAAATATCCTGTGCGCGGAACTGCAGCCCGGTAAACCCCACTTTGGGCGCCAGTTCATTGCCAAAGCCGACCAGGTTTTCCCGTAGCTCAATACCTGTAATGGAAGGCTGCCAGCCCCGGTTGTTGACAAGGTGGTCATAAAGAGCGAAAGTCAGGTACCCCTTGCCCGAGCCCATATCGACAATATGTGGCTGCCGGGGGAAGTCTCCGTGCTGCTGCAGGAGGCTATCCACAATCTCGATGTACTTATTGATTTGGCGGAACTTGCGCTGCCCGTCCGCCCGTACCTTGCCTTCAGCAGTGGTGATGCCCATGGCCTGCAGGTAGGCGTTGCCGGAAGCTTCGATGAAATACTGCTTGGGCTTGTTGTGCGCTTTCGGGGGTGGTGCCGCTTTTGAGGCCTCCCGCTGATGCAGACGGGGCTTCCGCTTGCGGTTGTACTGCAGGCTGTAATCCGCTTCGGTAGTTAGTAAATCTGCATTCAGGAAGTCCTCTCCCAGCCACAGCCCGATCATCGGCACCGCCTCCTCCGGGGGATGGTTCTTCGTGATGTCCCTGGTGCTGTAGCGCAGGGTAAAGGACACTTGCGGCGCCCCCTTCAGCTCGATGAGGCGGGCGTAGACATTCTTAAACGACTTGTCCGCACCGCCCGGCTTGCTCAGGGTCAGTTTTACGAAAGTGCCCTGCGAAAGGCTGCGCTGCAGATGCTGCAAAAAAGTTTCCTTGGCTTCCATACTTCTATTAAGTCTTTTCAGCAACTAATGGTTGAAAGTCTAAACAAAGCCGGATTTTTTATATTTTGTTCCAAACTACTGCGATACGTATGAAAAACACCATTCTCCTCCTGCTAAGCATGCTCTCCATCCAATTATCCGCACAGGTTACCTTCCCCAACAACGGCGTGGAAGACCCGCGCGAACGCTACTACGCCCTAACCGGTGCGACGGTTTTCACCGATTATGACACCAAAGTGGAAAATGCCACGCTTGTCATCCGTGATGGCTATGTGGTCTCCGTGGTGGCCGGTGGGCAGGTACCACAGGGCGCTGTGGAGGTGGAAGTCAAAGGCAAGGTCATCTACCCCGCTTTTATCGACCTCTACAGCGACTACGGCATGCCGGAGCCTAAGGCGGAAGGCAAATCTCCTGACCGCAAGCCACAGATGCTGTCCAATAAAGAGGGGGCCTACAGCTGGAATGAAGCGTTGAAGCCCGACTTTGAAGCCCATGCCCATTTCAACCCGGATGCCAAAGCGGCCAAAACCCTGCGCCAAATTGGCTTTGGTACCGTAGCGGCTCAGCGGATGGATGGTATTTCACGCGGTACAATGACACTCGTAGGGCTGGGTGACGAACGCGCTCACGAGATGATTGTAGCCGAAAAAGCCGGCCATGCGCTTGCCTTCAGCAAAGGGACCTCCACGCAGAGTTATCCCAATTCCCTGATGGGCATGATCGCACTGCTCCGCCAAACTTACTACGATGCCGACTGGTACCAACAGCAAAGCGAAGAGGTCAACCTGTCGCTGGAGGCCTGGAATGCCGTGCAGGAGCTGCCTCAGTTTTTTGCGATTGGCGACCGGCTGGAAATCCTGCGGGCGGCGAAGCTGGGTGCAGAATTTGACAAAACCTATATTTTCAAAGGTACGGGGGATGAATATCAGCGCCTGGATGCCCTGAAAAACCTCAATACCGCCTTCATTCTCCCCCTCGACTTCCCGGATGCCTACGATGTGACCGACCCTTACGATGCCCAACAGGTCACCCTGGCACAGCTGAAGCACTGGGAGCTTGCCCCTTCCAATCCTGCCCGCCTGGCCAATGCCGGTATCCCCATCGCTTTTACGGCAGATGGGTTGGAAAAGAAGACCGACTTCCTCAAGCATTTGCGCAAAGCGGTGCAGTACGGGCTCGACACCACCGCCGCCCTGAAAGCGCTGACCTACACCCCGGCAGAACTGGTGCAGGCGACGGACCACCTCGGAGGGTTGGAAAAAGGCAAGCTGGCTAATTTTATCGTCACCGATGGCTCCCTCTTTGGGGACGGCGCGGAAATTTACCAGACCTGGGTCAAGGGCAAAGCCTACACCCATAAAGCCATCACCACCCCTCAGCTGACCGGGCAGTACAACCTCAAAGTCGGCAGCGACACCTATGCGTTGGAAATCACCGGCACCGACGAGAAGCCCGCTGCCAAAATCAACACCACGGATTCCACCTCCGTAAAGGTCAAACTGGAAAGAGCGGATGAACTGCTGACCCTTTCTTTTGCCCCCGACTCCACCGGGCAGGTCCGCCTCTCCGGCACCCTCAACGGGCGCAACTGGAGCGGCCGCGGGCAATCGGCCGATGGGCAATGGGTAGACTGGCGGGCGGCCTTCGAAAAACCAGTTGAAGCGGATAAAAAAGACGAGGCATCAGAAAAACCGGCGCCTACTCCGGAATTACCCGAGATGGGCGACCTCATCTACCCCTTCACCGCTTATGGCTGGACAGAGCGCCCTGAGCCCAAAACCTATCTCATCCAAAACGCCACGGTTTGGACCAACGAAGCGGACGGCATACTGGAAGGCACCGATGTACTGCTGCGGGACGGCAAAATTGCGGCCATTGGGCAGGGGCTGAAGGCCAGGGGCGCAACGGTCATCGATGCCACCGGGCTCCACCTCACGCCCGGCATTATTGACGAGCACTCCCACATTGCCATCAGCCGGGGCGTGAACGAAAGCTCACAAGCCAGTACAGCCGAAGTGCGCATTGGCGACGTGGTGAATTCCGAAGATGTCAACATCTACCGGCAGTTGTCGGGCGGGGTGACGACCTCCCAACTGCTGCACGGCTCTGCCAACCCCATCGGCGGGCAGTCGGCCATCATCAAGCTGCGGTGGGGCTACACGCCAGAGGAAATGAAATTTAAGGAAGCTGCCCCCTTCATCAAGTTTGCGCTGGGCGAAAACGTCAAGCAGTCGAACTGGGGCGAAGACTACCGCATCCGTTTCCCACAGACCCGCATGGGCGTGGAGCAGGTGTATGTGGATAAATTCACGCAGGCCGTCGCTTACGGCGAAAAGGTAGCCTCGGGTGCCCCCTACCGCCGCGACCTCGACCTGGAGACGCTGCTGGAGATTGTCAACGGCGAGCGCTTCATCACCTGCCATTCCTACCGGCAAAGCGAAATCAATATGCTAATGAAGGTAGCCGAGCAGTTTGGGTTCCGCGTCAACACCTTTACCCACATCCTGGAGGGCTACAAAGTGGCGGACAAAATGGCGGCCCACGGCGCCGGCGGCTCGAGCTTCTCCGACTGGTGGGCGTACAAATACGAAGTGCAGGAAGCCATCCCTTACAATGGTGCGCTGATGCATGAGCAGGGTGTCACGGTGGCCTTCAACTCAGACGATGCCGAGATGGCCCGCCGCCTCAATCAGGAAGCTGCCAAAGCCGTGCTTTTCGGTGGCGTATCCGAAGAAGACGCCCTGAAGTTTGTGACCCTGAACCCTGCCAAACTCCTGCACCTGGATGAATACGTGGGCAGCATCAAAGCAGGCAAGCATGCCGATGTAGTGCTCTGGTCCGGCCACCCCCTGTCCATGTATAGCCGGGCGGAAAAGACCTTCATCGACGGTACCCTCTTTTTTGACCGGGCCGCAGACCTGGAGGCCAGGAAAGACATCGCTGCCGAGCGCCACCGCCTCATTCAGCTGATGCTGGACGACAAGAAGAACGGCGGCAAAACCCAGAAAGTGAGCAGCCAACGGCAGTACCGCCACTATCACTGTGATGATTATGAGGATGAGGCGCGGTAGGGGGTGAGACTCGATCATTAGGTTTTAGCAATTAGGGGTCGTTGCAAATCAACTAAATTGACGAAGGACCAGTGCTGCCAGAATATACAGCTCTCCCCCATGTGATTATTATCCGTTAGTCCAAAAGAGTCAAACGGAATCGTATTAAGAGGCGGTTTAAAAGGCTCTTACATACACTGCTAATTCAGCACTATCATCTATCAAATAGACCTGATTAAGGATGTTCTTCACTTTTTCAGCAATTGCATTATCCGACATAGAACTAGGATATGCTATAAAGTATGATTCCGCACCAGAATGACTTAGCAATACAGAAGACTTAAAAAAGGGAGATTTGAAAAACCGATCAAAGTTTTGCTCATCATCTATAATTTCTTTGTTAAAAGAAAGTGCTATTAAAACACCACCATTCTTATCAGGAATTATCGGGATCTTTAGTTCCCAGCTATTTATATCTTTTTGATTAAACAGTTGTAAAACAAGCTGTTTGTCGTAATAAATATCCATTTGAGTTTTAGGGTACTTACTATGTCTCAAGTCATAAATAAACTGAGCTAATACATTAAACTTAGTTGCTGACTTAGGGTGTCTGTATTTAGTAAATAATCTGTTAAGCCAATTCATCGTGATTACTCTCTTTTAAGTTTATATATATGCCGCGCCCTGTATAAGGCAGCTGCACCTCCAAGGCCACCGACAGTCCATCCTACTCTTTTGTCTATTTGAGGATAAAATACAGGACGTGGTAGTAGCGAATTCCAGCTGCGCTACAGCCTACGTAATCTCCAGCTCCTTTTCCACCGGGGGGCGCAGTATTCAAAAATACGCTCTAGCCAGCCGCGGTGCAACTGCTACAGTCTTGATTCTGACCGGATAGCAGGCGCATCGGGATAAGCGACTTGCGGCGGCTGTTTTTGGACAACCGCTTACAAGCTACTGCCAGCGGGGTGATCCCTTCTCAGGGAGTACTTTAGCTACTGCATAGTTCTTATTGTTCCTTATTCACAGACGAAGGAGGGACTACTTCAATCACTCGTTCAAACGAATCATAAAACCATTATTCTGCCGCTGACCCACAGCCTGCGTAATCTCCAGCTCCTTTTCCACCGGGGGACACAACATCCAAAATACACTCTCACCAGCCGCAGTGCAACTGCTACGGTATTATTCCTGGCCGGATAGCTACCGTGGCGGTGTAAGCGACTGGCGGAGGCTTTTGGACGGCTGCTTGCAGGCTACTTTCAGCGGGGTATGTTTTGAAATACCCCTGTATCTGCTTTGGGCGCAGATACAGTTCAGTGGATCCCCCCTTTCACTTTGGCAATTTGTTACCTTGAACCTCTTTTAAAGATAAAAGATCACGAGTAAGTTCATCTATCGTTGCTTTGTCCCAAATCATCAAGCTAGGTGATATTTGACAAATTATGTTGCCCTCATTATCAAATAGTTTTAAGATACGATACCTTGTTGCCCTACTAACTTGCTCTTCCTCATACTTAATGCGAAGCTCATCTATAATTATACGTTTCTTTTTTCTTCGCCCAAATAAATAAGAGAAAACAATCACAGCCTCTTTGTCTTTTTCATAAACCTCAACTCGTTTGACCTTTTGTTTACAGAAAACGTAAAATAAAACCACAATATCAAAAACACCTAAAGTCAACATATGTGTAACAAAGTCATACTCATCAAAAATATAACCAACAATGATAGTGAGACAATTAATCACTAGAAATAGGCCCCAGAATTTATTTATTGAATTAGAATAAACCCTTTCTTTATTGTCCATTGGTTCAGCCCCCTAAGAATCGGACAAAATTCT
>ENA-UENT01000249-UENT01000249.1-marine-metagenome-genome-assembly--contig:-NODE-249-length-38399-cov-3.477193_pt1 | contig 38399 bp, 27 predicted proteins | sample MGYA00237879_ERZ529330 | MGnify/ENA primary metagenome ERZ529330 (study PRJEB26372, sample SAMN05368345) | marine metagenome | biome: cultured habitat; feature: ocean water; material: water; isolation... | reverse complement strand
GGCTAGCTAGACCAGCCGCGCCGCACCCTGATCTATGAAAAATCTGCTCGACCCAAAAAGTAATCTAAATCTGCTCTCTTACTTGAGTTAAAACGATCACTATGAACAAATCCAAGAGGAGGTGTGGATTCCTGTTGATCTTGTGGGCTCTTTTTACCGCTAAACTTTCGAAGAAGGTGGAGCTTTTCCCCAAGGCGCTAGAGGCTCATAAGGAAGAGAAGGCAGAGGTTAGTCCCAAGAATCGCGATACGCTCTACTTCTCTAGGGAAATCCACGCACTCCCTGCATCTGCTCACCCTTACACTGCGGTCGATGCTAAATGATTATGACCAGAGCAGATCAAGACTATTAGCCTTATCGGAGGCTTCAACAAAATCACGGTTTATGAAACATTGCTTAAAATTCTTCATCCTGTCTATAGTATTGCTGACTGGGCTGGAGCTTGAAGCTCAGATCACCGTCAGTGGTACGGTGACAGCTGGCGATACTGGCGAACCCTTGTTAGGGGTTAACATCTTACTAGAGGGGACATCGACAGGAACCATTACCGACCTCGATGGCCAATTTGAATTGGAAGTCCCAAACGAAGAGAGTAAGTTAGTCCTGTCCTACGTAGGCTACCAGACGCTGAACCTACCACTCAATGGCCGAAGGGTACTACAGGTAGTTCTGGAAAATGATAATGTTTTGGAAGAAGTAGTGGTGGTGGGATATGGAGTACAGCGTAAAAGTGATCTTACGGGTTCTATTTCCAGTTTAGATGCAGAAGAGATTCAGCGCATTCCTTCTGGAAATGTGGAACAGGCCTTGCAAGGTAAGGTGGCAGGTGTACAAGTGACACCCGCTTCTGGGCGACCTGGAGCAGGGGCTATTGTCCGAATAAGGGGGATTGGAACTTTCAATGATGCCTCTCCTTTGTATGTAGTTGACGGCATGTTACTAAACGATATTTCGTTTCTAGCGCCAGATGATATCGAATCCTTAGAGGTTTTGAAGGATGCTTCAGCGACGGCTATCTACGGCTCTCGTGGTGCAAATGGAGTCATTATCATTTCCACTAAAAGAGGGAAGGTAGGGGGAGATGCTACAATTTTAGTTTCGGCTTATCGTGGCGTGCAAGAGGTGGCCAATCGAATAGATTTAGTCAACGCTACAGAATACGCCCAGCTAGTGAACGAATTGAGTGTTAATGAGGGGGGAGGAGAGCGATATAGTGATCCAAGTTCCTTCGGAGCAGGTTCGGATTGGCAAGATGTCATTTTTCAATCTGCACCTATCCAGAATGTTCAAGTAGCAGCCAACGGAGGGACGGAAAGCATGGTTTACAATGTAAGTTTCAACTATTTTTCTCAGGATGGGGTTATCCGAGGATCGGATTATGAACGATATACCATTCGGATCAACAATGAATATAAGCTAAAGAAATACATCAGTTGGGGGCACAATATCGCTTTAACTTACACGGAAACGGAAAATGGCCCAGGTGTCTTAACCACCGCTTATCGTTCCAGCCCCATTGCTCCGGTATATGACAGTTTAGGCAACTTTTCTCCCTTGTCGGCAGAAATATCCTCCACCGCCAACGCAGAGGCCTCCTTCTTCTATAATAACAGCAATGGTCTGTCCTATCGGGGCGTGGGAAATATCTATATGGATATTACGCCCTTGGCAGGGCTCACTTTCCGATCCAACTTAGGCCTGGATTTATCGAAAGGGGAAAACAAGTCCTTTGTACCAGTCTTCGAGGTATCTGCAATTCAGCAAAACCAAGATTCCAGGCTGAATGTAGGCAATACTACTACCCGAAGTTGGTTGTGGGAGAATACCCTGACTTATCAGAAAGAATGGAAAGATCATCGCATCAATGTATTAGGTGGAGTTACTTCTCAAGCCTTTGATTTCGAGCAGATTTCTGGTAGTAGACTCAATTTGATTGGAGAAGATGAATCTTTCTTCTTCCTAAATGCGGGGGATGAAACGACTAGTACCGTTAACAATTCCGCGGATACCTGGTCGATCCTTTCCTATCTGTTCCGACTCAATTATACCTTGATGGATAAATACCTCCTAACGGTATCTTATCGGGCAGATGGTTCCTCCAAGTTCGGTGCCAACAATCGATTGGGCTACTTCCCCTCGGTGGCACTAGGTTGGAATTTGACGGGTGAATCTTTTATGAAGGGGCAAACTGCTTTTAGTCGATTGAAGCTAAGGGGAAGTTGGGGCCAGGTGGGAAATGAAAAGATCGGAACGTTCCGATACTCTCCATTGGTAACCAGCAATCTCAACGTGATCTTTGGTCCTGGTGAGACGCTGGATAATGTACAAAATGGAGCAGCTGTCTTGAATCTAGCCAATCCAGATTTGCGTTGGGAAGAAACGACACAGATTGACATCGGCGTGGAGTTTGGGCTATTTGACAACCGACTTAGTGCCGAAATCGATTACTATTCTCGTACTACCAATGATATTCTAGCCGCAGTACCTATTCCAGATTACATAGGATCAGAGCAAAACCCGGTGGTCAATGCGGCTGAGATGCGCAACAGTGGCTTTGATTTCAATCTAAGTTGGCGAGAAAGCCGAAAACAATTGGAGTATAGTATCAATCTGGTAGCTTCCACAGTTAACAATGAGGTACTGTCGATTGGTGGAGGGAGAGAGGATATATTCGGAGGTGGTTTGGGTTTTGGCGGATGGCTTGGAACCCGAACCATTATCGGCGCGCCCATCGGCTCCTTCTATGGCTGGAAGGTGGCAGGTGTATTTCAGAATGAAGATGAGCTGGCGAATTTGCCCAGCAGAGGTAGTGAAAGTGGGGTAGGAGACTTGCGCTTCGAAGATATCAATGGAGATGGAGTGATTACTGACGATGACCGTACTTTTCTGGGGAATCCGATTCCCGATTTCATATATGGATTGAATCTCAATGTTGCCTATCAAGGTTTTGATCTGGCTGTCGAATTCAATGGCCAAAGCGGGAATGAGATCTTTAATTCCAAAAAAGCTGCCCGCTTCGGCTTATACAACTTCGAAACCTCCTTCTTGGATCGCTGGACCGGCCCCGGAACCAGTAATTTTGAACCCAGAGTAACCAATAGTGGTCACAACTACATCCCATCCGATCGCTTCATAGAGGATGGCTCATTCGTTCGGCTACGCAATGTACAGCTTGGCTATACCCTTCCCAATCAATGGCTGCAGCAAGTGCGTTTGCGAGACTTTAGAGTCTACGTAAGCGGCACAAATCTCATCACCTGGACAGACTACTCCGGTTATATGCCAGAGGTGGGCTCTTCCAGCCCATTTGCTTCAGGGATTGATCGAGGGATTTTTCCCATTGCCAAAACCTATACCCTAGGCTTCAATATTTCCTTCTAATTCGAAATCTTCTGCTATGAATATCAATAAAATTACCATCATTGTTCTTCTCGCCATAGCCTTCACGAGCTGTAGTGAAGATTTCCTAGAGAAGACCTCCCCCGGCAACCTAGCAGCTGATAACTTTTTCAAAACGGAAGAACATGCAGTTTGGGGTACTAATGCCGTATATGAACACCTTCGCGCCTGGGAAGTGCACGTGTTCAGCTTCATTGGGATGACCGACATCATCTCAGACGATGCGGATAAAGGGAGTACGGTTAACGATGCCTCCTTTTTGAAAGAGATCGACGATTTTACTTTTGATGCCAGCAATATTGCACCAGCTACAGTATGGAGTGGCTATTATCGGGGGATTTATCGAGCTAATGTTGCCCTAGAAAATATTCCTTCCATTGATATGGATGAAAACTTAAAAGCGCGTTTGTTGGGAGAATGTAAATTCCTACGGGCCTATTTCTACTTCAATTTGGTGCGCTGGTTTGGGGATTTACCTTTGATCACAGCACCGCTGGAAGCGAGCGAGTTTGAGCAGCAAAGAGTTCCAGCTTCTGATATCTATGCCTTGATTAAGCAGGATCTCACTGATGCCATCAATCAATTGCCATTGAAATCCAAATACCCAAGCCAGGAACTGGGTCGCGCCACGAAGGGGGCTGCACAGGGCCTGCTTGCCAAAGTACACCTTACCCTTCAAGAGATTGGCGAGGCGGAAACGCTATTACTGGCGGTTATTCAATCTGAAGAATATGCTTTGATGCCGGATTATCAGAAGATTTTCACGGCGGAAGGCGAGAATGCGGAGGAGAGCCTCTTTGAGGTGCAGACTGCCGCTTTTGATCAAGGGATCGTTGGGAGCCAGTACAATGAAGTTCAGGGAGTGCGTGGTACGCCGAATCTAGGCTGGGGCTTCAATCGCCCCTCTGATGATCTGATAGCAGCCTACGAGCTTGGGGATCCTAGGCGGGAAGCCACTGTCCTTTATCCAGGAGAAGTACTGCCAGACGGCTCTGATATCGTCCAGGATAATCCCAACATCGTCAATGAGCGCTACAATCAAAAAGCTTGGGTGCCAGAGCATGCTGGTGGTAACCGTAATGGCCCAGGGAATATTCGCCTGCTGCGCTACGCCGATGTCCTTTTGATGGCTGCGGAAGTTTTAAATGAAAATGGCAAGCCAGATCAGGCACTAATTCACCTCAATGCTATTCGCGAACGAGCTCGGGGCAACCGCAATGGTATTTTACCCCCTGTCAGTACAACCAACCAAACGGAACTACGAGAAAGAATTTGGAAAGAGCGTCGAATTGAACTAGCCATGGAGCAACATCGCTGGTTTGATTTGATCCGGACGGGCCGTGCCGCCAACCTCATGCAGGGGGTAGGTAAGGCCTTTGTCTCGGGAAAGCACGAGTTATTTCCCATCCCGCAAACCGAAATAGACCTGAGTGCGGGTAACATTAAGCAAAATCCAGGCTATTAAAGGAGGAACGAAACGAAAACTAATCCGTTCAGGGTGGGTAGCTATACTCACCCTGTTTCTTATTTCGCAGGCTATACTAACTAACCAACATGATCCCGCAAAACCGAAAGGAAGTCGTTATCCTAGGGCCCAATCTGACCCGATTCAAGAGATGCAATCTGCAATAGCTGAAGTTCAGAAGATTCATCCTGACAGATCCTTCGTCAGGATAGGCCGTAGCCCCGATGAATAAGTCGAAATCAGATCGACCACCTAAGCCATCTTACTGAAATTGTTGAGGGATTCCCTATTTTGTATGCCAGAATCAATATCCTTCACTATGCAACGCATCAAGAAACTCAAACGGAAGATCCCTCATCTCAGCACAGAACAGATGATCGAAGTAGATCGTCTAATGATCGAAGAATATCGAATTGACTTGATCCAAATGATGGAAAATGCAGGTCGCTGCTTGATGGTCGTTGCGGTATGTGAGTTCTTGAAACGGAGATTGGGGCGAAAGAAAGTGACGGTGCTGGCTGGAAGCGGCGGGAATGGGGGAGGAGCGATGGTTTGTGCACGGCGCTTGCACAACTTAGGCGTAGAGGTGAATGTCTATATTAGTCAACCGGCTCATCGAATGGGGTCCGTGCCTAGACACCAACTGGAGATCTTAAAGGAAATGAAAATCCCAGTGAAAATGGGGGATGAGTTGAATAATGTACAAGATGTTGATCTGATCATCGATGGTCTGATTGGGTATAGCATCAATGGTAATCCTCGCGGATTGGTGCGGGAAATGATCGTTTGGGCCAATGCCCGTGACGTACCCATTTTAGCACTAGATACGCCTTCCGGCCTGGATCTCACCTCTGGAGAAATTCACTATCCCAATATCGCAGCTGCAGCAACCTTGACTTTAGCCCTCCCCAAACAGGGGTTGTTTAGTGATTTGGCTAGGAGTGTGACGGGTCGTATATTTTTAGGAGATATTAGCGTTCCGCCGGATTTGTACGACGCAAGAAGTCTTAAACTAAAGGTTAGCCCAAAGATCTTTAGAGACGGAGACGTAGTCCGCCTAACCTAATGCAGCCATGATTAAGAAGTTGATCGGAGTTTGCTACAGTTGATCGGAGTTTGTAACTCCGATCAAAGCCACGTCCCTAGCATGCTCTTCTAATCTTCCCTATCTTTGAATGGACAATGCATAGCATTCCGTTCAATTTCATATAGCATATGATCCTGAAAAAATCCTTTAAGGCATTAATCCATGCCGGCTTCTGGTTGGCCTATTTGTTCTTGATCATGATGATTGCCTTTGCGGTATCACAAGGCATAGACATCAAGCCAGAAGATGCGGGCTACTATATCACCTTTGTTACGGGAGTGGCGATTATTCCACCGGTTACTTCCTTCTATTTGCACTACCATTATTTGTTCCCCAACTATCTACAAAAGCGGAAACTGGTGTTAAGCGTGGCGGTGAGCATTGCGATATCTTTGTTGGCATTATCTGCTGGCTTTGCCATGATGTTCTTAGCCTCAGAGGAGGTGGCGGGCTGTATTCGCACCGGTTACCCTTACGCCATTGGGTTTACCTTTTTACTGGCCACTGTCTTTGGCGTAATTGCTTTGGTTTTAAAAGGTTTTCTCACCTGGTATGAGGAATTGAAGATGAAGGAGGAATTAATCGAAAAGACCCATCGAATGGAGATGGCCTTGGTCAAGTCTCAGCTGGATCCCCATTTCCTATTCAACACCATCAATAATATCGATATCCTGATTTCGAGAGATGCGGAGGAGGCCTCTCGATACCTCAATAAGTTATCGGATATTATGCGCTTCATGCTGTACGAGACAAAAGCGGAAGAGATTCCCCTGAGTAAGGAACTAGAATACATTGAGAAATACATCCAATTACAGAAGATCAGAACCTCCAATGGAAATTATGTGAATTATGAGGTATCTGGGAAAGCAGATGCAAAGACCGTAGCTCCTATGGTTTTTATCCCCTTTATCGAAAACGCTTTCAAGCATACTGGAAATAAGAAAAACAGCAAGGCTGTGGATATTGGCGTTAAGATAGAGGAGGATGCCATCACCTTTAGTTGTCAGAATCGTTTTGAGCACAAGGCCAAAAAGCCGAACGGAGCCAATGGGTTAGGAAACGAGCTGATTAAACGAAGATTAAGGTTGTTGTATCCAAATCGCCATGATCTGCAGGTAGAACGGCAACAGGGGAATTACAGCGTAAAATTGAAGATATTGAATGGAGCGATATAGTTGCATCATCATTGAAGATGAGCCGCTGGCCTTGGATAGGACTCGCGAGTACGTCCTAAAGATTCCTTTTCTAGAACTCAAGGGGGCCTTTGAAGATGCCTTGGAGGGTATGGCCTATCTATCTGCACAATCTGTTGATGTGCTTTTTTTGGATGTTAATATGGATGAACTCTCCGGAATAGAATTACTGGAAAGTGTCAATATAAACAGCCAGGTAATCATCACGACTGCTTATCAGCAGTATGCTTTAAAAGGTTTCGAACTAAACGTTACTGACTACTTACTCAAACCCTTTACTTTCCCTCGTTTCCTGCAGGCGGTGAATAAAGCGAAAGAAAACCTAGTTAAGGAAAAGTCAGACCCTCAGCCGGATTTCATATTCGTAAAGACAGAAAATCGGCTGGAGAAAATCATGGTGGCAGATATCCTCTATATCGAGGGAATGCGGGACTACCGCCGCATTCACACCACCTCCAAGAGTATCATGACGCTCCAAAACTTTGGCGAGCTCGAACAATTGATCCCTAGTCATTTGGTATGCAGGGTCCATAAGTCCTATATGGTTTCCCTACACCGCATCGAAGCCGTGGAGAGAGGTCGAATTATCATTGGAGACCAACGGATTCCCATCTCCGCCACGTATAAGGAACCCTTCTTTGCTAGAATTTCAGGAAAAATCTAGATTTGTTTTGCAGATCGAAACTGCGATTTTGCAGATGTAATCCTTGCCTTCACAAATCTCCTTTGTGTTTACTTGGGTGATGATCTAATTTGGATTTTAGACAACAATCGTCTAGAACCAAAAAGAATTCATCCAATGACAAGCAATCTACAAATGGAGCAAAAGGTGGAGGTAAAGGCTACAAAATTCGCCAAACGCCTCCACCAATCTAGCCGTACCCTCTTTGGCATTGCTATTGCCGGCCAAATGCTCTTCGTTTATTACATCGTAGCCTTTTATGGTGGGATAGTAGTGACGGGCCAATACGAAAAGGTAAATAATCAATTAGGTCACGGTATCGTGGAGGGAGATCCAGTTGGCAATGCCATGTTAGCCATTCATATCTTCTTAGCAGCCGTCATTACTTTTGGCGGGCCATTACAATTTTCTACCGCCCTTCGTAATCGTTTTCCTGTTTTTCATCGCTGGAATGGACGAATCTATATTATCACGGCCTTTATCATTTCCTTTGCCGGATTGTACATGAACGCTACGAGGGGAGCACATGGTGGATTTATCAATAGTATGGGGAATTTCCTCAACGCAAGTTTGATAATGGGCTTTTCGGTGATGGCCTGGCGTACGGCTATGCAACGGAAATTTATGGCGCACAAAAAATGGGCCTTAAGAGCCTTTTTGATGGTAAGTGGCGTCTGGTTCTTCCGGATTGGTTACGGATTGTGGTTGTTGCTAACTGGCTTTTCTGGGATAGGTGTGACGAGTAATCTAACGGGTCCTTTTGATCGCTTCCTTAGCTTTGGTCATTCCTTGGTGCCGCTCTTGATTCTGGAATTGTACTTTTTTGCGAAGTCTCATCCCAACTTTCAGGTGAAAAAATGGACGTCTGCCTTCCTGGCCTTGCTTTGTCTTCTATTGGTTGGGGGAATTGCGGTGATCAGCATGATCTTTTGGTTGCCTGTGTTGCATTAATCTTATCGGAGAGTTTTGGTCAGGTTTTCTTCATCAATAATGCCGATCGGACCTTCGTAAATTCCGGCGAGCCCTCCCATATCAATTACTTTAACAGCAATGGTATTAACACCATTGCTGTTAAGCAAACCACTTGGAATTTTGTAGACGCGCATGATTGACCAGGTCTTGTGCTTCTTCCATTCGCGTCTTTTCTCAATCGTGGAACCTATCCTTTGGCCATTTAGATAAGCAACATCTAAATCATCAATTTTACCCAGTAACAGGAAGTAGTTTTTTCCGGCCTTAGGTACGAAATTCAATTTAAAGGATTTTCGATACCAGCCAACCCCATCATAGGATCGATAACCTTGATTTTCCCACCTGGAGGGTACCAAGATTTCTCTCCAATGGGAATCATTAAATTCTGCTTTACTGGCTTCTTTTATGTCTCGATTGATAAACCTCCATTCACCATACAGATCCTGGAGTAGCTTTTCACGATTAAAGGAGGAGTAAATACCAGGATTGCCGCCGGTTATCCCGCCTCTGCCATGATGGTCATAAACGCGGATAGCGATTACGTTGTCCCCTTCAAAATTCAACATTCGGCTAGGGATATAATATCTTCTTGTCCAATGATAGGCGGTACGGTATTTTGGTGGTAAGCTTCCACTTTTCCCCACCACCTGACCATTCAGGTAGGCCACATCCACGTCATCAATAATGCCTGGAATTAGAAAATGCGTTTGATTCTTTTCTAGTGCGCTGCCATCAAAATGCACTCGGTACCAAGCGTAGCCGTCATACCCATGGAAACCTTGATTCTCCCAAGCGGAAGGAACCTTTATTTTTTCCCAGTTTCTATCGTCGTAAGAGGGAGATATCCAACCCTTATTGTCCCCGATGCGGAACTTCCATTTCTTGTTGAGATTAATCGTGCGGAAGAGAGCACCAACGTTAACCTGGTCATCGTCTTTAGGCTTAGATTCCTCCCCAAAAAGTAATTTGATTAGCCAGTTCGTTTCTTTTTTTTCTTGTTGATTCTTTTCCTTAACCTTCTGGGCCGTTAATCCCATAGGAATACAGAGTAATGCAACCACTACCAATACTGCTATTCTATGTACAATTGGCAACTTCATTTACAATCCGGATCACTACATTTTGGTTTTCGCATCTTCTTTTTCTTATAACTTAATACGGCCACATCTTTGCCCATATCTATTACAAATCCATATTTGCGCATCATTGAGTATCCAATAATTCCAGATATGGTTATCATTGATTCTTGTTTGACTGAGTTGATTACCTCGGTCAAATCATGGGCTAAGAATTCATCCTGTAGCCGGATTCCCTGGTAGCGTAGATCAATTCCATCTACTCTAGGAAGCTCTATTTCTGAGGAGGCAAACCCCACTACATTCACAGAATTACCGGGACGGTTGTAGACGCCAAAATCATATTTCTTTTGAGCCTTGATGTCCAAAAGATTCACGCTTGCCCCAGTATCTAAAAGCACCCAGATTTTTTTGCCATTCAATGTCATTCTTACAACGGGTTTTGCTCCAATATGGTCTTCTACCTTGATAATTTCTTGTGCATTACTAGAACAGAAGGTTATTGCTGTAATTGCTACTAAAAGAAGAAAGGATCTCATGTTGTGCCGTTTTAGGTTGTAAAGGATATTTAACTCGATTACAAACTAGGCACTTTGCTTCTGCTAGGTGTCACTGAGCAGTAAAGCAATGTAACAAATTGTCACAGCATTTTATATCCTATCCCATGCACGGTTACGATCACTTTGGGCTTATTCGGTGTCACCTCGACTTTTTGTCGGATCCTGAGGATGAAATTATCAATGGTTCGAGTAGTTGGAAATTCATCATACTTCCAAATGTTTTTGAGTAGATCGTTTCTGCTGACTACCTGTTGACGGTTATCCCACAAGAATTGAAGGACTTCAAACTCTCGGTAGGACAGCTTCACTTTTTGATTGCCTACCCAAGCCTCATATTTTTCAAAATTGACCTTCAGCTGTCCGATTTGGTGGATTCGGGTTTCCACAGCGGAAGTGACGATGGTTTGTGTCCTTCTCAGTACGGCTTTGATTCTTGCCAGCAGTTCTCTCAAACTAAATGGTTTGGCAATATAGTCATCGGCCCCAAACTCCAGCCCAAGGACCCGATCCATTTCCTCTCCTTTTGCTGTAAGCAAGATGATAGGCACCTTATTGTTATCTTTCCTTAGTAATTTGCATACATCAAAGCCTGAAACTTTGGGCATCATTACATCCAGAATTACGATATCAAATGTGTCCTGCTTAATGGCTTCCAGGGCAGCTTCCCCGTTTTGCGCCGTCTGCACATTGTAGCCTTCTAGACTTAGATTGTCAGATAAGCCTTCCCGCATCGCAGGTTCGTCATCTACCACTAATATTTTTGTCATGTTCCCCAATGTTTTTGCCTTAGCAGGTAAATTGAAAATGATGATATTGATTTGGGCTATTATCGCACCACTTAAGCTTGCACCAACGGGAGTTTCAACGTAAAGGTGCTTCCTTTTCCCAGGATGGAATTCACTTTTACTTCACCATTGTGAGCTTCCATGATATGTTTCACCAGGCTCAGGCCCAACCCAGTTCCTCTAGTATTCTGAGTTAGCGCAGCCTCTATTCGATAGAAATTATTGAAAATATGATTCTGCTCAGTTAGTGGAATTCCTATTCCATGGTCAATCACGTCAAGCATTGCAAAACGTTTGTCAGACCGCACTTTAAGCATCAAGTACTTATGCTCCCCCCCATATTTTATGGCGTTTTCGATCAAATTTGACAAAGCTTCGCTGAAGGCCTGAGGGTCGATCATGACATCCAGGTTTTCTGGGGCTAATGCCAATTCATGCTCTACGCATTGCTCTTTGAGGGTGTGATTGTAATTCGTGTAAACGCGATAGACCAACTGATTTAACTCCGTTTGCTCTGGTTCATAAGCCTTCCGATTGGCTTCGATCTTTGAGAAATCAAGAATACTATTGACCAGGTAAGTTAATCGGCCTGACTCGGAATGAATGACTTTATAGTAATGCTGTTTCTTTTCCTCTGAGGTCAACCTCCCCAGCATGAGCGTCTCTGAATACAGTTTAATTAAGGATAGAGGGGTCCTGATTTCATGAGAAACATTCCGCACAAAATCCGACTTTAGCTGTGCAACCCTAACGGTGTTTTGAATATTGCGGATAATTATGATGGTGCCAATGATCATGATGAATAGGGCAGAAAGGAGTATGTATAAGTTCGTCTTACTTCTATTCCTAATCAGTTCTGAATAACTTTTACCATTTGTTTGAATGTTTAAGGTTGTACTGGGTAATATCCAGACGGGATTTTCAACATAGTCCTTTTGAAAGTCAAAGGTTTCGGTAGAATAGATTATTTGAGGAGGATCGTCTTCTGTGGCACGTTGTATAATTGACAATCGCATATTGTCCAAGCCCAATTCTTGTAAGTTTGGCCCAAGCACCTGTTCAACCCAATAGATAGGCTGAATAACAATAAGCGCATTGTACAATTCCCCTGTTCGATCATAAAGCATGACCGTCATGCTTGATTGTAGACTGTCCAAGCCGGCAATGGGCGTCCAGTCATCCGCAGCTTGTATTTTTTGAAAGCCAGCTTCTAGGTAATTTGTCAACTGATCCATCAAAGAATCTTTATTCGCATACCAATGCTGGATGTCATGCAGTGTTTCGGGCTCTATTTCCGCATAGTCATTCGCAAAAATTGAGTCTACCTCGGTACTATCATGCCGTAGGACCAACATTTGGATGGATTCATTCTCCCATACTAAATTTCGAGCATTGTTTAGGATGGAGGCATCAGCATTGGTCAGCTGACGAATCCAGCGATCGGCCATGTCTTCTGCCAATTGATTGGTGGAAAAAAGTGCGTTTTCCATCTGCTTACTGGAAATTTCATTGGCTGTCTTTTCATCATCAGTCAATGACTTAATTTGCAGAAGGGCGTAGAATAAAAAGGGTAAGACAATGAATAGTACTAGTACAATAAAGAGTCGGCTAGTTTTGCTCATCTAGTTTGAATAGTCATGCTCAAACCAAACATAGACTAATTGCTACTGTTCGATTATTCAGGTGATTTATGTTGAGACAATTTCACATTTTATTGTTAGGGAGTCAACCGCAACTGCAATTAATTTGTTTTGGCTAACCTCGACACAACGTCCCATCCTACTTTAGCGCATCACAATTCTTAGTTCTGCCAATTGAAGAGTACAGTCCGCAGATTCGGCCATAGTAATCATTCTCCTAACTATTGGTCTGGCAAACAATATGAAAAAAGCCTTCCAGATAATCACTCTGAAAGGCTGCTATAGTTCTTGGGATCATACCAGAGTTAGTACTCTGTTTTTATCAATATTGTATAGGTTAACTATTTCACCTAGATTATATAGTTAAAAATATGCTTGCCTAATTCATCCAAGCTTCAATAGCTAAAGCTCCTTCCTGCTCCCGAACCTTATTGAAGTCCTCAAAGGCAAGAGATTTCGCTCCTGAAATAGCACTTTGGATGGCCTCAGCCTCTTCTGCTAAGTGCTTATTGTCATTGAGGGCATAGAGAATAAAACTTGGACAATCGATAGATTCTATTTCGCTGATATCCAAGTTTATATTAATCAATGCTTCGACTGATGCTTTAAGTCTAAGGAGCTTTTCTGTTCGTCCGTTTTCTAGATCTTTGCGGAGTACTTTGCTAAGAGATTGCAAGTGCGCTGAATTTTTCAAGAGTCGATAGGCGAAAGGAGCGGCTTTATTTATGATACCTGAACCAAGTAATGGGAGTAATTGGAGATAGGCGGGCATTTTCAACTGGAGAAAGGGGCAAATCAGTGTCAAGGATTTAGGTTTGCGTGATAGTTTTTTCCAAGCTTTGATTATAGTAGTAGCCCCTAGTGAAGCCCCAACTAGGTGGTAGTCTTCTTCCTTCTGATTGAGGTAGTTGGCTAAATCATCAGCCAAGGTTTCGATATCGAAGGAGATCTCGTCCGCCTTGTACTGGGTTCCAGATTTCTCACGAGATTCGAAATATTCAACAGATTGATTTTCCGATAGCTGCTCAATAAAAGGAGTCCATTCCTGAATCTTAGCCCGCCAATCTGGGACAAAGACTACTTCTTCTACTCCGGGGCTTTTCTGAAATCTAACCACTCGATTGCCTACTTCACCATTTTGGAAAAAGAAGGTATATCTATCAAGCCCTTTACTGGGTTCACGATAGTACTGGCTTAGGGTGTTGCCGGAAGCGGGATAGGATAGGGTAAGGGGTGCTGCAAGAGTAGAACTAATAGGACAAATCTGGTTTCGCTGAAAAAAAGAGGATTCTTGTATCTGCTGAATGAAGTTCATCTTAGTTGAGTTAATAGTTTGTAGCTAACGAATGGATTTCAAGCAGTTGATGGGGTATTGACTGATTATGGGAAGGTTTAAGCCCAGTTTTTTGATTGATCTACAATTTCTGTGAGAATCACATCCTTGTCGCTTAGTTGAGCGGGTGGGGTTTGGATGCTTTGGTATAGGGCTATTCCACAAAGGGCGAAGAGGATGAAAATACAGATCACTGAACCTCTTAGCCATAGAGCTATATCGTGATCAGGAACAGTGGTTTGAGCAACGAGGAGTGGGGAACTGGCTAGTTTTGAGGTGGTGCTGAAGCAGTACACTAATGGCTTGAACATGTTCTTTGTTTTTGAAAGTTCTTGAAACTTACAGCACAAAGATGCAGGTAATGGAGTCTCGGCGAATCCACCTTTAGGGGGAAACGTGAAATATCCCCCAAAAGGGGGAGAAAAGAGAAGGAAGGGTCTAATCTAGCAAGCCAAACTCATAGGCTGCCTTCACTAGGCCGGCGGAATTCTTTGCATTGAGTTTTCGCAGGAGGCTTTTGCGATGGCTGATGACTGTACTACTGCTGATGAATAGTGTCTGCGCAATTTCTTCGGTGGTTTGTTCTTCTACGATGAGGCGTAAGACTTCCTTTTCCCGCCTCGTAAGCTTTTGAATGAAGTCAGAACTGGTAGGCTTTTTGGGCTGATGCATGGCCGATATTAAGCTCTGGGTGACGGCCTGGCTGAAGAACTGCTGACCTGTCATGACGTGCTCTACAGCTTGTATAATCTCCGCCTTTCCCGAATTCTTAAGGATATACCCATCTACGCCCGCTTTCGCCATTTTGGAGATATAGGCGGCTTCGCTATGCATGGTAAGTGCAATGACCTTAGTAGCAGCATGGGTTCCTTTGATCTCTTTGCAAACTTCAATTCCGTTCTTATCTGGCAGATTGATATCCAGTAATACCACTTCGATAGCCTGTTGCTGCAAGGCCTCCACTGCTGCTTTCCCGGTTAAGGCCTCCGCCACGATCTCAATCGTAGGATGTTGTTCAAACATCGCTTTCACCCCATCAATTACTACTTGATGGTCATCTACGATCAATATTCTAATCTTTGCTGAGGCCGCCATAATTGGAAATAGGTATACTAATGCTAAAAGTTGTGCCTTCGTCGGGTCGGGAATCTATGTCTAACTGTCCATGTAAAGATAAGGCTCTTGTTTGGATACTTTCTAATCCAAGCCCAGCTTGGAATTGCTCAGCCTGCTTATCAAACCCTTTTCCATCATCTTCCACCGTGATAATTAGTTGTTGATCTTCCAGTGTTAGCTGTACGATTACCTCCTTCGCCTCTGCATGTTTCAGCACATTTCGTAAGAGTTCTTGAACCATTCGGAACACATTGGTGGCCACGATATCATCTTTCAGGTTCTCAAGACCGAAAGGAATATAGGTGACCGAAAGCTCGGGTTTGCCCTTTTCGATCGTGGCACACATTCTCCTCACGGCATCTTCTAAGCCATATTTACCGAGGCTTCCTGGTATCATATCATGTGAGATTTCTCGAACATTCTGGCAAGCCTCATCAATTAACTCCTCAGCAATGTGGAAGCTATTCATGGTCTTCAATTCCGGAACTTGGTGACTTAGGGTGTTAACGCGAAGTTTGGCTGAGGCCATGATGGCACCCAGGCTATCATGAAGATCCCGGGCTATTCGGACTCGCTCCTGTTCCTCACCTTTGATCATGGCTCGAAGGAGCTGGGATTCCTTTTCCTTTTGCAGTGCTGAGAGGCGTTGCGCACTCAATTGCTTGTTTCGTCGATTGATAATAATGACAAAGGCACTTAAGGCCACGAGCAGCAAGATGCCAATTAGTAATAAGATATTATCAAAAGCTTGTTGTCTTAGGACGCTCTGTTGTTGCTCCAGTTCGGCTTTTTGTTGGGCGATTTCCTTGTCTTTCTTTTCCGTTTGAAAACGTTGATCCATCTCCTGCACAATCATGGCTGTTTCCTCGTTTAACAAGCTATCTTGAATAGTCTTATGGATCCGATAGTGATGTAATGCCGATTGGAATTGACCGAGTTTTTCGAAGTGTCGACTTTTGAGCCGGTGCGTCTCTTCTAGACTGCTCAAATTTTGGCTGGAAACAGCCATTTGTTCTGCTTTATTAAGTAAGGGTAGTAAGGATTGATGGTCCTTCGTCTGGAGAAGTACCTGGCATAAATCCAGCAACGTGTTCAACTCCCCGATTCTATCTTGTTCCTGTTGATACACTTCCAATGCCTCAGAAAGGGCTGCCTTGGCTTCGAGGAATCGAGACGGGCTATTTTCTACCGCTGCCATTTTGACCAAGATATTTGCAAGTTGTTTCTTACTGTTCAAACCTTGGTAAAGGTGCGCTGCTTTCTGAAAAGAAGCCAATGCGCTATCCTGTCTATTGAACTCAAGATGGACATCCCCCAAAGTGACGAGACTTTGAGCTTCCAGGAAAGGGATTTCATTCTGTTGAGCCAGAAGCACGGCCTGATTAGCATATTTCTCCGCCGGTAGCAATAATCTTTCATCCAGATACACTCGGGCAATATCTAGACTGATATTGGTTTGACTTAGGGTATCTTGTAGATTTTCAGCCTGCTGTAAGGCCAAGATTAAATTGGATTGGGCCTCCTGATACCGACCCACCTCCAAGTGCAAATTCCCCACCGTGATATAGTCACTTAGTAACCCCATCTCGTCTCCAATCACTTGCTTGATCTCTATGATTTTGTTGAAGAAAAAGATGGCAGAGTCTACTTCTCCGCTGGAATGATAAATGGTCGATATTTGATTCAATAACTGCCCATAGTATTCGATGTTTTCCTCTTCTTCAGCAAATAGTGCTGCCTCCTTCAGTAGTGCCATGGCTTGATCATCTTGACCCTCCATACGGTGCATCATGGCTCTGAGATCATATATTCTAGGCAGCAGTTCGCTTTTGATTAAGCTGTTTTTCCTTTGCTTTGCTCTATCGAGAAACTGGGTGGCCTCTGCGAGTTTTTCTATTTCCGAATACATTAAGGCCAATTGATAGGCGGCATGAATTACTCCTTGCTCTTGCTTCAGTTCTTCATAAACGGAAAATGCTTGTCTGAGCTCTTGTTCTGCTTGTTGATATAGCCCATCATGGAAGGCTACTATCCCGTTGATGAAGTCAGTAGTAGCCTTACATACGCCATTTCGATTTTCCGAGGTTTCGCCTAGCTGTTCTTTGATAAGCTCCAATGCTTCATAGTCCTCGGCCTCCAGCAGCTGGACAATGTCCTTTAGTGGTGCCACACATTGATGTTCTTGACCTTTTGCCAGGCCGACTAGGAGTAGTAAACCGATGAGACAGATTCCGGTACGCATATTGGCCGTTTTCAAGGATTAAAAGTGGAGTGTCAGCGTCGATCTAAAAGTATTTTGTTCCCAATTGGGTCGATCTGCCTTATACTGTAGCAAGTAATTGGTACGCAGCAGCAGGAACCGGTTGATTTTGTATCCCATTCCAAAATTATGCGCTTCCACTCTGCTATCCCATTGACTATCTTCTAGCTTTGAAAAGCTGATAAAATCAAATCTATAGGCCAGATAAAGACCCGAGATAAAAGGTGTTTCGTATCGCAATTGAGTAGAAAAAGCCATACTGCTGAATTCGACTTCATTGGCCCCGAAGGTGGCAGAATCTCTATCAAATACGGGAGCTCGATACCAGGCTCCAATAACTTCACCCGTTAATTCCCAAAAACCAATCCCTGTGCGCCAATCCGTCCCCAAAAGCCATTGCTTTGGGTGAGCCGGCAACTGATCGAAGAGGCTGGTTCGTTGTACAAAGGTTCCTGTACTCAAAGATACACCCTGCTCCCAAAAGTAGGCTGGCCGGTATCTTAGACGTGTACTGATCCCCCAGTTTTCTCTCGCAAATGGGCTATCCAGAATGTTAGGGGAAGAGTTGCCGATAGACAGGGACCAAATCCATCGATCCGCTTCATCGATGTCCCAATCAAATTTCAAACCCTGTGTATATCCTCCATAATAAACCATGGTACTACCCCAAAACACCATTTCGTCAACTTCTGTCTTTGTTTCACCCAGATCGTCCACATAACCGAGTTGAGCAGCGACGTTTTGGTAGAAGGAATAGGCCAGTGGGATATTGATAAAAGTGCGGTCCTTGGGGTGTTGTCTTTCAGTGAATGATCCAAAGGGTATAATGTAGCGTCCCAGGGCCAACCGCCAAGATTGCTTTTTGGGTTGATATTGAATAAAAGCTGCGGGCATTAAGAAGGCATCTAATGCTTGATTTGCATTTCGTTTTAACTGAGCTCGAACTTGAATGACCCAATTGGAATCCAATTGCGCAGTGGTTACTAGATTGATGTCTGAAAATCCCAGCCTCCAATCCAGTTTGTTCTTGTGGATCTGATTGTAGAAGTAATGACTATTGGCTTGGGCTTTTGATAGTTCTAGATCTGCCCAGGCATTCCAATCTAGCTTTAGCTGTGCCAGAAGACTGAGCGGTAGGAAGATAGATATGGTGGTCCAAAGCGCTAGTTTTTTCACGAGCATCAGGCTTTATTTTTGAGATTGATATCCTTTTTCACGACTCTTCCCCGCTCTAAGCTCACGGGTTCTCGGTGTGCCCTGAAGGCGGGATGATACACCCGAAGCTCATATTCGCCATCGGGGAGCCCAGAAATAGTATAGGTGCCATTAGCTTTAATCTTGGTAAAATAAGGGGTGTCCAGGCTTAAGATTACGGCTCCCATCTCCGGATGGATATCGCAACCCAGTTTAACTACTCCGACCTTGCTAATCTTTTTGGCATAAACATTCCCTGGTGGTCGTCGGCCAATATTGAAACGTGCCTTCGGTGTGAGGCTGTAGATGTTGTGATAATGTTCGTCTTCATTGAGCAGGTACACAGTAGATTCTGCGGTGATGGCTACAATATTGGGGAAAAAGGTCTTTTCGCGTTGGGTAATTCGAGCATCCTTCTGGACGAACTTGGCTTGAAAACTCTTTGGATGAAGGCTGATGTAAATATTTCTCGAGGGAACATTTAGTCCATCTAGCCGGTTTTTTTCTGCAGATCGGTTAGGATTAGGACTCCGATAAGACTTCCCTCTTTGTAGTAAGGTTGGGCTGAAATCTGGAAGTAGTATCTCACCTTGTATGGTGTTGTTTCCAGATTGACCAAAGCAAAGATTAGTGGTGATGATAAGTAGAAAAAAGGTCCATTTGATCATCTATATAAGGTGTTGTTTAAGGGGAGTTAATAAGACGAATTAACAACGAAAGGGGAAAATACTTTATTTCCATGAGAAAGGGGTAGACCCAGCGTGTGTTCGTGCACTTCTGATGGGCTGGAAAAGTAAATGGCTGAGCGGGAATTAGTTCGTGCTGAATGATCCAATCGAATAAGTAAGCTATTCGCAGTTTCAAACCACGAATAGCTTACTTATTCGATTGGAACCAAGAGAAAAGAGTATTGATACGGTCCAGGAGGTAGGGTATACTCCTCGTGCACTAGGCGTCCCCAGGAGTTATCCCCTCCGACGCCCATTTGTTTGTAATCAATATTCCAGGTGATGAAATCCCGTGGATAGAGATCTGCACCATGTTTGCTAGTGACGGGGACTAGACCGGATGCCGACTCTGCTCCTTTTTCTCCCGCCACAAAACCCAGGTCTTCCACGCTGAATGGCCAAGCACTCATGGACAGTGGCGATGAAAGGGCCACGGCCTTCCATCCCATTCCTTTTTCATTTTGCAAGCTCATCCAACGTACTTCCGTTTTGTTTCCGGTTTCCTGTGGTCTAGAGTAGATGTGGACCTGATCCCAGACGGCACCTTTCCAAAAGCCGATTTCGCCTGATGCCTTTCGGTCCCAGTACGTTTCATGTGGCCCTTTTCCATACCATTCCATAAACCGGAAGTCAGCAGGCATAGAGAGTTGTAGGCCGACTTTGGGTAGCTTAGGTAAGTCTGCCGCAATTCCGCTTAGTTTATAATCTACCTGTATATGACCACTGGCTAAGATGGTATATTGTACTTCTACTAGACTTTCCTCGATGTCTGGCAAGCGATATTGAACCTCCAACGTAACCTTCTCTTTGGAGTGGGCTATCGGTAACTTTAGTTTGCCGATCGCTTTTTCACCACTGGTTTTCCAAATGGATGCCCACTCTTGCATTCCATTTCCAAGGTCATTGTCTGTAGGTGGCCGCCAAAAATTGGGTCGTAGCGGGCTATGTAGAAAAGGGATTCCTTTATAGGTATAGCTGTTGATTGTTCCGGTTTCCTTATCCACCTCCAATGCAAAATGATCACCAATAATTCGTACTGTTTTATCTAATGCTCTCAATTGCAGTCCACCTTTGACCTTGTCTCCGGGAGGGATTTGCTTGCTGGAGGAAGGGCTGAGTAGAAATTGCTCCCAGGCTATTTCATGGCCGATGGGCAGCATGGGTAGTTCTTTATTGGTAAGGGCACTGATCTTCAAGAAATACTCTTTATTAACCTGTAGAGGTGTTCCGCTTAGGTCTACCTTGAAAGAGAGGGTTTGCTGTGGAGCGACCGGGATTACCCCTAAATTCCCTTCTGCTATTTCTACCCCATCTTCGCGGAGTGACCATTGAATATTCAAATCAGCTGTACCTGCGAAGAACTGTTTATTAAGGAGCTCAAAAGTTAAGTTACTTTGGTCGATGGCTTTAAACTTCACGGGTTCGTAGACCTTCTTTACTTCGAATAAATGGGGATGAGGTTCTCGGAAAGGATTCACCAAGCCATTGTTCAAAAAATTACCGTCCGTAGGGAGGTCCGGATGATAGTCATGGCCATAGGCTAGGTATTTCACTCCTTTGTCATTGGTATATTCAAGAGCCTGGTCCACCCAGTCCCAGATAAAGCCGCCTTGTAATGCAGGGTAGGTTTCAATGGCATTCCAATAGTCCTGTAGATTGCCTACGCTATTTCCCATCGCATGGCAATACTCGATCATGATGGCTGGCCGGCTGGGAGATGATTTGGCATAGTTCACCAGCTTTTCGAGGCGAGGATACATGGGGCAAAATATATCTGTATATCCTTCTTGTTCCGCTGGTTCATATTGTACCGGACGAGTGGGATCATTGTCTTTCAACCATTGGTAAGTAGCCTCAAAGACCTTTCCGTGCCCCGCTTCATTACCTAAGGACCAAATGATGATGGAAGGATGGTTTTTGTCTCGATGAAACATGCTTTGTGTCCGATCCAGATGGGCAGGTAACCAACTCATTTCATTTCCAATCTGTGTCTCCTCAGCATTAGCCAAGGGATGACTTTCGATATTTGCTTCATCAATTACATAGAGGCCATATCGGTCGCATAAGTCATACCATTTTGGATGATTAGGGTAATGGGAACTACGAACAGCATTGATATTATGCTGTTTCATCAATTGGATATCCTGCAGCATGATGGCTTCATCAATGACATGTCCCGTCAAAGGGTGTGTCTCATGCCGATTCACCCCCCGAATATAAATGGCCTGGCCGTTGACTAGCAATTGCCCATTTTCAATCTCCACGCTCCTAAATCCAATCTGATCGGCTACTACTGCTAAAACTTGGCCATCAGTGGTGCGGAGCACCATTACCAGTTGATATAGGTTGGGGATCTCCGCACTCCATTGCTTGACCGAAGGGATAAGCTTCTCGAAGGTGAGTACTTTTTGTTCTGAGCCCGCAAGTCTTACTCCTTTTTCCTCCTTATGGATCAAGGTGTTTCCCCCTTGCAAATCATACAAGCTAACCTGCACCTGTACTTCCTGAGGCTTGTTTTGCTGATTGACTACCTCAATATCAGTTGTAAACAACCCATCTTTATACGCTTCATCCAGCTTGCCTCGAGCAAAGAAATCTCGCATATGCACCCGCGGTCGAGCGTAGAGGTAAACCTCTCGTTCAATTCCCGACAAGCGCAGCATATCCTGACTCTCGACATAGCTGGCATCACTCCATCGGTAAATTTGTAGCGCAATGGTATTTTGACCCGGCTTAACATGATCCGTAACATCAAATTCTGCTGGTGTCTTAGAGCCCTGTGAAAACCCAACAAATTTTCCATTTACCCACACATAAAGTGCCGATTTCACTGCCCCAAAATATAATTGAATACTTTGGCCTTCCCAGTCTATCGGAATCGTAAAGCTCCTTCGATAAGACCCAACCGGGTTGTAGTCCTGGGGCACCTTTGGCCAGGAGGTTGTAAAGGGATATTTTTCATCTAAATAGATCGGATATCCATACCCATGCACCTCCCAATTCCCTGGCACTGGGAAATCGACCCAGTCATCATCCTTATAGTTAATTTGCTCGAAGCCATCCGCCTTATCCGCTGGATCACGAACCCAATGGAACTTCCACAATCCATCCAGGGATAGAAAACGATTCGATTGCTCCATCTCGCCTTGCCAAGCCAATTGCTCATTTTCGAAGGGGAATAACTCAGCATGAGCCTGCGTCTTATTGATGCCAAAAATCTCATGATTTTCATGATGATTCTGGGCGATAATTGACTGTGATAGTACAAAAAGAGATAGGGTGGTAAAAAGGTATTTCATGCTGCTGGATTGTGGTGGTATAGCTTAGGGCTTTTCGGATAAGGAAAGGGGGTAAGATAATTGATTTGGAAACTAAACAAAACAGCTGTGCGTAGTTTTAAACTACGCACAGCTGTTTTGCTTTGTAGTTGACCACTAAGCCGATGCTACCTGAGGAACAGCTTCCGCCTGATAAGCAATGATATTATCTATCATGCCGTTGAAGATAAAGTAGTGGAAGGGCAGTACAGCATACCAATACAAACGGCCCCACAACCCATGTGGACGGAAGGTTGCGGTTTGATATAAGGTAAAACGGCCCCGATCTTCCATCAACTTGAACTCCAACCAGGCTTCTCCCGGTAGTTTCATTTCTGCAAATAATAGTAGTCGACCTTCTGATTGATTGGCAACTAATACTCTCCAAAAATCCAGGGCATCACCAGCCTCTATGTCTTCCATACGAGTTCGACCCCTTCTCAGACCTATCCCGCCAACTAATTTATCGAGGTATCCCCGGAATTTCCACAGCCAGTTTCCGTAATACCAGCCTCGTTGTCCCCCGATGGACCAGATATTACTTAGTACACGTTCTACATCCTCAGCTGCAACAACGCGCTCCCTTTCATCACTAAAACAGCCATACCGGGGCACTTTGATGTATTGCCCGAGATTCTTATCCCCTAAGCTGGATACAAAGCTATCTTTCCAGCTGGATGGAGTGGCATCTTTTTCAATAATCGATAGCGCCTGCTTGATACAGGTGCGGTAATCATACTGCTGAATGCCCAATTCCTCAAAAAGCGTATTGGGACGGCCAATGATGTCATGCTTCATGCTCTCCACCAGGTTGACAGCTAGTGGGTAGGAGGTCGAGGTAATGAAATACAACCAGTAGCTGGATAATCGCGGTGTCATCACCGGCAAGGGAAAAATCCACCTGGCCAAGCCGCGGACTTCAGCATAAGTCTTCAACATCTGTTGATAGGTCAAGACCTCTCCTCCACTGACATCAAATTGGCGATCGTAATATTTTGGCTGTCCGAGAATGCCAACTAGTATTTCCAAGATGTTGCGAATACCGATGGGTTCACAGCGGGTCTTTAGCCACTTGGGGGCCACCATAACAGGGAGCTTCTCCACGAGATCTCTGATGATCTCAAAGGAGGCACTGCCAGAGCCTACAATAATACCCGCCCGGATAGCTGTCAAAGGAACGCGGCTTTGATTTAGGATCTTTTCCACTTGCCAGCGAGAAGAAAGGTGAGGGGAGAGGATATCCTGTTGACCAATGATTCCCGTCAGGTAAATGATTTGCTGGGCAGCGGACTGATCCATTAGCTTCACAAAGTTTTGTGCGGCCTTGGCTTCCTTTTCCTCAAAATCGCCAACGCTGGCGCTCATGGAATGAATAAGGTAAAAAGCCGCATCAAATTCGGTGGGGGCAAAAAGATTGTCCACCTCCTTCAAAAAGTCAATTTCGAAGATGGTAATGCTTGAGCGGTATTCCTTCGCGATATGATATCGCTTGCGATCTCTTACGCAAGCAATCACCTCGTGACCTTGCTCAATTAATAGCGGAGTAAGTCTTTTGCCAATGTAACCATTGGCTCCAGTGAGAAGAATTTTCATCGAACAAATAGGCTTATACTATTCTTAAAAGATGAAATCCTAAGATATGTTCACGTCTAGGCAGCTTTCTGGACTAATTGAAGAGTTCTGCGTAGTTTTCGAATAGTTGTGCGTAGTTTCAAATTACGCACAACTATTCGAAAACTAGCGCTCACTATTAATCGGTGGCGGTCCCGGAGGCACCATGCCTTTATATACATAATCTCCTTTGCGCTCTTTAAATTCTGCTTTGACCTTTTCTCTCAATTCTGGGTCTTCGAAGAGATCGACCACGGTCATGGAGAGGGCCTTGGCAGCGTAGGCCATGCCTTTGTGACCAATCGACATGCCGCCACAGGCAACGACAGCCCAAGAGTGCCATGGCGTGCCTTTAGGAGCTGTGGTGGCACCCATTCGAATGGTCGGTACAACGAAACTCACATCTCCGACATCCGTAGAGCCGCCCATGGGGTGTTCTTGGGTTTCTTCGAGAGGTGAAATAATGGATTCGATGCCAACTTGTTCTTTGCCCGTTGCTTCCTGAATCTTTTTAGCGAAGGCTTGTTCCTTTTCGGTATATTGTATGGCCCCTAGGAATTCTAGATTTTCCTGGAGACGGGCTCCTCCGGTACGATTGACCAAGATTTCATGGATCCCGGAGACCAAGTTGACCTCATGTTCGACATTGGCCATGATGGCGGCTCCTTCCGCCATCCGTTCTACTTGTTTCCATACAACCTCCATGTTAGATCTTTTGGTGTCCCGCACTCGCACCCAGATGCGAGAGTAATCTGGCACCACATTCACTACCTTGCCAGCATCTTGAATGTGGTAATGGATACGCACAGTGGGATGTATATGTTCTCGATACATATTGATACCATCCGTATATAGTTCCAAGGCATCGGAAGCACTGCGGCCGTTCCAAGGGTCGGCAGAGGCGTGGGCGGCCTGTCCGCGGAACTCTACAATGAAGTCTACCAGGGCCAAAGAGCTTTGTACATCTGCTTTGGTTTCTGCGGCAGGGTGCCAATCCATGACAATATCTGCATCCTCAAACAATCCAGCTCGGATCATCCATAGTTTACCGAAGAACTTCTCCTCGGCGGGCGTACCATAGAAACGGACGGTACCTTTGAGTTTCCCCTCGGCAATTAGTTCTTTGATCGCTATCGCAGCGCCTAAGGAGGCAGTGCCGAATAAGTTATGGCCACAGCCATGCCCGGCGGAGCCAGGATTAAGTGGAGCTTTGTGTGGAACAGTTTGCTGAGAAAGACCGGGAAGGGCATCGAATTCTCCGAGTATACCAATCACTGGGGAGCCAGAACCAAATTCTGCTGTGAAAGCAGTGGGTATCTCCGCGACTCCTCTTTTCACAGTGAAGCCATGTGCTTCCGCGAAATCAGCTAATGCCTTCGCGGACTGGGTTTCCTGGAAAGCAATTTCTTCGAATGACCAAATTTTGTCGCTTAGGTCCGTCAATTCCTGATACTTCTGATCAATAGTGGCTATAACAGCCTCCTTATTCTCGTTAAATTTCAACTTGCCCTGAGCAGTACTCAGTGTGCAAAAGGCACAAAGCAAAAGCATGGTAGATAGAACTCTCATTGTGTTAGCATCATATTTAATGGATAAATGGTGCAAGGTGATCCGTATCCAAACAGTTTTTGTCTCCCCTTACATAAAGCGATTTGCTTCTCACTAATATAATGAGTTTGTTGCTATCCTGTTTATCTTGGTGCGAGTCAGAATCGTACCATTGAGTAACTAAGTATCTTCAGCAAAGTTGATTATCTTGATTTCTAATCAAGTCTAAAAAAAATGAACAGGATTTTACTCGAGGCGGTGGGAATCTTAGTTTTGATTATCATCACACAGTACGTTATCGATTTCAGCTCTGAGGATAAACTAATTAATAGAAGCCCACTTACCTTCTTTAGTATTGCGATTGCTTCCTCCTTGATCATTGCTTTTGTGAATGTTAAGTATATCCGAAAGGACCGAGATGATCAATCGTAACGAAATTCTCACGTCCAAATCTCGCTTGTTGCCAATGTTGCTTTTCCTATTTTAGGGAATACTAGCTTAAGGCTTTTCAATCCAAATAACCGTTGGCACGCCGATATTGATTTCATGTAAATTGGTCAGATATGCATAACGACTCCTTTGGTGCGCAATTCTAGATTCATTGGCTCGTGGGTCGTAAGGATGCACACAATACAGCGCTTCTTGCTGGCTATTGTCATAGCAAGGGAGCCAAAAGTAATTGGCTTTGTTAAATCCCACGGCTTGTAAAAGTGCCACCCTATCTTTGGCTTCGTTCTCTTGTTCATAGAACTGATCCACTAATAGTAATCTTCTGCCGGGAAAGGACAGATAGTGGCAAGTAATGGTATTGGTTTCCTCAGGAAATGGACTGTTGGAGTGCGGAGCTCTTAGATTTGGGGAAGCGCTAAGGTAACTCGTGGATGTAGATGCAGGAGGAGCTGTATCTTCTTGTTTGGCGATTTGCACGGACTGTTGCCAAGGGGGAATCAGAAATAGGAAACAGAAGAGGACCCCAGCTGCGACCATGGAATGGACTTGTAGACGATACCTGTACTGAGCTTGGGTAGGCTTACCATATCCCCTTTGCTTTTTGGTCTTCCTAATTCGCTTCAAGGCGAGCGGCGCATTCTTATAATAGTGCGAGTAATCTGTAACATCGGATCGAGTGCTAAATCTAGGGTGGGCATGAACTTTAGGACTTCCTGCTTCAGGAACAACCAGCAATCCTATTCCCGCCTTTCGGCAATGTTGCAACAAACGATGGAATTGATCTTCTTTAGAAAGGCTATCAATTCCAATTGCTAACCAGCGTTCATCGGCAGGATATTGTCTGAGTTGTTGCAGGGCTCCGATTTTCGCATGTCTTTTCAAACCGAGGGGTTGAATCGTGGAAATGTAAGCTTTCACCATCCAGATCCAGCAAGCCCCCATCAACAAGGCTAAAAAGGGGTCGAGTACTTGACGTACACCAGCCATCCAGGCTAACAACCAAATGAAGGCAAAAGAACAAACTGCCATTTTCAAACCATCATCAACAATTTTGGCTAGGTCGATCTGTTCGACTAGACTCCGGAGGGTATTGGAAGATTTTGCCTCCAGAGAAGCGACAAATGGATTTCGACCCTTCTGCCGAAAGATGATAAGCCCATCCGCCCGCTTACCCTCAGTTGTGTAAGCTTCCAATTCTTTATAGATGATTCCATTGATCGGACATCGTCGATAGTATTCCTGATGCAAGAATTGAAGTGCCTTCTTCTTGATGTAGCCCTCGGGCAGTTTCTTCTTCACTCAATCATGCTTTATTGCCTCTTTAAGTTACAAATAATCTATTGTTTTATAGGGAGTTTTGGTTTAGGTTTTCTTTCAATGTAACAAGTGGTAGATAGAAGTTATATTTATGTGATTAATTGTGTTTTGTTTCGCCTGCCATGTAGTCGCCCTCCATTGACCTTTTGCCTTATCCTATCCGATTTGGGGCAATAAGACATTTCTTCTGGAAGAAAAATCATATGTGACTGGGGCTTTGATCAAAATGCTTTTTCTTGCAAGGGCAAATGCTGGACTGATGCCTTTGCCTACCACAAGAAAAATGAAGAACGGGCTAGGGGAGTGGTATGACCTTCCTTCATCCAATCAATTAGAGCTGTATGACTAATCGAAGAAAGTTTTTGCAACAAGCTGCTGGTTCTGCGATCGGGATGGCCGTTTTACCCACGAGCAGCTTCGCCATTATCCATAAACCTAAACCTGTAGCTGACCTGATTATCGGTCAAAACACCCATCGGTATAAAGTTTATACGGACTGGGCCCAGATGAGTGCCATTCAACACCCCTTACTCAACTGTCATGAAATGGTGATGGATAGCAAAGGTCGGCTGTTGATGTTGGGAGATCATATTCAAAACAACATACTCGTATTTGATAAATCAGGAAAACTTCTGGATGCATGGGGGACCCAGTATCCAGGAGGTCACGGTCTTACATTGAGTCAAGAGGGAGAGGAGGATGTCTTATTTATCGTTGACTGCGGTTGGTTCCAAACTCGGACTGGTAAATGGAAGAAACAAGCAGGGCGAGTAGTAAAGACTAATATTGATGGAGATCTGATTTTCAACGTGGGACACCCATCTACCATGGGAATCTACCAAGCCGACGAACCTTTCATGCCCACCGAGGTGGCGGTTGCACCCAATGGCGATTTTTATATTGCCGACGGGTACGGATCGGATTACATTATCCAATACAACCATAAGGGGGAATACATCCGGCATTTTGGCGGACATAATAACGAGGATAAGAACTACGATCTACATAATGCGCATGGCGTGGCCGTTGATGTTCGAGATCCAAATGCGCCCAAACTGATTGTGACCTCACGTAATGATTATTCCTTCAAGTATTTCACACTCGATGGAAAATTCATTAAGACTGTCCAGCTACCAGGCGCTTTCGTTTGCCGGCCGGTACTGAAAGGCCAGCACCTCTATGCTGGAGTCTGTTGGTCCGTGACACCTGAGGGGAAAAAGTGGCATCCGAATACAGGTTTTGTTACTGTTCTGAATGAGAAAGATGAAGTTGTGTCTAATCCTGGCGGTCAAGCTCCAGTATATAAGGATGGCCAACTTCAGCCTATGCTTCAGGCAACAGGAGCAGAGAAGGTCTTTAATCATGGCCATGATGTCTGTGTCGACGAAGATGAAAATCTATATGTCTGCCAATGGAATGCCAACAAAACACCGCCTATCAAGCTAGAGCGAGTGTGATATTTGATTGACTATCATTTCAATAAGCATCTAGACTTCAAGTTTTACTTTAGCGGAGTGTGCAAGCCTCTCCATAAGGTCAGGCCAGAGAAAACCTAGAAAAGCCTGGCCTATTCATACCGCAATGCCTTTACCGGGTTTCCGCTAGCGACCTTTACTACCTGATAAATAACAGCAACAGTAGAAAGTAGGAGGATCGCCAGTAAACTTTGCAGCAGCATACTGGTCCCTATGGAAATGTGATAGGCATAGTTAGATAGCCAACTTCGGAGTGATAGACTGGCTATCGGGGCAACTAACAGGAAGGCAAGAAAGGCTAGCAAGAAGAAGCCCTTCAGCATCTGCCACAATACCTGTAGTGCACTAGCACCTAAAATCTTTCGAATTCCGATCTCTTTTGTTCTTCGTTCGCACACGAACCTGGAAAGTCCATATAGGCCAGCGAAAGCGATTAAAATCGCAATCAGCGTAAATATGGCGAAGACCTTGGTAAACGCTTTTTCTTGTGCATATTGTCCGAGCATTTTCTCCTCAACGAACCAATGCTCGAAACGGTTGTCCGTAAAGTCTGCAAATTTTTCTTGGATAAAGGCTAGGGTAGGAGCTATGGCTCCTGTGCCAAGGCGTAAATACATGATATGCGCATTTGCTGGATCATGTAGGTAAGCCACGGGGATGATGTCATTGTGTAGTGATTCAAAGTTTATATCCTTGGCAATTCCTGCCACTGTTGCTTTTTCCTTTAAATGAAGTGGCTCAAACCATTTATCTTCAATATTCTCCCAACTCAAGAGCTGGACGGCTTTTTCATTCAGAATCACCTCTGGTCGCTCGGCTTGGTAGGGAAGGGTAAATGCCTGGCCTTCTTCGAATTGCATATCAAAGACATGAAAGAAGTCATGATCTGTTCGAACTGCTTTCATAGACCGTTTTTCATCAGTGTTTTCGATGGTCCGATAGTTGATGCTTGATTGAAGGGCGCCAGGAAAAACCAAGGAGGATGCTCCAATAGCAGAGATGTTAGTATGCGTAAGCATAACTTCTTTCATGGCTTCATACCGATCGATAGGCATATTGTACTTGGGTACAGCAAGTACTGATTCCACATTGTAGCCACGATCATAGGTTCTGAGGAATTGGTATTGATGATAGATAGCAGCGGTAGCCATAAACATGCCCGCCGTGATCATGAACTGAAAGGTGACTAGTCCTCTACGAAGGAGTGGTTTAGTTCTCGAATAACTGCCTTGCGAAAGGAAGATACTTTTGGGGCGTATCTGAGATAAGGTAAAGGCAGGGACAATACCGGTTAGCATAGCAAGTAGGACACTCAACCCCATTAACCCTAATACTTCCACTATTGTAAAGCTCCAAATCTCCTCGAAAGGGATTAACTCTTCCAATAAAGGGCCAGCTAGCATGACAAATAGTACGCTTAGTATCAGGGCCAATTGAAAGTGAATAAGACTTTCGCTCAGAAACTGGAGAAAGATCTGGAGTCGATTGGCGCCAATTATTTTTCTGACTGCCAACTCCCGAAGTCGTGATGAATAACCAGCCGTTGATAGGTTGGTGTAATTCAAAATGGCGAGGATCAGGATGAGGGCCGCCATTACGCCTAGGAACCTCAATTGGCTTAGATTCCCATTGGAAGAAAGCTCTTCTCCACTCTTAGAATGGAGGTGGATATCTGTTAAAGGACGGAGTGAAAATTTGGTGTCCTTGACGCTAAAGGTTGCGCCCAAGTGGGTGGTAATCAGATCAGGAAATTGATCTGATATGACATCGGGATTGCTCCCCGCTCCTAATTTGACATAGGTGAAACAAGAAGTCCAGCCCGGGTTCTTGAAAAAGGCCTCTTGGTATAAATCTCGGAATCCTTCAATATTGACAATGGCATCTCCTTGGAAATGCGTGTTAGGTGGAATTTCCTTTACAACTCCCGTCACGGTTAGGGAGCGATCTCCGTTTTTGGGTTCCAGGATCTTGCCAACTGCAGGTTCGCTGCCGAAATAACGCCTAGCCATGCTCTCCGTCAGTACAATAGCTTGTTTTGGGGTAAAGGCGGTACTTAAATCTCCCTCGGTAAATTCTAAATCAAACAATTGGAAGAAGTTCTCCGAAGTAACCAGTAAGTTCTTTTCAAACACCTCGTCCTCTCCTTTCAAAAAAGTGCTTCTCCCTGGAGTGATCCTGACGACAGCCTCTACCCCGGCCAAGTTCTCCTCAACCATTTGACCGGCATACCAGGAATTATTAGCAGAAGCGATCCATTCCCCTCCTTGGTAAAAGCTAGCTTCAAGGCGGTAGATTTGCTCATGTGCGGAGAAATGCCGATCAAAACTGTACTCAAAATCGAATAGCTTATAGATAACCAAGGCAGTAGCTATGCTGGCAGCTAAACTGAAGATACTGATGGATTGGTAAAAGCTGTTCTTTAAGCTAGTACGATAAAATGTCTTTATCCACCCTGGTAGCAGAAAGAAAAACCAAGTGCTGAATCCACTAGGTCTCCTACTTTTACCAAGTGCTTTACCGATTTCCAATGGGCTACCAAACTCTTGTACAGCCATTTGGAAAGCTTTCTCCTCCGCCCATCCTTCAATGAGCAGGTGTTCCACTCGATCTTGAACGTGTTGAGTAGCTTCCAGAATATCTGCATCTTCAAAACCAGGGTTGCGTCGAAGTTGTCGAGTCCAATTCTCTAATGCTTCTGCTAGATCAAATCTTTTCATGATTGAGGACCTAATTTCAAAGCCTTAGCCATTAATCCATAGGCAAATTGCCATTGTTCCTTCTCCGTTTGTAATGCTGCTAAGCCTTCTTCTGTGATAGAATAGTATTTGCGCATTTTTTTGCCATCTGTCGACTGCCAGCGAGCACGAATCAGCTTGTCTTTTTCCAACTTATGTAAAACGGGATAGAGCATGCCATCTGCCCATTTTAACTGGTCATCAGATAAGCGCTTTACGCTTTGAATAATAGCGTATCCATAACTCTCTCCTTCCGCTAGAATGGATAAAATTAAAGGGCGAGTAGTGGCAGCCATTAAAGATTTCCCGATCATCCTAGTGTTTTTATTAGACCGAATATAAACATAGATTATTTATGTACATAGAATATCTATGTAAAATTGATGAATTTTAATTTTCCAGCAGAAAGCTAAGTGCAAAGGGATGAAGTTTCCGAATCGGAGAGAGTCGAAATATCTAGGAGCAAAGCTAGTGTCGCTCCAGAGGGCCCTTCTTGAGCAGTTAAGGAGTGAGGTTGGTGTAAAATATTACTCATTTGTAATTTCCTCACTAATATTTCGACCTTAAAATAAATAGGGACTACTAACGACTGTAATGGAACAAGAAGATCATCACACTGGGACGCTTTTCTATCTATACTTAGATCTTTACCAACTAAGGCTTGCTTATCTTTAAGGATTCACATATAGCGGGCATTTGCTATAATGTAGGATTAAGTTCATATTCTACATCAGTAGCGAGATTTAGTTGTTTACTGATGACTTATCTTAAATACTCGAGGTACATGACAAGAAAAGCGATCGTATATTTCCTGGTGGTATTCGCAACTCTATCCTGTCAAAGCCAAAAAATCGGGAGCGAAGCCAATGCAAGCCCTTATGTTATACTAAAGCTTGATGATCTATGGAATGAGGATGAAGTAGTGCATCCAGGATGGGTGCAAGTGGTTGATTTCCTCCGGAAGGAGAAGGTGGTTGGATCTATCGGGATTGTAGGAGAATCTTTGGAGAACGGAAAACCGGAATACTTCGAATGGATTAGGCGCCAGGCTCAGGAGGGGTTCGAATTCTGGAACCATGGTTACTGCCACTGTAAACCATCGGTCAACGGAGAAGAAATGCGAGAGTTTCGGGGTACAGATTTAGCGTTTCAGTTAGAGAACTTGAATGAGACACAGCGACTAGCTAGTGAAAAACTTGGAATGACCCTGCGCTCCTTCGGCGCTCCCTATAACGCTACGGATGCTAATACTCTTGAGGCACTGGCCACTATTCCTGAGCTTAAAGTCTGGATGTATAAAGAGACGGCTGGGGACACAGAAAAACTGGTGTTGAAACGGATCAAAAAAGTCAATATTGAATATCCCGTCCATGTTCCTAACTTCCAGCAATTCAAGGAAGGCTATGAACAACACGAGGATGAAAACCTATTGGTACTCCAAGGCCATCCACGAAGCTGGGTAGAAGATGCTGAGCGATTCAAAAACTTTCAACAAATTATCCGATTCTTGAAATCGAAAAAGGTCCGCTTTATCACGCCCTATGACTACTATCAAGCACAGGCAACGAATAAAGCGAACTCATGAATCAACATAAATTATGTAATGGTAAATACTTTTGATCTAGTGTAAGCCAGTTGATCATCGATTAAAAGTTAAGGGTCAGGTATGATCCTTTAAAGTTTTGGTTTCGAGCTTCAATCGTGGTTTTGCCAGGGAAGGGGATGAGCTCAATTGATGCGCGGCCATTAGCCATTTCGACAACCTGGCTCCGAGAGGGGGTGCCATAGTTGATCAGGAGTTCGGCTGGACCATCTTTAGAAAAGTAAACCCGCTCTTCGTAGTCCAATACGCGTTTCCCCGCCTTGTCTACGGCTTGTGCTTCAATCAAGACATTCCCATTCTCCAATTCCATAGAACTTAGGACGATCTTGGCTGCGCTACCTGATTTTTGATAAGAGTATTGAATGCGCAGCGTATCACAGGCGAGCAGTTTATTTTGCATATACCCCTCTGCTACCAATAGATTTTCTCCCGCATCAAAAAGTATATCCCAGTTTAGGCCTGCTGCGGGGAATTCCTTCGGGTTCCTATTTTTTCTCCCCAAGCTTTTCCCTTTATGAAATAGTTCTACGCTTTCACAATTGCTGAATACACTCATATTCCGAGTTCTTCCTTCGGGACCGCTTCTTTCCGTCCAGGTAGAAGATTCTAAATAAACAAAGGGATCTTTTGACCAATAACTCTTGAAGACATAATAGGCATCTTTGGGCTTCCCACTTCTGTCCACCAGGCCTTTCTGATTAACAAAAGGGATTGGATTTTCCGGACGTAGTGGCGTCCCGAAGTCTTTGAATGCCCATTGTGCATTCCCTGCAAACCAATCCGTAGTTTCCGAGATGCTCAGGTGCCAATCGAAAAGATCTACGATGTAGTTTTCGGTCCAGTCGCCACTCTTCGCTACGTTTTTCACATTTATCTGATTAATCTCTTCGGCCCATTCATCCGGATTTACTTGCCCCTCGCCATCGATTGGGGTTTCTGTATGTCGTCCGACGTGGCTTGAACCACCGTATTCCATGTGTACAAAGCGATCGTATCGAGATCTTTGGTCTTCGATCGCCTTCTGGTAGTTTTTGTAGGCACCTGCGTACCATCCAGACCAGATCGAAGGAGAAAATACATCTACTAAATGTGATCCTTCATAGTATTTACGGATACTAGTAAAACGATGAGGATCTAGCTGATGGGCTAGATCATTCAGTTCTTTCACAAAGTCATTTAGAAAATTGGTATCATCTCCACCCTCCATTTCCGGTAACCAGTAGATTTCATTTCCAAGCGACCAGAAGAAGATGCTAGGATGATTATAGTTTTGATGAATTTGTTCTTGGAGCAGGCGCTTGGTGTTAGCTGCCCAAGATTCATCTCCACGACCACCTCTGCACCAGGGCAGCTCATCCCAGACGATCAGGCCTAATTCGTCACAGGCTTTGTAGATTTCTGGGTCTTGTGGATAATGTCCTAAGCGCACGAAATTGGCGCCCATTTCCTTAATCATTTCGATATCCTTTCGGTGTAGATGATTGGGCATGGCCGAACCAAGACCGGCATGCTCTTCATGCCGATGTGTGCCTCGGATGAGTAACTTTTTACCGTTCAAATAAAATGGCCCGTTCTTATCAAAGTGATACCAACGGTACCCATACTGTTGGACTACCTCATCCAATACTTTCCCCTCAGCTTCTAGGGAGACCTTCATACTATATAGATAAGGATCATCGGGTGACCACAGGGAGGGGGTGGCTAATGTAGGGAGTTCGATGGCTGCTTGAAGTTTTTCTTGATTGAGTTGGATGGTTTGTTGGGCTGACAATAGCACGGAGGAATTATCCTTTCCGAAGACTTCACAACGAATAACTGCCTCGGATGCGCCTTTTTCATAGTTTGCCAAAGAGATCTCTACAGCTGTGCTGGCCGAACTGGTACTTACTTCAGGTGTGCTTATTCTGATTTGTTTCAGGTGAGTGTCAGGTACCGTTTTTAACCAGACATCCCTGGTAATTCCACCGTAAATGAAGAAATCGGACTTTTGTGAAGGGATTACCTGTGGGTTATAGCTATTGTCTACTTTAACAGCAATGTCGTTCCAAGTATCAGCTTTTACCCATGGAGTAATATCAATCTCAAACCCCACATAGCCGCCCACATGTTTCCCTGCCAATTCTCTATTTACATACACCTCCGCTGTGATATTGGCTCCTTCAAAGTAAAGTAGGTGTCGGACTTGACCCTGTTTGGAGATTTTTACCCTTTTCTTATACCAACTTTCATTTCTTCGATAGCCTGGTAAATAGTCGGTAGCATCCCATTGATTCCAGGTGTGTGGAAGATCGATTTTTTGCCAAGCATCTTGGTCATCAATGTCTCCAATTTCGAGTCCACTCTCCTCTAGGTATAACCACTCTTCGTTGATATTTTGGATCGTTCTCAGTAGGCGATTATATTCAGGGGATTTACCTTTCCCGGCCAATAGAAAGAAGATCATCAGCAAGCCAATGGCATTAAAGAATTTGTCTTTCATTCCGTATAGTTTTTCCAGCAAATGGTGTCTGTAGATGAAGTAGGAGAGAGGGGCTACCCTCAGGTAGCCAATCCAGTTGTAAGGTTGGGTTAGCGTCGGCAATTACTGCCAACGCTAACTTAATGACCAACAATTAACAATTAGAAACTAGAAAACATAATCATCTTTGAAGGATCAACTTGAGTGATCTTTCACCGGTATTAGTCTGTAGTCGGGCAATGTAAAAGCCATTGTTTAGGTTGGCCTGTGGACTCCATTGTACGGTATGTTCTCCGGCTAGTTGTTGTTCTTGTAGCAGCGTCTGAACGAGCTTACCGGTTGCATCATAAATATTCAAACGTACCGCACTGCTCTGTTTAAGCTCATATCTCAAGATGGCTGAACGGGTTATTGGATTAGGCTGAATTATGATATTCAAGTCCTTAGCTATGCTTGGTTCATAGCTATTGGTCACTAGATCACAGGTACCCACCGCCCCAATTGGGCCTCCGTTATCGTCAGCCGTTGCAGAAGTGGTAGCTGAGCCATAGCAGGGATCGAAATTGGCGAAGTTGAATAGGTTGCCATTGTCTAAGGCCGTTCCAGCCACAATACTGTCTTCCACCACGAAGTCAAACATATCTTCTGCCATCGGATTCGCATAGAGGTCCTGTACATAAGGTAAAATGCTGATGGGAACACTGGTCAAGGTCAATTCTTCCTCGAAGTAGGTATTTTCAGCCGAATCTCCCAATTTCTGTAGAATTAGATCCGAGTAAACAGCAGGACGGCTTACCGTATCATTGCTGGCGAAGAAGTCTAAGACCTCTTGCGTGTAAAACACATTGTTAGCCGAGAATTCAAATAGGGTGTTTTCGTACAATGTGTCTACTGTAAATACTTTGTGGGCCTCATTATCAGGTTGTGTTTGTTCATCCGTATAGATAGGGGAGGTGCCTAACATGATTGGATTCATCAAGACATTGTTAGTGACCTTTACTGTTAAGGCTTTACCGAATTGGAAAGCTCCGTGTCTTCCAGCGTGGTTAAATACGGTACAGTGGTCAAACTCAATGTAGTTGTGTGGTTCGGTGGCTCCCTGACTACGGAAAACCCGATCGATGATATTGTGGATAACCGTATTGCGTACGATTAAAGTATCCATGGCAAAATTACGGGAGTCAATACCCCGGCCATTTCCTTGTAGAATGAAGCGATTACCACCATTGCGTAAGATGGAATTGGTCACGTAGCACTTCACGCCAGCGGCACGCATCTGGATGAATCCGCCTCGGTCCTTTTCGATGATACAATGATCTACAATCACCCTTGTGTCAGGGCTCATGATCCGGATTTTTCCCCAGTCATGTTGCTCATCGGGCCCTTTCTCTCCAGAAATAATCCATAGGTTTTTTAGGGTTACATCGCCTTCGGCACGCATGATGTCCGGATAACTACCAGAAGCATTGGGAATCCGAGTAATGATGGGTTTAATGTCAATGTTGTCTAGATCTAGGGCTTCAATATGTAGCGGCCAATTGGATCCATTGACTAAACGCCCGCTAGTGATGTAGACTTTGCCATTCTCCAGCTGGTAAATGGTTCTATTGCTAATCCGATCTCCGGTGGCAGTGGTATCTCCCATAATCACGGGGAAAATATCAACGGGGACAAATGGATCACCGTTATCCTCGATGAGTACATAGCGAAGCTCGTCTGCGGGTTCTTCCGTTCCTTCTTCCAAGTTGGCACAGAAAACGACGGCTCCTATCGCACCGCCCTTGGTATCGGAGCTGGCTGATGCTGCCCCTGGATCATAACATGGGTCAAAGGCCGAAAAGTCAAATAAGTTACCGTTATCCAATGCCGTTCCTGCCACCACGATATCTTCAACTACGAAGTCAAACATATCTTCTGCCATTGGATTCGCATACAGATCCTGTACATAGGGAAGAATGCTAATCGGTGCATTGCTGAGGGTAACTGCTTCCTCGAAATAAGTGTCACCAGCATTACTACCCAATTGCTGTGCAATTAGATCAGAATAAACGGCAGGACGACTGACAGTATCATTACTGGCAAAGAAATCAAGTACATCCTGACTATAGAAAATATTGTTGGCATCGAAAGTGAAGGTGGTGTTATCGTATAAGGTATCTATGGTAAAAACCTTGTGCGCATCATTATCAGGTTGGGTTTGTTCGTCCGTGTAGATAGGAGAGGTTCCCAACATGATCGGATTCATCAAAAGGTTGTTGGTGATCTTCACCGTCAGGGCTCTACCTAGTTGGAAGGCACCATGTCTTCCCGCTTGGTTGAAAACGGTACAATGATCAAACTCTATGTAGTTATGGGGTTCGGTTGCCCCCTGGCTTCGGAAAACTCTATCAATAAT
>ENA-UENT01000247-UENT01000247.1-marine-metagenome-genome-assembly--contig:-NODE-247-length-38412-cov-3.433883_pt1 | contig 38412 bp, 29 predicted proteins | sample MGYA00237879_ERZ529330 | MGnify/ENA primary metagenome ERZ529330 (study PRJEB26372, sample SAMN05368345) | marine metagenome | biome: cultured habitat; feature: ocean water; material: water; isolation... | reverse complement strand
AAAAGATTATGGTGGCCCGGGCTTTGGCCCAAGAACCCGAAGTCATGATTTTGGATGAAGTAACGGCCTTTTTGGATCTACCGCGACGAGTAGAAATCATGCAATTACTCCGTAAATTAGCTCATCAGACTGGCAAGGCTATTCTACTCTCCACTCATGATATGGATCTAGCCCTCAGAAGCGCGGATCGACTTTGGCTATTGCCAAAAGGTGGAGATCTACAAGTTGGTGCGCCGGAAGACTTGGTATTGAACGGAGCCTTTGAGCATGCATTTGCCAGTGAAGGCGTAGCCTTTAATCGCCAAAGCGGTGCCTTCCAAATGCATCAAGACTATCAACGCATGGTACAACTCGCCGGGCATGGAGAAGGCATGCTCTGGACGAGACGTGCGCTAGAGCGGGATGGAATCACGGTGAGTGAGTCCGCAAGGACGGTCATAGAAGTACAAAGCGATCCGGATCGCTGGGTATTACGAAGCGGGAATCACTCACAACAGTTTGAAACCATCTACGATTTGATGAGTGGCATCCGTCGGGAAGAAGTCACCTTATAGTATTATTAACCTGCGTCCAATAATTAGTACAAGCAACAACCCATCACCTTTATGAAAGCCGTTACGTCCATCTTGCTGTTGAGTCTTTCCTTTAGTATTTGTGCTTGGAGCCAAAACGGGAAGCTGTTAGAAAAGAAAGCGCTAGAATTTCCAGATTCTGTTGCCGCCCAACTGGTTGAAGCTTTACCTGAATTCGAGGCAATTAAGTTTTCCAAGTTGACTTATCTGTCAGACGGTTTAAAAGTGACCGCTTATCTAGCAGAGCCCAAAGCGGAAGGTCAATATCCCTGCATTATCGCCAATCGAGGAGGGAATCGCGATTTTGGGCAATGGAATCCCATCAGCGTTGGCTTTTTCTTGGGCAAGATGGCTAGTTGGGGATACGTAGTAGTCGCCAGTCAGTACCGGGGGAATGACGGTGGAGAAGGAGTGGAACAGTTTGGAGGTGATGATGTTAATGATGTACTAAACCTCTTGCCGCTGCTTGAACAGATTCCAGCCGCAGATACCTCTCGGATCGGTCTAGAAGGAGGAAGTAGAGGCGGTATGATGGCTTATCAAAGCCTAAGGAAAAGCTGTCGTTTCAAGGCTGCCGCCATATTAGCTGGGGTTACCAATTCCTTTACTACGATCAAGGATCGCCCGGAAATGGAAAAGTACGTTTATGCTGAGTTAGTACCTGATTACCCCAACAGTAAAGAAAAAGAACTACAAAAACGTTCAGCTGTTTTCTGGGCTAATGAAATCTGCAAAACCACTCCCTTACTCATCATGCACGGAAGTGCAGATTGGCGCGTCTCCGCTCTACAATCTCTGGAATTGGTCCAGAAATTATATGCCTACCGCCATCCCGTACGCTTTATTCTGTTTGAAGGAGCAGACCATGGTATTCGGGAATTTCGGAAGGATATGTTCCATGAGTTAAGGAGGCATTTTGACTACTACGTCCGTGACGGGAAGCCATTGCCGAACATGGAGCCACATGGCCGTTAAGAAAGCTACGTAAAGTCCCCTCAAAACTGCTGCATTAAAGTAAGCTTACTGATCACCTGTTGTTCGCTTAGGTTTCGGTCAAAACTGTTAACTTGAGTATCATTAAACACGAGATACAGGAAGGAAAGCGGACGATATTCCCAACTGGCCCGAATATTCCAGCGCCCCTGCTCATCAAAGGAGTTATACTGATAAAACGCGGATAGTTGGAGTCTAGGGCTAGCCGCAATCCGTATCCCCCCTGTTACCAGATGTGTTTGCAAGTCTTGATTTTCAATTCCAATATTTTGTAAGTCGTTATATTCATATTCAGCTGTAAACGCCAGGTGAGGTAGAGGCGCAAAACGCGTGCTGGCTGTGATCGTTCTTCTTGTTCCATCGTAAAAACTTCCCCAATCTAGACGCCCAGTAAGTGAAAGGGGTTTGGAAGCATCAGTCCTAAATCGGATATACTGTCTAAGGTAAAAATACCGGTCTTGTTGGATGCGTAGACCCAGTGGTGAAAAATCAAAATTGATGTTTTGCCAGGTGGGCAGAAGCGAGTATTCCAAAAAGCTATTATCTCCAAAGTAGATGTAGACCGGAAAGATGTAAAGGCTGGCCTGCTGAAAATTTCCAGGCTGATTAGCGTCATGATAGTAATTAAAGTAAACTCCGGGATCATATCGCCTGATCCAGGGTATATTTTTTGGGCGCCAGATATAAAAACCGCCAGGGTTGTGCCAGATAACATTATTTTGAAATACAAATCCCATATCGGGCTTATAATTCTCCGTCACAAAACTAGTTCGCCAAAACATGTAAAGATCATTTGCAGAGTATACCGCGCTAAATCGTCCTGCTAAACCAATGGTATCATTTGAATTATCTCGCGCTCCAGATAGCATATAGGAGATCGTGAGTTCATCCTTCGGGCGGATTAAGCCATCTATCGTCAGTGTAGTATTATTGCTCTGCGTCATACCTAGGTCCGAAGAGGCTTCATCCAGTCTATGCGTCAACATCACACCAACATTATTTTCCTTCCCATAGTTATGCAAATAACGAGCCACTCCAAAGCTGGCGGCAGGAGAATTGGGAGTTTCAGCTTGGTGAATATATAATCCAGCAATGGAGCGATTCTCATCCCGCATGGTGTAACGGGTGCCAGCATTGAGCCGGGCAGGTTTTGAATTGAAACTCCCTTGCAAACCAATTCTACGGCTGAAGAAAGGAACAATGGCTCTGTTATCCGAACCCGCCCAAATACCAGAATTTTCCAAAAAGAACTGCCTGCGTTCCGGGAAAAAGATATTAAAGCGTTCCAAGTTATTGACTGCCCTATCCACATCCGCCTGCGCAAAATCTGTATTAAAGGTCAAGTCTAATACAGACCTGGGGTTGATTGCCCACTTGACATCACCTCCTAGTTTGATATCGCTGTCCGTCGTATTGTCATTCCCAAGTGCAAGGTTTTCATATTAATAAAGCTAATAAGGCTCTATCCTCACATTGGAACTTGGCTCGGGTAACTCTATCCCTTTCAATTGGGCAGCGTAGGTCATTCGATAGGGGGAAAAAGATTGAGGAATAGCGGGGAATACCGTCTGCTCATAATCTCTCCGGGCTAAACGAGAAAAAGTAATCCCCCAAACTGCAGTAGCACTTTCCGCAGGAACTTCATAACGAAGCGATTTGAAGGGTATCGCAAACTCAGCATAATAACCGGTATCCGTTCTATGTGTCCGAACCTTCCATAGTGCATTCCAATCACTATCTCTGTTGGTGTCATTGAAAGCCTGAAGGTCTCCTTGATTTCCGTATGGAGTAGTTTGAAAGGAAACGCAGTACTGCTTTAGATTTTGCGGGTCTAACTGTACATAAAAGATGTCATTTTCATAATATTGGAAATCCCTTCGTAAATCTTGTACACGAACCCCCTTTTGACCTAAGGAATCCTGGCAGAAAGCGCCAATGTAAAGGTTCTTTTCATCATACAGCAGCCTCACCTCAGTCTGATGTCGATATGATCCCCCTTGTCGAGGTTCCATTCGAAAGAAGTCGGTGATAGGGGAAGCATTTTGCCACTCCAATTCTGACAATTTACCGTCCACTTTTATAATGCCTTCGACCTTCTGTGCAAAAATGGTAGGAGCTTCTTTGGGTGGGGGGAAATTCCCACTTTCCTGAGTAAATAAACAAATGGTGAGTAGACAAAAAAAGGCTACTGAAATAATGGCTCTCATAACTTGGCTTATATTCTAAAGTCCTAGGAGACAACCACTAATCTTGGGCATAGAATAGGATTGTATAACAAATCTACAATTTAACTGCAACAATATTGCATGTACTCAAACTTGCCAATGAGACTTTGTTATAGGTGCAGAATAGGAACAGATTTCTTGTAAATCTGCTGCATTCTCATTCAAATTAGTTAACTAGGTTTACTATTTTGGCAATGATGGCTAAAAACCAATTACTCGCGGCTCATCTCCGTGAGAAAAAGTCGATTAGATGTTTTAGAACCTTTATTTGATCACAAACAACAAGACAAATAATCCAATGCAAACAACTGATAAAACCGCTAAGGAAATCTACTTTGAAGTAAAGGCCAACCCTGCCCGTAAACGCTTTGGGTTCGGTCAAAAAGCGGCCTTAGTCAATATTGATCTTCAGAAGGCCTATACTAGAACCGACTTATTTGCTACGGCCTATGAAAATGATCCGAAGCAAATGGATTATGTCAATGGACTGGTACAGCGTTTTAGGCAACTTAACTGGCCTGTCGTTTGGACTTATGTAGCCTATGTAGGCTCTGGTGAAGATGCTGGCGTATGGGGCACGCGGACCGATACCCCTAATAGTCTCCAAAATATCAAATACGGTTCAGTGCGATCAGAATTGGATGATCGTTTAGATGTAAATCGAGAAACGGATATCATTTACGATAAGAAGATGCCTTCGCCCTTTTTTGAGACCCCACTGCAATCCCTATTGATCTGGCATCAGGTAGATACTATTATCCTTACTGGAGGTTCGACCTCTGGTTGTGTGCGAGCGGCAGGGGTTGATTCTTTATCCAGAGGGTATCGGACCGTTGTTCCGGAAGAATGTGTGGCCGACAAGCATGAGAGTTATCACTATGCTAATCTGACAGATCTGTCGCTTAAATATTGTGATGTGATGGGGGTGCAAGAGGTGTATGCCTGGTTAGATGAGCAGATTGGTTAGAATGAATAGCTTTCACCTTACCAATTGATAAACTTCCGAAGCACGTATAAGCATAGCCTATAAACATATGAAAGAAGATCCAGGATATTACGACTACTGGCCTTACGAAAATCGTCCAAAAATAGAATGGCCAAACGGTGCGCAAATTGCCTTCTGGGTAGCGCCCAATATTGAATACTATGAGCTCGATCCTCCGACTAATCCCTATCGGACACCTTGGCCGCAGCCCCATCCTGCTGTACCAGGATATTCTATCCGAGACTGGGGCAATCGGGTCGGGCATATCCGACAGATGGAACTCCTTGACAAGTACGGGATTCGAGGTTCTATATCCTTGTCGGCCGCTTTATGTGATCATCATCCGGAGATCATTGAAATGTGTAAAGAACGGAACTGGGAGTTCTTTAGCCATGGGGTCTACAACACCCGTTACACCTATGGCATGAATGAGCAACAGGAACGGGATATGATCAAGGATGCGATGGAAAGCATCCTTAAACACACCGGACAAAAATGTGCGGGTTATCTCGCCCCAGCCTTGTCTCATTCCGAACTTACACTTGACCTATTTGCGGAAGTGGGTACCGAACTGTTTGGCGAGGAGGGAGGCTTTTATTCCTGTGACTTATTTCACGATGATCAGCCAACACCGATCCACTTGCGTAGCGATAAACGCTTTGTATCCATCCCATATTCCCTGGAGATGAATGACACTATCGCTTACCTGGTTCAAAAAGTCCCTCCAAGGCAATACGGTAAGGCCCTGAAGGATAACTTCGATCGTCTATATGCAGAGGGTGCTGAAAGCGGAACCATTATGTGTATTCCTACCCACAACTATCAAGTCAGTTGTGCGCATCGCATCAAGGCTTACGAAGAAGCTTTAGAATACATTACGGGCCATAGCAAGGTTTGGGTGACTACCGGAAGAGAGATTGCCAGTTTCTACCTTGAACACTACTATGATGCTGCCTTGGCTGATATTGCTGCTAAACGAATTTAACAAAGGAACACATGTCGACACTCGATAAAAAGTATTTACACTATCCTCATCGTTCCTATGGCATGGATCACAATCGCTATGAATGGTCTATGCTACATGAACGTCCAAAAGTATCCTGGCCCGAAGGTAAGTTGTTAGCGCTATGGGTTAATGTGGGCCTTCAGTTCTTTCCGCTCAATCAAAAGGGAATCCCCTTCAAAGTACCCGGTGGAATGACTAAGCCATATCCTGATCTCAGGCACTACAGCTTAAGAGACTATGGTAATAGGGTGGGGATTTATCGTTTTTTTAAAGCTTTTGACCAATACGGTGTCAAGCCGACTTTTGCAGTGAGCACCCGTCTTGCCGAAAGAACGCCCTATCTCATGAACAAGATCAAAGAAAGAGGAGATGAGATTATCTGTCATGGTTATCACATGGATGCCCTGCACTATGGAGGTCAAAACCAAGTGGAAGAAGCGGAGCTGGTCAAGAAATCGCTAGATGGTTTGCGGCAAATCAGTGGGCAAGCCGTCAAAGGATGGATTAGTCCCGCTAAAAACGAATCAGCTAACACACCTGATCTATTGGCGGCCAACGGCATCACCTATTTTTGTGATTGGGTCAATGATGAAATGCCCTATGCCTTTCAGACTCAACATGGTCCAATCACGGCCATGCCTTTATCCACTGAGTTGGAAGATTATTTCATCATACTAAATAACCAGCACTCGGCAGAATCATGGGCCGATCAGGTCTGTGACGCCTGTGATTTCTTGCTACAGGAAGCAAAAACACAGGAAGGACGAATACTTTCCCTCAATATTCACCCTTGGGTGCTAGGGCAGCCTCACCGCATCGGGCAGTTGGAAAGGGTCCTCGACTATATCTGCTCGAAAGAGGAAGTTTGGCCAGCCTATGCAGGAGAGATTTTAGCGGCATTCAAGTAGTGCGACAATACTTAAGCAGGATAATCAACAAACTATTGGAAAGAGTCCATTAGCTTGAATCTGTGCTGAAATTCACCGATAAATGAAGCAAAATAGGAGACTCTTCATCCATAGAGCAGGCGCGGGCTTGATTGGGACACTGCTTGCTCCAAAGATCTTTGGTAGTAATCTACTTACAGCCCAGGTGCCGCCGGACAGCAAACCCTGGATAGAACTTTCCCGCTCCGCATATCTGCACAATGCAGCCCAGATCAGCAAGATGGCAAATGGCAAGCCTGTTGTGGCCGTGCTAAAGAATAATGCCTACGGATTGGGGGATGTGCAAGTGGCCAACCTATTAGGCCCTTCTTCTCATATTACGGCTGTAGCTGTAGTAAAAGATGAACGAGCACTAGCCATCAGAAAGGAAGGAATATCGAAGCCGATTTTGCTCATGGGAGATTTCGATAGTGCACTCGCAAATTCACTCGTTGAGCAAGAAATCACCTTGAGCATTTTCTCTAAGGTTTCGCTCAAAAAAGTACATAAGCTGAGTCAACAAAGTGATAAGACGATCAATGTGGCCTTGTACATCGACACGGGCTTGGGAAGAATGGGAATTCCCTACAAGGAGGCCACAAAAATGGCCAAGGATATTGCCAAGAATGATCGATTAAGCATTAGCCAAACGTTTTCAACCCTCACCACTCCTCAAGACTTTGCGCAGGAGCAAATTCAGCGTTTTGACCAGGTCTGTAAGGAGCTGGCTCGGAACGGTATATCCACCGGTTTAAAACATCTAGCTCCGTCTTATTCTCTACTAGACTTACCGGAATCTCATCAAGAAGCGGTACGCCCTGGCATCTTGCTACATGGTTCTTTCCCGGGAGCACAAATGCAACAAGCTGAGCAATTTCCACTACAGCTGTGCTACCGACTGAAAGCTCCCGTAATTCGATTGGAAAAATTAAAGGCTGGTGACACCATCGGTTTTTCTCGATTCTATACAGTAGAGCGGGATGAATGGATTGCCACGCTTCCCATTGGCTGGGCAGATGGATACAATAGTGGAGCAGAAAATGGGGCCATGGTATTGCTTCGGGATAAACTCTATCGAGTTGTAAATGTAAATGCGAGTCACGCAAATGTTTCATTAGGAGCGAAGACCAAAATCAAGGTGGGCGATATTGCCACCCTTATTGGCCCAGAACGACCTGAGATTACGCCCGAAGGCTTTGGGGAGCTCGTAAAAGGCCATAACTATTTGCAAATCAACTACAAGGAATCCATTGCTAAGCAAGTTTATGAGAGCTTTTAGTTTACTAATAGTATGCTTCCTATCCATCCCACTGCTGGGACAAGAAAATTTCTTCACCCTTCAAGATGGTACGAAGCTTTATGTGGAAGTAACAGGTGAGGGACAACCAATGCTATTCATCCCGGGTTGGACCATGACCCATCGATTCTTTGTGCAACAGAAAAAGCACTTTTCAAAAGATTTCCAACTTATTACCTACGATCCGAGAGGGCAGGGGAGAGCAGATAAGACCACCTACCAGAATAACTATGCTCAACATGCAGCAGACTTAAGAGAGTTGATCGTAGAGAAAGGATGGAAGGATATTGTGTTAGTGGGTTGGTCGAGTGGATGTCTAACCATATATGAGTACCTCAAGGCTTATGGTAGCGACCGGATGGCCAAGCTGGTCTTTATTGATGAGCCCCCTAAATGGATTGGAGACCCTGAGAAAGAATGGGTCTATGGTACTTTCGATGGTTACAGAAGTAGTTTAAAGAGCATGCTTTCCAAACCTTCCGATCCGAATGGAATTATTGATTGGATGCTCAATGAGTCAATTGACAGCACCGCCAGATCCTGGATGCGGGAAGAAATTCTAATGACCCCACCTCATGTTGCCTTGAGCTTATACATTGATGGTTTAGCTTGCGATTACAATGACGAGGTTCGAAAACTCTCCATTCCTTCTCTGTTTATGATCAGAGACTCCTGGTATGATTATGCGCGAAATTGGCTGAATACAAATGTACCGCAGGCAAAAGTAAAAGCCATTACCAGTCATGCCATGTTCTGGGAACAGCCGCAAGCCTTTAATGAAATATTGTCCAGTTTCTTGCAATGAGCTTTACTCTTTCCTTATGACTCTCCTGCTGGGCGATAAGACAGTCTACGCCACACATATTCCAGAGGTCCCTGCTTAAATCGCTTAAGCCAAGCCCGGCTGAATAACCATTGTACGGTCAAGATACCAAAAGCGAAAAAAGGTAGAGATGCAAAGGGTACTTTTCGCATCAAGGCTAGGCCATACCCAAAAAACAATAAGATGGCCGTAACATTTTGAAAAATGTAGTTGGTCAAGGCCATACGACCTAGTATGGCCAGGTTCCGGAACACGCTCTGGGCTCGGCCAGAAGCCCACATGGCAAGGAATAACATGGCAATCCCTAGGGCCAAAGAGGTGGAACCTACGTGATATACTAGGGCCTGTAGCAGGCCGATCTCGGTCAAAGCATAAGGCGTTCCGATCATACCTTTTATGACTGCATAAGCGAATGAAGTAATTAGTCCAATAACCCCGATCCAAATGGCACTATTAGGAACGGATACCTCATTCTTTTGGATTTTGGGCAACCAATGTCTAGCTATTAAGATACCGATCAGAAAAAGTCCTAATACCTGAAAGTAACGCCCCGATAGAAGGTAGCTCATGGCACGAGGAATCGCATACAGCACATTAACGGCACAAACCTCCAGAGCCGAGTCTGAAGTTCGCATAGCTAAGAGAGACAATTCTCCAAACCCCCACTCAGCTTTCAGTCCTGTAGAAACCCGCCGCAAAGATCCCCAGAAGGGAGCATCTGGTGTTAGGTAGGTAATCAGGTGAATCAACAAGGGAATAAATAATAAAACTGCTATCCAACGCACTAGGGTGCGATCCGAGCGATAGAGAAACAAAGGCAATAGCATCCCCAACAGACTGTAAAGCGTCAGGATATCTCCATTCCACACCAGATACATATGTAATAATCCAATACAGCATAGTACTAGCATGCGTCTATACCAAAAGGCACGGAAATTGACGGCCGCATCGGTGAATCGTTGAGCCTGCAGCGCAAAGCCAACCCCAAAGAGGATAGAGAAGATCCCATAAAACTTACCCTCTACAAACCAATCAATGAAAAACAATACTGCCCGATCCAAGATAGGTAGCACTATAATCTCCTCCGGGCTCAAAGTATTGTACCCTATGAAGCTATAGAGATTCGCAAAGAGAATCCCAAAAAGGGCAAATCCTCTAAGCGCATCCAAGACCTGTATCCGCTCTGATCCAGTAGTTGGTTTGATGTTTGACATAGTGTGCTATTTAATTCTAGTCCGCGACTAAAAGTAGTTCAATAATTCGCCTTTTACGACGGGCTCATTCTTAAGTAGTGCGACTATAGATTCTCGTGTCTTTCTGTTGCGTCTTTTCCGTCCAGCCGTCGCCTTACTTGAGTTTCAACTATGGATTATTGAAGAGGAGTAGAGTTATGTTTTTACCTATACTTTACCCTTTTTTGCACATTCATCACAAACGCCCTCAAAAAGCATAGGTATTTCTTGGATTTCGAATGATTTCAATTGCGAGATATAATTCTCGGGGAGTGCCGGTAGGCACTGAATCACATCACAGTATTTGCATTTCAAATGGGGATGAACAGCGGATTCGTATTGATGAAATACATAATAGGAACTTCCCGAAGCAGAAAGGGTTTTTGTTAAGAACCCCATGTCAACAAAAGTATTTAAGGTACGATATATCGTCACGCGATCAAAAATCTTAGAAAAACGACCAAGAATGGCATTGAGGCTATGCCCGGCTGGATTGTGTACGAAAAATGAAAGTACTTCCAGGCGCGTCGTAGTTAGTCGGAGTTTTTTTTCTCGAAGCATCGCCATTGCTTTCTCGTGCATCATAGCCAAAACTGTTGTTTAGTTAGATATGGATGATCAAACTGGATTCTTGAACTACTATCTAGTTTGACAAGGGTCAAATTGTGTTCTAGCTAGCCGATAGGATAACGCATCGCACCAGAGCATGCCTTACCTACTCACTTTTGTTCTTCGGCCTCTCGGAGGATGTAGTAAAACTCATTTGGGTCATTATGATTTAAATACAAAGTCCCCCTGAATTTTTTAAAGTCGTCCATCTTATAGCGCTTCCTACTATCCTTCAGATACATACTGATTACGGAAGCAGGACTTGCTTTCCCACAAAAGAAGCAATTGGCATAAGGGTTAAAGGATAATGACAATAAGTCCTCTTCCTCATCAAATGGAATGACATAGCCTTTTATGACCACCTCCTTCCCGTGCAGTTCCTTCACAGCTTCCGTAAATACTGGCGAATACATCTCCATGTCGAGATCCTCGAAGTACTTTAATTTATACTCAATATTGATCAATACGCGCCAATCTACCTCAATGGGTTCTGATGGTAGGGGTGTAGCTGGATACTTTACAAACTGGGGCTTGAAAGTTGGTGTCTCCTCAGTTAAAAAACTGTTCCCAAATGGTTCATCCCGTTGATCTGTGAATCTCTTGATTGAAGGGGATGCTGCTTGATGGATCTTTTCTGTATCTCCCGCTCCTTTTGCTACTGGCACCATAGCCATGTCATGCCAATTCGCTTGCCCAAAACCTAATGAATGATCACAGATCCTGTTCTGGGTAAAAGTGCCAGCAAGTAAGAAAGCCGCAAGAAGGACTTTTAATGTTGTGCTCATTTAGGTTCAATTTTCTGACAAGGTTCCTGAAACATCCACGCTCATCTCTTCTCAAGCAGGTAGTCATAGAAGACTTTAGGAAGATTCATGGGGTATTTTTCGAGTATATCGGTTGAACATTTTCTCAAAAGCGTCTTTTTTCAGTCCGCGGCCGATAAAGACTAAATGGCTTTTCTTGGCATCTTCTGGAGCCCACGGGGTGCCATCAGTAACCACACAACTGGTTCGTACCGATTGAATAATGACGCGATTTGGATAGTCCTGTACATGTAGAATCCCCTTTATCCGATATACTTGATCCCGGTAAAGGTTGATCAAGCGATGCAGTTGCAAAGAGAAATAATCATCCAAAATGAAAGGTTGATCAAAAACCAGCGTGAAAGTATTGACCTTGTGCCGATTACCGGTAGCCACTGAAGCTGGATCATACACTAGATCCTGCCGTTTCCCCACATTTGCCAGTCTGGCTTCAAAAGAGGCGTTATCACTAATCTTTATTTGAAGAATCTGCTCAATCGGAAAACGACCGTTCTCTCCGGTAAGCGTAAGGGCATTAGGGTTGATGGACTTCATCATCTTCGTCAACTCGGGCAGATAGCTACTGTTGACCGTGTCCGCTTTATTCAACAAGATTACATCTGCCATCACGATTTGGCGCAAGGCCTCTTCCGTTTCCTCCAACCAATCTTCCACTAAGCCAGCATCTGCCACACAAACCACCTGTTCCAGCTCAAAATATTGCCCCACCCTTGGATCTGCCAAGAAGACTTGCACAATAGAACTAGGATCTGCTACACCTGTCGTTTCAATAACTAATCGATCAAATTGGTCTTGTTTTGCACTGACTACCTCCAAGGCATCCAATAATCCATCGGATAAAGAGCAGCACAAGCAACCAGCAGTGAGTTCAACTACCTCCTCTACACCTGTCTCAACCAAAGCCCCATCCACATTACTTTTCCCCACTTCGTTTTCAATTACCATGATCCGTTGTGAACTTTGCTCCCGGATGAAGTGATTAAGGAAAGTCGTCTTACCTGATCCCAGAAAGCCTGTGATTAAGGTTACCTTCTTTGCTTTACTTTGCATGTGTCACAAGTCTTGATTGTATCAATAAATATTAAACATTTAGTGCAACATCGTTGCAAATATAACCAACGTATTACTTATTGCAATAAAGTTGCATTAAATTGTGCTCTGCTAATGATCATCAGGATAGAATTACTGTTTCTGTAGGTATTTATCATTGGGGTCTAGCTGCAGGAATTGGACCTCCCGTTGATACCTTTACCTTAACGATAACTGAAGAACAAAAGGCACAAAACAGAAGTTTCATAGTGCTAAGCTTAAATACTCCGTAATTCTACCTAAATTCGGAATCGTGGTACTTATCACAATTCGGAATTGTAATCATACATATTATTATCACTTAAGCCATAAAGAATGTTTCTTAAGCTACACCACTTTTCTTACTTACTCTTCCTCTGCACATTTGTAATCATCAGCTGTAATACTGGAACAGGAACAGAATCCGATTCAGCCGAAGAAGAACTGGTCCAAAAGGCCCTGGAAATCCATGATCGTGTGCTCACTGTCGATACACATGCAGATACGCCCTTGCGCATGATTCAGCCAGGTTTCGACATGGCTGAGCGGCACGACCCTAATGAGACGGGTTCTAAAGTTGATTACCCCCGAATGAAAGAAGGGGGGTTAGATGCCATCTTTTTTGCCGCTTTTGTTGCTCAGGATATCCGTGATGACGATGGAAATACGAGAGCTAAAGCCTTATGCCTTCAAATGATTGACTCCATTGTTTCTTCTACTCAAAAGAACGCGGATATTGTTGGACTAGCACTCAACCCTGATGATGCCTACGCCCTCGAGAAAGAGGGGAAGCGAGCCATCTATATCGGCATTGAAAATGGCTACCCGATTGGTAAGGACCTTTCCAATGTTGCCGAGTATTTCGACAAAGGCGTCCGTTACATTACGCTAGTACATTCCTCCAACAATGACTTGGCAGATTCCGCTACTGATCCAGACGGAACGGAACATGGAGGTATTAGCGAATTCGGAGCAGAGGTTGTACAGGAGATGAATCGCCTAGGTATTATGGTAGATGTTTCTCACGGTAATGATAGCGTATTCTATGATGCTATTGAACTATCAAAGGCTCCGATCATCGCCAGTCATTCCAATGCCCGAGCGGTAACCCAGCATGATCGCAACATGACCGATGAAATGCTAAAGCTAATGGCGAAGAATGGAGGAGTAGTACAGCTTACCATGTTAGCTGACTATCTTCGAACAGCTCCACCTAATCCCGAAAGAGACTCCGCAGTAGCCGCACTTAGAGCCAGCATGAAACCGATCAGTGAAATGACAGATGAAGAGCGAACTGCCCTGCGGCAATCTTTTCAGGAACTCAATGAGAAGTATCCTGCTCCTCCGGCCACTGTCAAACATGTGGCAGATCATATAGACCATATCGTAAAAGTTGCTGGAATCGATCATGTGGGCATAGGATGCGATTTCGATGGGGGAGGAGGAATCGAAGGGGTTTTCGACGCCAGTGAAGTCATGAACATTACGATCGAATTGGTTAGACGGGGATACACCGAGGAACAGATTGAAAAGATTTGGGGTGGTAATTTGGTTCGTGTCTTTAAGGAAGTTCAGGCTGTTGCAGCTCAGATACAAGCTGCTGGATAGCCCTAAAATAGTAAGACTATGTACAGAATGTTGTACGCCCTAATACTTTTGGTAGAGGCTGCTGCTCCAGCGGCCTCTACTACCGCTCATCCCTTGAGATTGTCATTATGTGAAATTGAATACACCGCTAAAAAGCAGGTTATGACAATCAATCTGAAGCTCTTTCTGACGGATGTGAATGAAGCATTGATTTTTGATCCCTACAGCAAGGAATTGGCTTTTTGTCAACCGAATGAGCCGGCTAAAGCGGACCAATTGCTATTGGATTATCTGAACAAGTTTTTCTACGTGAAGGCCAACGGGAAAAAGATCGAACTACGCATCCAGCGGAAGAAACTAAGTGGAGAAGGAGATAACACAGCATTATGGGTCTACTTTGAGCATAAACAGGGTCAATCCCTAACTTCCTTGGAAATCAAGAATGCAGTTTTCACGGATCTATTCTTTGATCAAAACAATATTGTTTATGCTCATATCAATGGTAAATCCAAAAGTTTAATGCTCAACAAAAAAACACCTGCTCATCAGCTAACTTTCTGACATGCACCCCTTCAATTTTTATCTCAAACTTGGGTTTGAACACATTTCTAACCTAGCAGGCTATGACCATATTCTCTTCTTGATCGTACTCTGCGCAGTCTACCGAATCCAACAATGGAGAAATATCCTCATTCTTGTAACGGCATTCACCATTGGTCATAGTGTGACCCTTGCTCTAGCCGCCTTGGAGACTTTTTCGATCCCTTCCAACATCATCAAATTCCTTATTCCCGCCACGATATTTATCACTGCGCTCCACAACGTCATTAGTGAGCACCCAACCGGAAAATCTTCGAAAATGGGCCGAAACTATGCTATGGCTTTGTTCTTTGGCTTCATCCATGGGATGGATTTTTCTAACTACTTCAAGGCGCTTTTGATGGATCCTTCCTCCATTGTGACACCCCTGCTGGGTTTTAATATCGGCATTGAACTGGGGCAACTACTGGTGGTATGCTTTATCGTTGGCATTGCCTTTATCTTCCTAAATGTAATCGGAGTAAAACACCGTGCTTGGAACCTCTTTGTTTCCGGAGCAGCTGCGGGGATGTCCCTGATTTCCATGCTCGAGAATAAGTTCTGGTAGATTGTAAAGAAAGGAGTTCAGCCGAAAGACAAGTAGAGTGAGCACGCCAGAAGCTGAAAATAGCTCCCTTGCTACCCCAAAAGAAAACCCCTGCCTCCGAGAAGGGGACAGGGATTCTCAAGATCGTATTCGTACAACCTGATCTTTAGAAAGTGTTCTTACTATTATCGGTGAATTACCAGGCGTTCTGTGATAACTTCCTCTTCAGTCTGGATGTTGACCAGGTATACACCCGCTCCTAGTTTTCGTACATCAAGTGTAGCTTGATCAACGCCTTCATATTGTCGGCGGAGTACCTCCTGGCCGTGCATATTAAAGACGGTGATTAGACTCATCTCATCCGCGACCCGCACATTAACTAGATCTGATGTTGGGTTTGGAGAGAGTAAAACATCCCCTTCAACTTGATCACTCAGGTCATAGCTCTTAGCTGTTGGTATCTCCTCAATCGTAACTATGGCACCAGTAGCAGAACCTGATGATAGTGATCCAGTAACTGTAATCTGATCAACATAGATTTGGTCTGAATTAGCACTAGCATCACATTGGAAGCGGAATTGCGCCCCATCCGTGAGATTGTACGATGAAGCGGGCAGGGTAACCGTTGCTACGTAGAAGGAATTATTGTTGAAGTTGGTTCCGCTAGCGTAGGATGCCACCGTTTGCCAGCCAGATCCGTCATTATATCGCACCCAGAAGTCTTCTCCATTCTCCATGCTATTGGGATAGAAGTAGAAGTTTATTTCAACGCTACCTAAGCCAGCCAAATCATAAGTTGGTGAGGTCATGGAAGAAGCAGTCCCACTATTATCCCTTATGCGAATGGAATAAGAACCCTCGTAGCTAAAGCTGGAGCTACGGCGAGCACAATCGCTTCCTCCATCAATCCAGCCGTCCCAGCCTGATTCAAAGAAATATCCTTCCGTAAACGGTGTTCCACCACCACCGGTACAGCCTGTAGTAGATCCTACCTCGGTATCTTGACCCGAGGCATTACCTGCTGCATCCAACGCTCTTACCCCAAAGTTATAGCTAGTACAAGCTGTCAATCCAGTTACCGTAGCTGAAGTACCAGTTACGGTGCCTAATGAAGAACCATCTACAAACACTTCATAAGCAGTAACGCCAACATTATCACTAGAAGCATTCCAGGACAGCGATACTTGCGTTTCTTGTTCATTACTTACCGTAAGGTTAGTAGGGGTAGTAGGAGGAGTTGTATCCGGACCACTTACTCCAATACAGAAATCGGTCGCTTCGCTGCCACCAAAGCTGCCACCGCTAGCCAATACTGTACCGCCATTGGTCAGCGTATAAGATCCATTTCCATATTGGCAGCAAATACCATCGCCATAAGTATCATTAATGGTAAAAGTGTAGCAGTCATCTACCAAACAGATTTCTTCTGTAATTGTAGAGCCGTTAGGGGAGCTACCGTAAGTTCCTCCACTAGCAATAGTTGCGCCAGCATCGTTGGTGATTGTCCAACTGGTCTCCTCAGGATAGTTGTCTAAGGTGATGGAAAGCGTAACCTCTGTTCCATTACAACTAGTAGGACAGCTAGGACAATCAGGACCACCACAGTCTACCCCCGTTTCTTGTCCATTCTGGATTCCATCAGAGCAAGTTGGGCCGCCACCGCCAGCTGCCTGCAGTGCTCCGAAGGCATTTACTCTACCATTGGCGTACTCATTGTCATCACCTGGGGGGCCCATGTCAATGGCGGTAGAATATAGAATATTCTTGACCTGCGAGGAGGTAAGACTTGAATTATACCCCAATACTAGAGTGGCAACACCAGCCACCACTGGACAAGCAGAGGAAGTTCCTCCAAAGCTTGAGGTGTAGTTGGAACTAGTGTAACCAGGACTGCCCATGCGATCCGTAGTCCTTACTCCGGCACCAGGTCCACCTACGTTATTGGAGGGTGCCATGATATCGAGTGCAGAGCCATAGTTGGAGTATGCAGAGCGAACTCCAGTATTGGCAAAAGCCCCAACGGCAATTACATTGCTGTTGTTCGCTGGATAGTCCACGCAACTCTTGTAGCCATTACCGGAAGCGAAGACGATAACACAACCTAGACCTCCACGACCATTTGAATTGGCATCTGAAATAGCGTTATTGATGTTGGAGAAGTTAGCCGTACATGAAGTATATCCCCAACTGTTACTCATAACATCTGCGCCTTGGTTTTTCGCCCAGGTAATACCATCGGCAATATCCTGCGTGGATTCCCCTCCAACGAAGATGTTGACAGAGATCATATTGGCCAAGGGAGCTACCCCTCTTACCCCAATACTGTTATGACTAGCCGTAATAGAACCGGCACAGGCAACACCGTGATCACTGCCGCTGATGGCATCACCATTTCCATTATTGGCCGGGCTAAAGCCAGCCGTATAGCGGCTCTGGCCGGAACCATTGTTCAGATCTTCATGATCTTCAAGACCATCATCAATTACAGCCACGGTGGTGCTTGAGGATCCGAGTGAGATCCCCCAAGCTTCCAAGGCATTGCAGTCCGCATCATTTGCCCCAGCAACGCCGTCCAAAGTTTGGCCAGTATTGTGCATTTGAAATTGCTGATCGAACAATGGATCATTGATTTGATATCGCTCAATGGGTGCATAGAAGTCAGGCTGGGCAAAGTGGAACATACCACTTTCCTGCATCGCATTAGCAGCGGCTAGGGCTTGGTTCACATCCCGCAATTCAATACGATAAGTCCCGAACTTCTTGGTGATCTTCTTCATCCCAAACTTCTTAGCCATATCTTCCATGGCTCCTTCGTCTTCTTTGTCGATAAGTTGGGCAACGATGGTGCGGGTAGGGTAGAGGATGAAACCATCTGAGAGTGCGTAGCCGGGGCTAATCTCCACTTCATCTGTATCAAAACCCAGTTGGACGATCAGTTGATGAATACTAGCGGGAGAGGCCGATTCAACGACAGCGTAGGGTTTGTGAGCCCAGCTTTCGTATTGCTTTACATTTGTAGGTTTGATGCTGGTAAGGGTCGTAGCGGCATCAGCCGTAACAATGAAGTGTGTGCTACTGGCGGTAAGCGGCATTCGATTGTTATCCGCCCAGTAATAAGGGCTGTTTTGGGCAATGAGAGTAGAGGCAAATAGGAGGCAAATTGCTCCTAAGAGTAATGTTTTTTGCATGTCGATAGTTGTTTTAGTACAAATTTTAAGTTTAACAAAATCACATTGCTTGTTCACCCCAATCTATTTGAGAAAGGGCCTAATACAGGTGAAAAAGCAGTGCTTCTTTATTTCACAACCAACTGGTTATAAATTTCATATCCATAGTTAATTCCTAGAATTCATCGTGAGCTACAGGCATGGCGGTGCCTTTTCATTGTGAATAATCTTCACGCTAAATCAATGGCTTTTAAGGCCAAAACACAGTAGGTAAACTGTATTAAGCTATAAACAGCTCTTTAAGTAAACTTGTACTTAATCCTAGTAGAATATGACGGGTTAAAACGCTTGAACAACAGTGGGGAAACGGCAGAACTATATGACCAGAAGGGTCAAGTAATTCTTGACTTGAACAATGTTATAGGTTGACGTGTGATAAGTGGCCGGGTCTGTCTTAGTCTGTCAATGTGTTTTGTTAGGTACTTATCTGAGGTGTGTTATGGAAAGAGAAATGTAATATTTGAGTTTAGTCGATATTTCTAACTTTCCTTATGTAAGATCGACGACTTAAATATATTACAATTTTTGTAAAATCCATCAAAAAGCAACAGTGTTGCATTAAATTTTCTTGAATTCTTGCCATTTGACGTATGATAATTCCGTCGTTCTTATGTCTGGTATCACTTTTGGCAAGATCCTCTAAACCTATCGCTCAAAGCACCTTCTGATTCTAAAGAGAACAGAATCAGCAACTAATTCTTATTTCCACTTAGCTCCATTTTCCCCTTCTTTTGATTTTTCTGGTTTATAAGGAAGTTCTTCCAACATCCACTGTTGTTCCTCTGCATCTTTCAAATAGTAATCAAAAAACTCTTTTAATCTTCGCTGGAGGTCAAGTCGATTACTTTCTTTTCTCAACCCATGACCTTCGCCTGGATAAGAAAGAAAAACGACTGGCTTTTTGAGATAGCGTAGAATACTATAAAAGCCAAATGAATGCTCCCACTGCACCACCTTATCAGCTGTACCATGAAACAGCAACAAAGGTGTATCCATAGTCCTAGCATTAAATACAGGAGATTCAGAAATGTACATATCAGTATTAGCCGTCGGATCAGCCCCTAGTCTTCCCTGACCGGTCATATAATAATCTTGTTCATTACTCCCATCTCTAACAATATCGATATTGAAACCTTGAACCAGATTACTTACGCCTGCTCCAGCTGCGATAGCCGCAAACCTATTGTCCTGCGTAGACATGTACATTCCACAATGCCCGCCGAAACTAAATCCTTGATAACCTATTCGTTCTTCATCTACGTAACCCAGTTCCGCTACCTTTTTGATAGCAGCATCAATACATTCATGCATATCAGAGTGAGGAGTTCCCACATTGAAGTGAATATCAGGTTGTAGGAACAAATAACCTTGAGAGACATACATCATCTCAGGTCCCACTGCCCCGTTGAGGTAAGGGATGGCATAACTATACCTATTGTAGGATCTCTTTTCATAGGAATAGACAATCATAGGTCGCTTTTGCCCCTCTTGGTAATCATCGGGAATACTCAGGATGCCTTGCAAGGGCACTCCCTCGTCATTGGTGTAGTCTATCAGAATACGCTTGCCCCATTTGAACATTTCTTGTTGTGGATTGGTCTGCGTTATCTTTTTCGGGTTTGTGAAATCCAGGGTAGTAAGGTATGCCTCGGGATAGTTCTGATAATCTCCCTTTTTATAGATAACGGCATCAGATTTCTCACTTTTTATGATCCCGTGCCTTCGATAAGGGTCGGCATAGCCAGCGGGTCCGTATATGAGTTTAGTGAGTTTTCCTGACTGTAGTTGATAGTAACCGGCATGCTTACTTTTTGTATGGAAAGCGTACAAAAAATTAGGCGCGGAAAGGTCTATATAACGGTCCTCAATTTCAGGTTCTCTGGTAAAGCTGTAGTCTTCAAAGCGAAAGCGAATGGCATCTTTAGCAGTGACTGAAGCTGTTAAATTTTCAGCAGTTCCTTTCCCATCTAGCGGAAGGATCCATAGGTCAAATTTGTGATTGACCAGTATGGCATTTCGGTCTTTTACCCAGCCCACGAATCCATAGCTTGGGATATAACCATACATATCATACTCCTTGTCTACAAAAGACACCTCCAAACCAGCTGAAATGTTACGTTTTGAAGCTTTCTTAAAATCATAACACCAGAAATGAGCTCCGTCCCAGAGAATCACTTTATCACCATCTGGAGAAAATTCCAATCCAGTACTGTATCTCGAACTATACTTTTTCTCGATTAACTCCTTCTCACCTGTCGTAAGGTCAATACGGTACAGATCATTCTTATTGACATCCCAATCCGATAGATATTTACGATTGTCAGTACCAATAGCCCACTTATCTGTTCCTCTACTGAAGACGAGTCGTTGGATTTCTTCAGAAGTTAGTTGCACAACTGTCTTAGAGGAACGGAGAAACAGCGCATCATACACTTCATTCTTATTATTTTCATTATCCGTGATTCGCTCGGAAAGCAGCTTTTTATCTTTCCAATGCCAAACCTGGACACTAGATTTATCCTTGTCATTTTGCTTTTCCTTCTTCTCGCCGGCAGTATTATACTTCTTCAGTTTCAGGAACAGTCGCTCACCATCTTCACTCCAAATGATTTCGTTGAGGTATCTTCCATTCTTCACCGCTAGACCCATATTTTCAGGCATGCCTTTTATCTCTGCTACCGGGTATTCAGTCATTGCCACAGCTCCTTTGTCAAACCCAGTGATCAGCACGATATCCATCCTCTCATAATCTACCTCCTTTTTAACCTTATTGTATCTGTAGGCAGCCAGGGCATCTTTAGTGCTATTCCATGATAAGTTAGAATAAATAAAATTGCCAGTTTGGAGAGCTCTAGTGGTCATCTTGCTGGGGTCGTACAAATAAATACCATTGCCCCGCTTATCCTCTGATGCTATAGTGTAGGCAATGTAGTCTGATTTCCTATCTACTAAAAACTCTCCAATATTACCGATGTAGTGCTCGCTTCGATTATCGAGATCGTAGACTAAAAGGCTTTTCTCATCCGTGGTGATGAAGTAGTTTTTGTCTTCCAAAAAGCGATAGGATGCCGTAGATTCGTAGCGCACGGTGAAATTAGAGGCAAGATGCTTTAGCTCAATAAATGTCGTATCCTTTTTATCCTTACCCTTTTCTGAGTCTGGCTTAATTTGATAAGCAATCCAATCTGAAGAAGCTGAAAATTGGGGGCGCTTCGCATCCGGAACCTTGTATTTAACCCCATCCTTTACACTGGAGATGTACAAGACATCGGTCTGATTGTCCGTTTGATAATAAGTCTCGGAGATCTGTTCCGAACGCCTTTTTTGTATACTATCCTTGGCCGCTTCTGGCTTGTCAAACAAGCTATAGAGCGTAGTGTACCACTCTCCATTATCGGATAGAATCACCGAATGAGTTCTCCATTGCCTGACATCATCAAAAGAAAGTTCTTCTTTGTTGGACTGGGCTATTATGGTATTATTCCCGAAGATCAGTAAGTAACTGATCAGGGCTAAAGAGATTAGCTGCTTCATAATTCGCGTTTCCAATTTGGTGGATAGCAATAACTTGGTTCTGAATATTCTTTTCCCCTTAAGCATAAAAGTAGATAAAATTAATTAAATGCAATATTGTTGCATCAGTAACTAAATTGCTTATTTTTGCATCTGCGTTGCATGAAAAATGATCTCAATTTTGAGTACGATTCTCATCCGGATTGTTTCAGAGTATCACATTTAGCTGTGGATCTAGTAGTATCAAAAGGGTAGAGGGTGACTGAAAGCCTTTAACTGAGCCGGAGTAAACATCACTAATGTATCAAAAACTACTTACGATAGCTTGGATTACGGAAATTTCGAATAGGCAGTAACATGAGCCAGGCTCTCAAAGTAAATAAAACTTCACTGTATATGGAAGTTACACAATCAAGACTAAATCGATCAGATATTTTGGGCGCTGCTGCAAGTGGCCTTTGTGCCATTCATTGTACCCTAACTCCTCTAATATTCGCAGCCAAACCCCTTTTGGAGGGAACGGTAGGTGAGCACGCCCATGGTGTCGGCTTTTGGGCGGTTTTTGATTATGTTTTCTTGGTCTTAAGTCTAGCTGCAGTATGGTATTCTGCCCGGCATACTAGTCACACTACCATCAAGTGGGTCCTTTGGGCAGCTTGGATAGTCTTTGCTATTGGTATTCTAGGAGAACCATTAGAGTTATCCTTTGGCAAATGGTTAATGTATGCCGGTTCTATAACCTTAGTGATAACACACCTACAAAACTACCGCTATTGTCGGAATGCCCAGGACGGAAATTGCTAATGTACAGTCCGCAACCATCGGGATAATTTGATAAATCATCATTTAACGCAACAAATAATATGCTACAAACGGAGTGTAAGTTTGCCAATGCGTCTATTGGTAGTGAGGTAAAGGTTTTGCAGGACATTCATTTGAAGTCCAAAAATATTGCCATCTACGAGCGCGATATTACCGTATTAAAGCAGGATCTAACTCCCTTGGTCAGAGAAGTCATTGAATGCCGTGCTATTGGATCTACAGAAGAGATATTGCATATCGTAAAGGATTACTTCGATAAAAATTTACCAAAGAGCCAGGCTCTATTTGAAGATATTGCTGGAGTGCTGAGTTTATTTCAAAGAACCACCGAAGCCTCCTCTTTTCGCTTATTGTTGGCTAGTGTCAATTCTAATATGTGTAGCCGCTTTCATACAGATATCAATGATCTGCGACTACTTTGTACCTACCTGGGTCCTGGAACCCTTTAGGTGCCGGATGAGGCCATAGACCAAGAAGCGTCACGTGCTAGAGGAAGCAGAAGTGAGCTGCTTATAGATGAGCAGCAGATTCAACAAGCTACTGCCGGAGATGTAGTTATTCTCAAAGGAGCCCTATACCCCGATGCGAACCCCATACTACACCAAAGCCCTGCCATTGAAGGAACGGGAGAAAACAGACTTTTGCTAAGAATTGATACCGACGAATTTTTAAACTTTTGACATGATGGTAACTAAAAAACTCCCCGTAACCGTACTAAGTGGCTTTCTAGGTGCGGGTAAAACCACCTTACTTAACCACGTCCTGCACAATAAAGAAGGCTTAAAGGTAGCCGTCATTGTCAATGACATGAGTGAGGTCAATGTTGATGCGGAATTGGTGAAAAATGAAAACACTCTTTCGCGTACAGAGGAAAAACTAGTAGAAATGAGCAACGGGTGTATTTGTTGCACCCTGCGTGAAGACCTAATGATAGAGGTAGAACGCCTGGCCAAAGAGAATCGTTTTGATTATTTGCTAATTGAGAGTACTGGTATTAGCGAACCTGTGCCAGTAGCACAAACCTTCTCTTTTGTAGACGAAGAAAGCGGAATAGATCTCTCTCGCTTCAGCTACATCGATACCATGGTTACAGTGGTAGATGCTTTTAACTTCTTCAAAGACTTTGGCAGCCCTGAAACTTTAGCAGATCGAGAATTGACAGATATCGAAGATGATTTCCGGACTATTGTTAATCTGTTGACCGATCAGATCGAATTTGCCAACGTGATTCTTCTGAATAAAACCGATTTGGTGTCAGCCGAAACCCTTGGCGTACTTAAGTCAGCGATCAATAAGCTGAATCCAGGTGCCAAGATCATTGAGTCTACCTTCAGTAAAGTCAATCCAAACGAAATTCTCAATACAGGGCTTTTCGATTTTGAAGAGGCAGAACAGAGCGCAGGTTGGCTAGCCGAATTAAATAAAGAGGAGCATACGCCAGAAACCGAGGAATATGGAATCGGTTCCTTTGTATATCGCAGTAAAAGGCCATTTGATCCGGTCCGCTTTTGGAAATATATTCAAGACAAATTTGCGAGCACTATCATTCGCAGTAAGGGTATGTTTTGGTTAGCCTCCCGCCCTGCACAGGCGCTGGTTTGGAGCCAAGCAGGAGGGTCATTGAGAGCAGATAGTGCTGGGGTTTGGTGGAGCAGTATGCCTTATCAGCAACGCATTCGATATGCTGTCTTTGTGGATAACCAAGCCATGATTGAATCCGATTGGGACGCTGACTTTGGCGATCGCAAAAATGAAATTGTCTTCATCGGACAAGACATGGATGAAACTCGCATCAGACGAGAACTTGAGGCCTGCTTAGCTACTGATGAAGAGTTAAGTACTGGAGAATGGAAACAGGGCTATGAAGATGAATGGCCTGTACAACGTGCCTACCCGGTTGGATAAGACACTAAGATCGCCAAGGGCAATAAATTCTCCCTTGGCGATCCGCTTCGCGCTTTAAATCACATTTACATTTCCTTGTGCAGAAAGGTAGATTTTTTTATTTTGCAACAATGTTGCATAAAATCACTCGTGCATTCCACTTCACTATCAAGGATTTAGAAATCGCTGCCTTGGCCAAATAAAACGCCATCAGGGCTTAATTCAATTTGATATGAAACGTACTCATTTCTTGAAGAATATGTTTGGCTTAGGCCTACTGTCCCTTTGGGGCTGTCAGACACGTGAAGATTCCCAACCAGCTGCATTGGCAGGTATCGGATTAGGTTCGGAGAAGGAGGGGTCTATGCAGTTGCTTCGGCAAGAAATGAAAGCCGCCTGGCTACGCTCTGAAACCATGACCCTGACCAATGTAGAGCAGATGCCACCGGAGTACTTCACCTTTAAGTACACCAAAGAGGCCATGAGTTTTTCTGAGCAATGGCGACATTGTGTCATTTACACTTGTGGGCAATTGGCTGGACGCACAGGTATCAAAAACCCTTATAAAGGGGTCAAGCTCCCAGTCCAGATGCCAAAAGAAGATATTATTCAGGAGTTAAAAAACATGTACACTTTTGTCCGAGAAACAATTGAAAAGCTCACGGACGAAAAACTCCTGGAGGTTTGCGATTTTGCTGGGGATACCATTCCCATTTGGCGTCTCATCTACGCCCTGGAAAATCACATTATCCACCATCGCGGACAATGTGTCGTCTACTTGAGATTAAAGGGTGTAAAACCGAAGGGTTTCTACGGCTGGTAAGTTCCATTTGTAGATTTCCATAAGCGGCATTTGACCTTACGGACTTTGAGTAATAACCAATGAACTTTAGCATATGGAGGGCAGCAATTTTAGCTTTCCACTTTTAACTTGAAATTAAATCGTTCAACTTTCCAAACTATGTTGCAAAGAAAATTTGATGAAATCGTAAAGGGACACTTTCCAAACGCTATGGATGCCAAGGATACGTCCATTCATTATTTGGGGAAAATGCAAATCGAGCACAAGATCGATATCTCGAAAGTATTGATGGCTACCTCTGTGTGTTCAGATGACATTAATGTTCCTTCTACAACCTTCTTCAATGTATTGTTTGGCCCATTCATTATGGGAGGACTAGGAGGTTTACCTTTTGCTGGACAAACGGGCATGACAGCCTTTGCTCATCACATTCCAGATTCAGGTAGTGCCTTTATCTTCTACGGTCCTCACATTGGAATTACACTAGATGGTGATTTGGGTAAGATGTACAGACCACGCCAGGAGCAAACCGGCAATTCATGTGGGGCGCTTATGTTGGCCTTGAGTCGTCTTGGAGATGCTGGTTATGCACCAGTAATGAATGACGATGACTACCAGCAGATGAAGCTAGAGGAAAGCCTTCTCCCACATCGTGAGAAATTCTTAGCCAGTGATAATCCAGCAAAAGCTATCACAGAAGCTACCTATGAAATCATCGATAAAAAGATTCATGAGCATATAAAGACCTGTAAAGATGAGTTCCCAGTTAATACCGTAACACTCCTGGGAGGGATCATTATCAATACAGATTATGGCCTAGATGATTACTTTGATGCTAGAAATTTTGAAGTAATCGATTTAAGCAGCCTCTAGTATACGCTGAAATAATAGACTTGATGGAGGAGCATCAAGATTTGATGCTCCTCATTGCTTCTATTTCCTTTCCTGGTACTACTTGGCATCGAAATTATGCAACAGCACCTATATTTTATTTGCCCTACCGATCATCTTGAGACCGTCATTGACCGTACCTTCAAGCGGAGGAATTATTATTGGACGTCGCTTGGTAACTCAATAATTTTTGATCCAGAGATGGTCGAGCAACTCATGGAACTTCTGACGACCAAAGACATCAGTCAGGTTTCTTTTGTGTTGTCCGATGATAATAGCATCGTATCAGACGCCCTAGGAAATCATGAGTTCTGTGAAATAACCGGACTTCGGCATTTCTACCAGGAAATAGCCAGACAGAAACAACGTTCAAGAGTCCTTTGGCAATCCCACCACCTTCAATTCTCTGTCCTCTCCAATTATTTGAATCAAAAGATCAAGGAACTAAAATTAGCGCTAGGGGATAGATGTACTGATCATCTTAAGATCAATGGTAAAATATATCTCACACAGCGAAAGGCGTTCAGTGATATCTATACCGATTGGATTTGCAAGGAAAGATCTAGTTTCAGCTTGAATTAAATATCATGCTCGACACCTCTGGAGTAGATGACTCCTAAATCCTACCCTTAGTGGCAAGTCCTTTTCCTAGTTTGTCATGGACTTCTTCTCACCTTTAAAATTTTCTTTTAGTTCAGATAGTTATCTTGATCTTTCTTGCCCCACTGCGCCTTATGAGGGATAAGCTTAATCACAGGACTAGCAAAATTGTAGCAAATGGACATTCGAATTCTCCAACCCTTTCTTACAAAATCAGCAGGATAATTGAGGTTACTATCTGGCACTTAAAATAGCTTGTTTACGATTACCATATTACGGTAACATACTGAAGTTAGGCGCTTCAAAACGTCTTTCTTACGTATAGATTGACCAATGATGATATTACATATCGCTAAGCACGAATTAATCAGAGCTCTTAGAAATGGGCTTACCCGAATGCTGTTCACAACTACCATCATTCTTCTCATAGCTTCCATGGTCTTGAGTGTCAGGGACTATCAATTGGCCAAGAATCAGTATCAGGAGAACTTAGCACAGAATAGGCTCATTTGGGAAAGTCAAACCCAAAAAGATCCACATGATGCAGCCCATGATGGCACCTATGCAATCAAACCGCTCCACCCTCTCTCCATGTTGGATCCTGGAATACGGCCATATGCCGGCCAGGGCATCCATCTAGGCGCACATGAACGAAAGCAGGGCAGCTTAAATGAGGCAAAGGATCATTCAGAACTGTTCCGGTTTGGGCAATTGACGCCCAAATTCATGCTTTTATACATATTCCCCATCCTCTTGGTGTTTTTGGGATACAAGACTGTTACGAGTGAAGTAGAAAGGCATACACTTTCTCTATTGCTTGCTCAAGGGGCAAGCAGCCGACAGATCGTACTTGGGAAGTGGATAGCACTTACAGCTACTATGCTCATACTGTTTCTGCTCTTCGGCCTGAGCATTGGTATAGCCTATAGTTTCTTGAGGTTTCCCATTCAAATCTCTGGCTTTGAATGGTTGGTATTCAACCTGAGTTACCTGATTTATCTACTTATATTTGTTAATCTTACGATCCTAGTTTCAAGTTGGGCTCGATCTTCTGGAGTAGCACTAGTAGGTTTATTGGCCTTCTGGATTTTTATTACTTTGATTGTACCCAAACTCTCTTCCAATTTGGCAGGGCGCCTCTATCCTTTTCCCACCCTTCAAACCTTTAAGGAAAACATTTACGAAGATCAACAAAATGGACTCAATGGCCACAATTTCTGGAACGAAGCTGCACAGGTTTTTCAAAAGCAGGTATTGGAAAAGTATGGAGTGGAAACCATTGACGACTTGCCAGTAGATTATGGGGGTTTGTTACTAGCTGAAGGTGAAAAGTATGAGTCCGAGGTGTACAGCAAGCATTTTGATCTGCTTCAGGCCCAATACCATAAGCAGCGGCATATCTTTCGCCTCACTGGACTTACTTCGCCCTTCCTAGCCGTCAACTTCATCTCAATGGCTTTGGCTCGCACAGATTATGATTTTCAATGGCACTTCGAAGATAGGGCAGAAGCGTATCGCGTTGAGCTGAATACAGCCTTGAATATGAATATTGCACAAAATGCAAAAGAGGTAACTAGCTATAAAGCATCTACGGAATTGTGGGCGCAAATGCCCAGATTCAACTATAAGTGGAAACCCGCCCGCCAGATTATCATAGATCACGAGCTGGAGTTTGCCATAGTCCTTGCTTGGGGAATATTCAGTTTTCTTGCGATGCTATTTTTCAGCCGGAAAATCCAGGTCGCCCGATGAATCAGCTATCACAAATACGCGCTGAGCTACGCCTACTATTTCGAGATTATGCCTTTGGTGGCTTGATTTTGCTGCTCCTTTTCTTAATGACAATCGCTACTTGGAATACGCATAGGCACCTACTGGCTAAACAACTCGAATTGGAGGAGCAGTCGGCACTCGTTCAGCAAAACGATCAGGAACTAATAGCTCAGATTGATTCCCTTCAGCAGGGCTTAGCCACCTACGAAGGGCAGTATACACTACCCACTAATGGGGTCCGACTAACCTACAATAATCATCGAATAGCTTGGATGCCCACAAGGGAATATGCGCTATTGGCTATTGGCCAAGGGGACCTTTTCAGCGATTATAAAAAGATAGTACTCTACTTCAATGATTCTTATGAACGGAAATCCCAAGAGCTAGCCAGTCCAGTAGAGCAGTTCTTTGGCCGGCTAGATGTAGCTTTCGTGTGGACCTATCTCTTACCCCTAATCATCCTGCTTTGCTCCTTCAATACCTTGTCCGTAGAGCGAGAAACGGGACGACTAAGACTGATTGCCGCTCAACCGATCCAGCTTTCAAAATGGCTCATGATCAAAATTGGCCTTCGGTTTGGAATCCTCTTCTCGACGATCATCCTCTTCACCTGGTTTTTATTGCTGTACTTTGGCGTCCCCATTTTCAAGGATTTCGCTGGGTTTGCGCAGCTAAGCTTGATCCTGCTTTTATACATCTCCTTTTGGTTCTTCCTCAGCTTTCTGGTGAATCAGTTGGGGTTTAACTCCGGAAGAAGTCTTATCCTGCTAATGAACCTATGGGTATTGTTGGTTTTTCTCATTCCATCAGCCATTAATCAGTTGGGGCGAGAACTTCATCCCCTCCCTTCCCGCTTAGCAATCATTAATCATCATCAACAAGTCTATAATGATATTGAGGGTCAACTCGAAGAAGAGATGGAAGAGCTATTTCGCTTACACCCTGATTGGGCAAGTACCGACCCGGTTACCAAAGACATGTCCAATTCTACGGGCTGGAACATTAATTTTCTAGCTAAACAATATATAGCACAGCTCAAACATCAGCCAATAGCCCAAGCCTACGAAGACAAGGTAGATGAGCGGAATCATTGGCTCAGTCAATTTCGGCTTCTTTCACCGGCCATGATATTTCAAAGTGCGCTGACCGATTTGGCAGGTACTTCTACCCGATACTATCGGAGTTTTCTACAACAGTCGCAGAGATATGCTCATGAATATCGACAATATGTCTTCCAAGGATTGTTTACAAATCATGCTTTTACTGGAGATGAAATCCAGAACCTACCTAGTTTCAAATTTGATAGACAGGCCTTAGCAAGCCTTGTCGGAGTTAACATTCTGGGGCTTTCAATCTATCTAGTACTTATAGCCATTGCCATCCGGTATCTTTCAAGAAGAAGATCCACGGTAGTTTCCTAATAAAACGGTTCCCTGTACCACAAGAACAATTGGACATTAACTCAATCATTCTTTAAGGCTGTGGTAGGATTTACATTTGTTGCTCGCCAAGCCGGTAATAAGGTGGCAGCTACGGAAATGAATATCAATCCTAATGCAGTCAACAGATAGACGGGTAGGTAAAACAAACTCACCTCATAGAGGAATTTATTGATAGGCTGTAAGACAATGAAGGCCAAGACAACCGCTATAAACAGGCTGATACCCGCAATTTTCAATACATCGAAAATAATCATCTTCAAGATATCCCCACTCATGGCTCCTAGCACTCGCCGAACCGCTAACTCTTTCGTCCTTTGACTCAGGATAAATGACATGACACTAAATAGCCCAATGGCAGCTAACAAACCACCAATGATGGCAATACCCAAAAACAATATACTGGAAACCCTCGACTGCCAACTCTGTTTGGAAATATGATCTTCCATGAGAAGATACTCAAAAGTAGGTTGATGAGCATCAATGGAGAAAATCGTTTGCCTGAGGCGCTCCGCTAAGCTCAAGGGGGGAACCGAAGCTTTTACCACAAAATAAGAGTCGATTTCGGAATCCATTAAGATAGAAATATAAACGCTAGGAATGTTGCTCTCTACTATATTCTGGTGCTTGACATCCGCAATCACGCCCGCGACGGTCAAAAAAGGAGCCTCTGAATCCACCGTTCCCAATTTGATCTGCTTGCCTACTGGATTTTCACCCAGTTGTCGGGCCAATTGCTCATCAATGAGCACCTTGAAGCGATCATTGGTTGGATTGGCCAGATCAAAGCCTTCCCCTTCTTTAATAGGGATCTCCATCACATCAAAATAATTGGGCGTCACCCGCTGAATACTGATGTAGGGATTTTCAGCTTGGGACAAGGGAGATTGCCCTTCTATCGTAAAAACGGATTGTGCATCAGTGGAGGTCTTTACAATGTCTGTGAGTGGAAGCACGCTATTGACTGCCACACCTTCTACACCTGGAATCGCAGCAATCCGTTCTGTACTTGTTTCATAAAAGGAACGAATTTTCTCATCATCTGAGTAGTTATACCAGGATAAGGCAATCCGAAAAGTTAATCGATTTTCAGTTTCAAAGCCGATATCTGCTTCTTGCAAATTAAAGAAGCTCTTGGCCAATAATCCTCCACCAATGAGCAGCAGAGCACTGATAGCGATCTCTGCACTCACTAGTCCTCTCCGTAGTTTATTTTGACTACGACTTCCAGTAGTTTTAGCCCCATCTTTCAAGCTCTCCGCAAAATCAGTCTTGGATAAGTGAGAAAGCGCTGGAAGCATTCCCGTGGCAATGCCTACCAAGACGGAAATTAAAATAGTAAATCCCAGCACAGCATAACTGATGTCTACACTTACCCAATGAGGTAGATAGAGCTCCACGAGCGAATAGGAAAAGTCACTCATCAAAAAGGACAAAGACAAACCTAAGGCTCCACCCAGCAGGGCTAGCAAGGTGGACTCTATCATATACTGCTGCACAATGGAAGCTTTAGAGGCACCCAGGACTTGGCGTAAAGTCGTTTCCTTACCTCTTCGTAGAGCATGGCTCAAAATGAGGTTCGAAACGTTTACACTTGCTATAATTAACAAGAAGATAGCGGCTGCTCCTAGAAGCAAAAGGTAATTCTTAATACCGCCGATATACATGTCCTTAATCGGCTTAGCAACAAACGAAATACCCTCATTGGTATCCAGGTGGCGTTCTTGTAGCACCTTCCCAAAGGCAGCCAATTCGGTGTTCAATTCATCTATAGTATTGCCCCCTTTTAGACGTGCCACCCCAATACTGTTACGGGATCTTCGATTGGTAACCACTCTATCGCTATAGGCCATGGCACGAAAAGCTTCATGACGATCTGGAAAACTGAAGCCTTCAGGCAGTACGCCGTAAACCTTATAGCTGGGAACACCATCAAGCGTGATGCTCCGACTTACAACTTCCGGATCGGCTTTGAATCGTCGTTCCCAGAATTCATGGGTTAGCATAACCGTTAGGCTACCTTTTCGATCCAATGTTTCTGGCCAATACTCCCCGATGGCCGTTTCAACGCCTAGCACGCTGAAGAGATTACGAGAAGCAAAGGTTGCAGTAACTTCCTCTGGTTCCTGGTCGTCTCCACTTAGATTATATCTACCACCACCTCGATACACGGCGATACCTTCAATCTTTTTCAACTCCAACTCCATGTCGAGAAATTCAGGATAAGACAGGAGTCCCTCTTGATCTCCCTTCAGCGAATAAATCTGCACCAACTCATCGGACTCTTTAAAGGGTAAAGGCGAAAGTAACAGTGCATCAATAAAGCTGAATACAACAGTATTTGCCCCAATGGCAATAGCGATCGTGAAAATGACGATTCCGGAGAAAAGGGGTCTTTTCAATAAGTTGCGTAGGGATAGTTTGAGGTGGTAAATAAAATTCATGTCTTATTTTTATGGTTCTTCGACATTCTTTGTGTTTCAAGTAAAGGTCCATCAAGTATGCTTACTTTTTCGTAGCCATATTTTGTCTTCCTCGCCGTAAATCTGCCAAATCGAAAGCTTCTATAGTTGAAAGTGCCTTGCCCGAACTGCTTTGATTTCCACCGAGAACAATAGCACGGCCGTCAACCAGAACAGCGGCCGTATGCCGTCTTGGCGTCATGGTCTCTTCGAGGAGATACAAGTCACCCGTCTTGGTATCGTATCTATGAATGGCGTCCATTTTCACATAGTCGCCAAAAATAAAAATGGAGGTTTCATCACTAATCGCAGAGAATGCGCTCAAGGGGTAGGGGAGATCCTTTCTTATTTCCCACTGTTGTGACACTGTATTAAAAACCATCACGGTCTTCATGGCTTGACCATTGTATCCACCGATGGCATAGAGGTTCTCTTTAATCGGAATCAACATGCCAGATACCGGGAAGGGAGCATCTGGTAAACTTTCCCAGTGTCTTTCCTGGAGATGCAATCGATAAGTCCTAGATGAATGGGCAGCGCCATTTAGAACGCCACCAACAACATAAATGTATTCTTTAACTTGGGCCATGCCTAGCGTCCGCACAGAGTCGGGTAAAGGGGGCAATTCTTTATACAAGCCTGTTTTAAACTCAAGAAACTCGCAGGAAGAGAGTTTATCCCTTTTCAATCCGACTTGGGTTCTCCCACCACAGCTAATCAATTTATCCTCAAAATAAACGCTAGCATGATTGGCTCTTCGGTAAAGCCCGCCGCCAAAGTACTCGGATTGCAAAGTGTTCGGGTCTACCCGTTCAATGGAAGCCTCCAAGCCTGCTTGCATAAAGTCTTTACCATTTCTTTTGCCAATCGGTGATCCTCCGTACACATAGACCCATTGGCCATCGGTCACGGCGCTGAGTCCATAGCGAGGGATTAAAAGATCACCTATCTTTGTCTTTTTCGTAGCGGCTATCCCTGCTTCAGCCGATCTCTGACCAGCTAACTCTACAGAAACCGTTAGTAGAAGAAGTAAGACAATTAATTTAGTCGGATAATTCATCTATAATAAAAACTTAATGCTGTTAAAAATAACGCAACTATGTTGCACATACAACAAGAAACTGGACTGTTTTCCTGGATACACTTGTCAAATCCTGCTTATTCGGATCCGTGAGCCTCTGGATATTTTTCTCCACACCATTGCCGCAACTGAATTATTTTTTGCAATATTGTTGCAAAAAATAATGCGCACTATTCTTTTGGTAGTTTGTGCCTTATCTATTCCCCAATTAGCAACAGCTCAAGCCAAGATCGATTGGACGGTCCTTTCAGATGTCAAATTCCGGCAGAAGCTAATCAAGGAATACAACTCAGTATACCTGCTACCTAAGTTTGGGAAACAGCCAAAAGCGTATGCTGGCAAAGAGGTGATTATAAGCGGTTACCTGATCCCTTTAAGTGCTGATTTTTCACAATTGGTGTTGTCTAAAACACCTTATGCCTCTTGTTTCTTTTGTGGGCAATCAGGTCCAGATACAGTGGTAGAGCTGGAGCTATCTCCGGATAGCAAGAGAAGGTTTTTCCGAATGGATGATTTTGTAGAGGTCACAGGGACCTTTAGTCTAAGTAAGAATGCCGCTCAATCTTTGCCCTACAAGTTGACCAATGCCAGAATGGAAAAACGTGAATAAGGAAGACCAATGGCTTCATGCCTCCAGGTCCACATAACTAGGCTCTTGCCACACTCATTGATCGTCATATTACGAACTAGTAAAAAGCTATAGAACGATGCGCCAAAGGACACTAAGCATCTTGATTAAGCAAGTTTGGAAGCACACTATGAAGAACCAAAGCACCCTCTGGCTGATTGGCATCTTCAATGTGTTGCTACTGTCCTCCTTGCTATCTGCTTACCGATACATGCATGACCAGCAGCATCTTGCCCACGAGAACAGTCAAGAGGTTAGAGAGCAATGGGTGAATAATCCCGACAAACATCCGCACCGGATGGCTCACTATGGATATGTGGCTTTTCGACAAAAATACCCGCTCAGCTTTTTCGATTTTGGCATGGATAGCTACGTTGGAAACGTAGTTTTCTTGGAGGCGCATCGACAGAATACGGTCAATTTTTCGGCAGCGAGTCTAACGAATGGCCTACTGCGCTTGGGAGAGATCTCGGCAGGAATGATATTGCAGTTACTGGTTCCTCTTTTACTGTTCTTCTGGGGATTCCAATCCATTGCCAAGGAAAGAGAACAAGGCACACTCAAGGTGCTCGTAATCCAAGGGGTGAGTGGGAAGGAACTCATTGTAGGAAAAGCCTTAGGTCTCTTTTCATTGAGTCTGACGATCATCTTGCCCGCTCTATTTATTGGCGGCATATTACTAACCTTCAACTATCTAAGTTATCAATATGCTGAAGCCTATGTCCGTTTTGCGCTTCTAATTCTTGGCTATCTTGGCTACTTTCTATTGCTTTCTTTCTTGGCAGTATTGGTTTCGGCAAGTAGCAGCTCTTCTCGTTCTGCCTTGATCCAATTGATCGGTTATTGGCTATTGTTCACCCTAGTGCTGCCTAAAGTCGCTCAAGTAGTGGGACAATCCTTCTATCCCGCTCCCTCCAAAATCGAATTTGATGTCGCTGTTGAAGAAGAGTTAATTAAGCAAGGAGATAGCCATAATCCCGATGACCCGCATTATCAGGCGCTGAAAGATTCGCTCTTAACCACCTACGGGGTCGAAAGCACTGATGACTTACCGTTCAACTATTCGGGTTTTGTTATGCGGGAAGGGGAGCGCTTAAGTGCGGAAACCTTTAATCGTCATCAGGCTCAAGTATTTTCGATCTTTCTACAACAACAAGATGTCATTCGGTTTACCTCTATTTTTAACCCCTACTTGGCCATCAAGAATCTATCGATGGGCCTCTCTGGGACCGATTATATGGCGTACAAAGATTTTCAGGAGCAAGCCGAAATCTACCGCTATGATTTAGCCCAACACATGAACGAGCTGCAAATTGAGCACATTGCCAATACAGTGCAAAGTTCAGCTGAAAAAGGAGCAGTAATTAGTAAAAGCTACTGGGAAAATACGCCAGATTTTGAGCATCACTTTCTTTCACTATCCACCGTTCTTCGCCATGAGCTGCTCTCTTTTCTGTCCTTGCTGCTCTGGCTGGGCGGGATGATCCTTTTAGCCAACACTTACGCCAATCGTATTAAAGTAATATAAGATGCTAGGTCTACTACTAAAAAATTTCCTGCGCTCCAGAGGCCTAATGATTGGGCTGTTTCTGTTGTTCCTTTCGGGCTGTATCAGCATTAATATCGGAAAATACTTTCTCGACAGCCACCAAGAAATCATTGCACAAACGGCCCATTACCAGAATGAAAGTATAGAAAGAAATGTGCAATATCATCCAGACGATATAGGGTTACTACTATACTACCTGCGTTTTGGTTTAGTGCATGATCTACCCAATTTGGCTGGCCTTTCAATAGGTCAACGGGATATCCATCCCTCCCTCGTCAACGTAACTATACGCAACCTGGAAGAACAGAAATATGCTTCTGACCTCAAGAATCCCATGTACCAGCTGCTCGGCAATATGGATTTCAGCTTTATCTTGCTTTACTTCTTCCCCTTGATCATTATCGCTTTTTGTTTTAATCTGATTTCGGAGGAGAAAGAGGGCGGCGTTTGGAACCTGGTTTTGAGCCAGACCCCTAATCCCAAGAAGATGCTAGCACAAAAGATCGGCATTCGATATGCAAGCATCTTACTGGTGCTGCTCATCCTACTAGCCATTGGAAAGGTCGTACTGGCTATTCCCCTTGATTCAGTATTTTTGATCTATAGCCTAGTAGCGATTCTATACGTCTCGTTCTGGTTTTGTCTTTCTTGGTTGGTGGCTAGTCTGCACAAAAATTCTAGCCAAAATGCGCTGATTCTGCTGCTGTCCTGGATTTTACTGACCATCATCATGCCAGCCCTAGTCAATGTGGCTTCCACGCAGCTCTATCCCGTCCCAGAAGCTTATGGTACCGTACTGGAAAGTCGGGATGGCTATCATACGCAATGGGACAAGCCCAAGGAGCCGACGATCAATAGCTTTCATCAACAGTACCCACAGTATAGCGCCTACAATCACCCAGAAGATGCCAGCTTTTCTTGGCTTTGGTACTTCGCCATGCAACAGATGGGAGATGCTCAAGCCGCAGAAGATGCCAAGAACCTCAAGTCAAAGCTTCGGCTCAGAAATAAGTTCTCGAACATCGCCGGATGGTTCGTTCCTACCATCCATGCTCAACTATCCTTAAATGCATTGGCTCGATCTGATTTGAATCATCATATTGGCTATTGGGAAGCACTAGAGGCCTTCCACGAAGAAAAGCGACTTTATTTTTACCCGAGAATTTTTCAAAATACCGCTGTGGCTGATGAGGATTGGGATTCTTTTGTCTTGGGACAGCATCAAGGGGAGATTCAGTTGAATGGGCTATCAGCCACATGGCCATTGCTGCTCTTATCCCTTCTTGTCTTGGGATTGGCTCGTATGGTCGGAGCTAGGCGGCCAGCTCTTTGACAAGGCTGATAATCAGATGAAGCTAAATACTCACTCGCAAAGGTTTTCTAGTTAGCCGGAACAGTAGATCAGAGGATCGCATCTATTCAGGACCGAGGTAGGGGATCAAAATCCGGCATTTCGGGAAAGTAGGCAGACTCTTGTCATTGCTCAAGCCTGCTTTTGGATACTTTGACTAATATTGTCTTTTACAGCCTTCTCATCTCATAAATAGAGTACCAGCGGGCAAGCTTGACGATTTTTTCATTAAATTGCAATAGTGTTGCATTTGCAATATACCTTCGATAATTATCATCCCACAAGTTCGTATATCCTATAAAAGTAGTCCTAGGATGCTAGGCTTTCCCTTGGAGTTCCAGAGGAAGTTACGGCTTGGACCAGTAAGCGTCATGGTAAACCTGTGTTACTGTATTCCTTCTCCTCAATTAAGCTAACAAGGTACAGGCGTCTACACGAGATATCGGACTCTACACCTATTTAGATGTCAGTCACACGTGGCTAATAAACAAAATCACAGCGTAAGGAGACGCAGACGAAATGCGTCATCAAATTCAAAAAATGTAATCATGTCATCAAAAATCACCAAGATATTTGTCTCCATCCTGCTTGTAATGATTGGCTTGAACCAAGCAATAGCCCAAGGATTTGAGGGATATTACCAATACCCTGACATTCACCAAAACACCATTGTCTTTACAGCTGAAGGAGACATCTGGAAAGTTTCCTTAGAGGGAGGGCTTGCTCAGCGGCTAACCACACATGCAGAGGAAGAGCGATATCCTGTAATCTCCCCAGATGGAAAGACCTTGGCTTATTCGGCTAGTTATGAAGGTCCGACTGAAGTCTATACGCTTCCCATCGATGGCGGAATGACCACCCGTTGGACTTACGAATCAGAAGGCTCAATCGTCTCGAGCTGGACACCGGATGGGAAAATCGTTTATCAAACATGGGCATTCAACAAGCGGCCTGAGGCACAATTGGTCACCATAGACCTGAAGGCTAAAGACAAGTCAGTCGTACCTTTACATCAGGCCAGCGAAGGAGTAAAAAATGAAGACGGAACCTGGTTTTTTATCCGGCCCGGCGATCACAACGATGCAGCTAAAAGATACGTGGGAGGTACTGCTCGGCA
>ENA-UENT01000245-UENT01000245.1-marine-metagenome-genome-assembly--contig:-NODE-245-length-38820-cov-3.647665_pt1 | contig 38820 bp, 31 predicted proteins | sample MGYA00237879_ERZ529330 | MGnify/ENA primary metagenome ERZ529330 (study PRJEB26372, sample SAMN05368345) | marine metagenome | biome: cultured habitat; feature: ocean water; material: water; isolation... | reverse complement strand
TGAAAGTTAACTTTCAAGTAGAAGGTATTCCAGCCTATGAAGCCGAAGCCTTACTCCAAAATGCAGCATCAATCCTGGGGACAAAACGTGTTCAAGTGGACGCCCATCCAGGTTACCCCTGTCGCTTTAGCTTGGCGGATGCCGAAATAGGCGAGGAGGTACTGCTGTTAACCTACGAGCATCATGCCGTTACTTCACCCTACCGGTCTTCTGGCCCCATCTATATTCGCACCTCCACCCATCAAGCCCGCCTAGCTCCCAATGAGATTCCTCAGATGTTGCGGCATCGCCTATTATCCCTCCGCGTCTATGATGGAGAGGCTATGATGATTGCGGCTCATACCGTTCAAGGAACAGAATTGGAAGCCCTCATTCAAAGGATCTTCGAAGACCCGGTAGCCCAGTATATACAGGTGCATAACGCTGGCCCTGGCTGTTACAATTGCCAAATTAATCGACTTAATTGATCTATCGGGGAACTAATTTTGAATCCCGATAGTTATCTAGGCATCATGCATAAAATACACACATATCAGACCTATTGGCAATTGCTGCTCCAGCCAGCAAGGGAATAGGTATGTACTGATATAAGATATACCCGGCAGATGCCCCTTGCGATTTAATATGGCAAGGGGCATTTGTTTTTGGGGGTGATCCAGGGAGAGGACGGGCCTGTAAAGCCTCAGCCAGAAGTTTCGAGTACTTCCACCCCCACTATTTGATTGCTCGCTAAATGGTGTGAGCCAACATACCTGCTCAGAGATGGTCATTTGGGAAAAGACTATGAAGGTAACCTAGCTGCAACTATTTATGAGTCCTTAGCGCTGCTATGCACTCATCAATGAGCTTTGCTAGAACACATTCCTGATTTTTTCGCTACCAAAGCACCACCTCTGAACAGATACAGCCAGGAGTTTCGAGTACTATCTATGTAATCGGTTGGAGATGTAGGACGAGAAGTTTATCCCGATATCCATGGCAGTTTCTTGTTTATCGGGAAGTACTTCCACCCCCACCGTATGCTTGCAGCAAGCTCTTGCTTGCTCGCAAATTGGAGTGCGGGCTCCTGCTTGCAGTACCAAAACATAAAACGCGTCTTTGGTGTAATGGTAGCATCCCGGCTTCCAACCCCGGTGGTCTGAGTTCGAGCCTTAGAGGACGTGCAAATGGAAAGGCAGAGGTAGGTTTTTATTTTAGACCTACCCGCCTTTCAAAAAGCTGTGCTAACTTTGTCCGGCCTTATTGCTTCATCTCATTGCGACAAAAAATGAAAAAGTACAGCTTACTCCTCTTTATCCTTATTTTTCTTCAATGCACTACCACTGCTCCAGAAACGGGACAACTTCATGAGGAGCATGAAACGGCTATCGAGGCCTCTTATCGCACGCCTGAAATCGATACGACTCGCCTAAACGTAGCTTTCCTAATCATGGATGGCGTCTACAATACGGAGCTAACAGCTCCATACGATATTTTCCAGCACACCATCTTTCGAGACAGCATTCAGTCCATGAATACCTTCCTCGTGGCGAATACATTGAATCCGATTACCAGTTTTGAAGGTATCCGGATGCTTCCTGATTACGATTATACCAAAGATGACCTGCCTCGTATTGATGTCTTAGTGGTGCCAAGTGCCGAGCATCATTTAGATACTGACCTAGAAGATGAGGCCATGATCGCCTTTGTGCAAAAAGCGGATAAGGAGGCGCAATTCATTACTTCTCACTGTGATGGTGCTTTTGTTCTAGCGAAGGCGGGTCTACTCAATGATGTGGTTTCCACTACTTTCCCAAGTGATATAGATCGCATGCGCGAAATGTTTCCGGATTTGGATATCCGAAAAGACGTCCTCTTTGTACACGATGGGAAGTATATTACCTCGGCAGGAGGGGCGAAGTCCTTTGAAGCGGCTTTGTATCTAGCCGAGTTGCTTTATGGGGCACCGATAGCGCGCCGCCTAGCCAAAGGTTTAGTGATCGACTGGGATCTGACGGAGGTGCCTCATTTGGTGATTGAGGAGACGGTATCTATGGATTAGCCCAAGGGACTTAACCCCAATTAAAGTGGAATATGAAGAGTACCAAGTTGTTTTGGTTTTTCCTGCTGGTTGCTGTCTGGCACTGCAGTTCAGGCTCAGCACTACATACCTATGGTCAAGCTTTTCAGAAACACCGGGATTATAACAGCCTAAAGCGGGTAGTGGACGCAATGGAGCTAGGTACGGATACCATTCAGGTAAAGGCTATCTTGGGAGAGCCTATTGATATGGGATTTGATTATCGTTATTTAATCGATTCTGTAGGGCCGAATGGCTGCGTTATTGGAGCCGTATTCCATATCGATGAAGTAGGTAAGATCGATCAAAAATGGATCGATGAGATTTGTGAATGACGATCGTTACCTTCCGTTTCCTAATTAATCCTTGGGCCTTCTAATACTGTCCAGGATAAAGCCATAGGTTAGCAGAATACTGAGGTTGTTTTTCTTTAAACCGTTTAGGTTTGGAGCTAGAATATCGATATTAGAAAACTGTTGGAAATTCCCTTCGTCAGGAATATTACGTATCGTACCGTAATCCACTCCCAGTAAAATAGTGCTTCTATTGAAATTGATTTTGGAGCCTATGACATAATGGATATGATTTCCATCAAAAATGGTATTTCTTACAGTGCCCTCCGGTGTTGAAATATTTTCGTAGGCAAAATTATTGGTGCGAACTGCAGCGGAGAGGTGAAGATTGGAGTTTACGCTGTGCGAGTAACCCAGAGAGAAATTGAATATTTCTTTACTACCGTTTCTCCAGTCGGTAGTGGAGCCCAAGGTTTCGACAGTAGCCATTGTATATTCCCTGACCTTTGTATGGTAGCTGGTATTGAGCCATATTTTCTGGTTTGGATTGAGGGTTAAGCTATAGCCAAGGTTGAATTCCCAAGGGGTCGCTATGGTTGGGTCTATTTCATTGTCGATAACTTGATCAACTGCTATTTCACCACCTGCTGAGGCTGCTCTAACATTGAAGAAGTTCCCTCCCCGAATCAGCCGCAAGTAAGTAGGAGTGGTGACGGTAAAACCTATATCATGGACTTCTGTATCCAGCAGAAAACCAATTTTGGTAACGGCGCCTATGTTCCCGTAGGAGCCATCAAAGTTAAAGTCGAAAAACTGGGTTAACTGATTAGCTTGATTTACATCCAACTCTTCTGAGAAAACTCTATTCCGGTACGAAAAATCAAAGTTGCGGACAAATTGACTGACCCCAAAATAGAGCTTAGGCCCTAACTGAAAATTGGTGCCAAGGCCAAACCAATCATCCTCCCCACGATACTCATAATCAAAATACTGGGTGCTTTGCTGGGTGGCATTTAATGACTCCAGCTCAGCCGTAAACACGTCTGAGAAATCACTCTTGCTAATCTTTAGGAAGGCTATGTCAAGGTTTCTAATCTTAAACTTAAAGGAAATCAAATCGGGTTTTTGACTAAAATCCCGATCCAATGGACTGGCTTGATTGTTCCCCCAGAATTCCCGAAACCCAAAGGTTCGCACACGAGGTTGTATCACGGAGACACTGAACTGAGTAGGTACTTCATGTATCGAGGCGGGATTATAAAAAGTCATACTCACATCATCTGTTCCCGCTACTACGGCACCGCCCAACATCGCACCATCTATACCGAACTGTTCGGTATTGTATAGGAAGTTTTGAGACACAAGACTCGAATAAACTAGCAGTAGGATGATGGTTATTAGATTGCGAGAAAGTTGTAGAAATTCCAGATTCATAGCCTAATATTATGGGTGTACGCATACGACCAACCTCATTTCTGAGGAAATGCCTGAGCTTAAGTAGTGTGACAAGAGTATCTATTGTCACACTATTTCTACCCTAAAACAGTCGTGAATTTCCTAAGGTTGAGTCAAAGCCAGTTGCACTTGAAATATTGTAGCAAAAAAGAATCGAAAATATGCGGAGGCAAAGCCCATAGAACTGCGTTCCTATTTCATACTATGCTTAGCCCGTTCGCACCATCAGGTTGCCTTTAACTTAGTCATCATTTTAAACAACAGGGTAGGGAAGAAGCGTTTGAGATACACAGCCAGTTTTTCTTTGCCCTGAGCGATCAACACCTCTGGGGTCCCATTCCTAATACCGCTGATGATTCTGGCAGCACATTCTTCCACGGGAATGCCATTCTCAATCAGAGGATCCGTTACATTATGCTTTTTACCGTCTCCTTCCAGGGCATTGATGGAAATGTTCGTCTTGACCGAGCCTGGTGTGACTACCATTACTTTAATGTTATCCGCATGTACTTCGGAGCGCAGTGCGTCCATAAATCCAATTACGGCATGTTTAGCAGCGCAATAGGCAGTTCTCATCGGTGTGCCAAATTTGCCGGCTATACTACTGATCGTAATGATAAGTCCTGCCTTTCTTTCCATCATATGTGGCAAAGCGGATTTCGTCAGGCTAATCGCGGCGAAATAGTCTAGTTCCATGATTTTGCGATCCACCTCCATCAAGGTATCCTTGGCCAAAGACCGTTGAGAAATTCCGGCATTATTGACCAAGATATCGATTGTTTCCACTTTGGCTAGTACCTCTTCTACGGCATTGGGAATGGTATCGACCTTCAGTAGGTCCATCGGATAGACGATATGCCCTTCTCCTGCCAAGCTATCCTTGACAACGTTGAGCTTTTCGGTATTTCGGGCGGTCAAGATAATTTTTGCACCCCCCTTTGCCATCTGTATTGCTAGCTCTTTTCCGATGCCCTCTGATGCCCCTGTTATCCACACTGTCTTATTATTGAAATCTTTCATGTTTGTAGGAATCTAATGCTTGATGATAAAAGCGAGCTTGTTCTACTAGAGATCAGAGATCAGAGATCAGAAGTAAGTGGTCAGGCTCTTCGCTGCGAGAATCCCTGCAGCTACGCTTCATCGTGAATCACGGCATCTGCCTTCTTGCATCTGTCTTCTAGACATCTAGTATCATAAGGTAAGGTAATAATCTGAGACCTAAGCCTGGCATTAAGGCCGAACAAAATCTGCCACTACTGGATAATGATCGGATAATTGGCTGGTTTCTGGACCATTTAGAACCCTAGAGTATACACATGACTTTGCTAGTCGCGGGCTTGCCAGAATATAGTCGATCCGCTGTCGATTGCGTTTGATCTCCGATTCTGTCTGCCATATGTTAGCTAGGGCAGGGGCGGGATAGCTGAAGCGTTCAGCCGGCTCGAGAAACGGCATACTGACATCAAGTAGTCCAGCGGCGAAGAAGGTCGACATCGCAGTATAGTCCCAGTAGTCATGCCGCAGATTCTGGTACTTTTTGTTTTTAGCGTCTCCGGTTTTATAGCGTGCTAGCAGTGATTTCTTTGTTTGATTGATATCGTCGTCCATCGGAGAGAAGGCGTTGAAGTCACCAAGAACAAGGTACTTGTCGTTGGCTATAGCTTCGATTTGTTGCGTAATGATTTGAGCCTCCCTTTTCCTCGTTTTCCAGTCGGCGGGGCTGAGGTGCACCACAAAGACGTCAATTCCTGCTACGCGCGCGTGCAACATCCCATGCCACATTCCATCTCGCTGTTTTTTGACCAATTCTATTGGCCACTTAGAGGTAAGGCCAACTGGATAGCCCTCTTCTTTCAAGATAATGGCGTGATCGTGCCCCCAAGTCTTGGCATCTTTCGCTAGTTTCTCCTGAGTGTATCCACATAACTCTTGCAAGGCAAAAATATCTGGCTTTTGGAAGTTAGCCCAATCTAGAAACTGTTGATGTCTTGCCGTGTCTTTTCCCCAATCAAAGCCATTCCAAATGTTGTAAGTGATGACACGTAGGGTAGGGGTGTCTGCTTGGGTATGTGCTTGCGATAGAAAGCAGAGGCAGATGAAGGTGGTGAGAAATCTTTGCATAAGATGGAGATAGATTAAAGAGGTTGATTAAAGTTGGATGGGCAAAGATATCCGAAGTTTCGCTAAGTCATTGCTAGGAAAAGCTTCGGAATCTGTGCGGAGGAAGTTTTGCCAGGATGCCTATCTGAAGCTGGACTGAGCTTCATTAGCATTGCACTGTACTTTCACTCATTTTTTTCTATATAGTAGGTTGATTGGTCAATACCAAATGCTCTGAAGAGTTCTGCTCTAATGACTTCGTTAATTGGATTCCTTAGATCTAGTTTCATTTTGTAGATCTTTTGATTCCAATACGGCTCATTACTGTTCTGTCCGATGCAATCCAGTAGCGTTTGTTTGTCTACATCCAGATGCCAGCCTACACTGCTTTTTGAATACGGATTATTAATTCGGTGGCCGGGTGAACCTGATGGAACCAGTTCATTGAATCCCTCTAAATGTTTGTTGTAGTGCTCGACTGCTTTTTGTTTCTGGATTACGCCCCATTGCAATTGTACCTCTGCAGGGGCTCCTAACACTCTGCCGTAGGAAATTGGGAAGTCAATTTTATTTTTGGGAATTTCAAAGTTTCCTATGATTGGGTGTTCTCCGTAAAAGATGAGGTTATCGAAAATGTATTGACTCGGAGTCGTTTTGATGTCCTTAAGCCTGCCTACATCTGTTAGTAGGCCTTCAGTTTTGTCATGGAATAGCCTTATCAACAAGGCCCTTCCCATTATACTGTTCATGTCATGGTTTTTAGGAAGCTCTTTCCTGAGTTTGTGAATATTTTCTATGACTTGCCCATACCCATAGTTGTTTCTATCCATTTTAAATGCGAAGACATCTCCTGGCTTTGCTCTGACATTTTTCCGTTTTGAGATTTTGAATGACTCCAGTTCCTGTTGATCTTTTTCAGTGGTTTGTTTGATGTACTGTGCCAGCCATATTTTAAATGCTGCGATTGTAGGAATTTGTATGGATTCCATTCTCGTCGAATAGAAGGTAGTCTGAGTGGTGTAACTTGCAATGGAAACCTCATCTTCCTCGAAATGGAAAAAGACTCCGCTCGGGCTAATTCTTTCGAAGGTTGAGGGAGTTAGCTTTTTCTCTTTCCCTTTTCTCGTTTTAGGAAGTAAATATTTTCTCTCTCTGGTTAGATCATCATATTGATATTCTTGATAAGAATTCTCTGTAGATATGATATGTCTTTTTATGGTTTCATTTTCATAGACTAAAGTGCTATCGGGACGATATCGATCTCCTTTAAATTCAACGTATTCCCAATCAGGCTTGATGGGTTCAAGTCCTAGGTATTGTCTTTCTATGTTTGAAAGTAGGTACTTCATATTGTAGGAGAGCTGCAAATGTGAATAGGTGAAAGTTATGCTTGAAGATAATTCATTAAGTACGAATAGACACATCTAGTGTGTGGCAATATTTCAAAGCTTAATCTAAGCTCATACCTTGACAACTTCATTGCAATTATTGGTGTTCCGCTATCTAATGAGGGATAGAAAATGGGCATCTTTCAACGGACTCCTTGTCTATCAGATGTTGTTTCAATATGTTTTGGGAAAAACCTAAATTGCGGCCCCGTAAGGCGGTAATGGCATTGCTACTTGAATTGATAGAGAAGAAACTGAATACCCTTAGCTAATGAAATCTTTTAGTGAACTTCTACAGTCTAGTCAATTTGTTGAAGGACTTGGTCAAAGGTACGCGGTAGACGCTGGCTGGATGCAGGGGCGTGCCATTTATGGAGGCTTATCTACTGCGCTATGTTTGGATGGAGTCCTACAACAGTTGGAGGGACTGCCACCGCTTCGATCTGCGAATGTCAATTTTATTGGACCGGCTAGTGAGCAGGTTGAGGTGAAATGTTCTGTGCTGCGTCGAGGTAAGTCTGTCGCTTTTGTTCGGGCTCAATTGATGGGGGAACAAGGTCTGATTAACGATTCTGTATTTAGCTTCGGAGCTGCGCGAGAGTCGCGCTTGGATAAGATTTACCAGGCATCTAAGCCTTTGGCTAATCCTGCATTGGCGGCTGACTTCTTTTCCAAGAATGGATCTACTTCGGAGCGGCCTGTAGGTTTACCCGCATTTACGCTGCACTTTGATGTGCGATTGATCAACGGTAGCCGGCCCTTTTCAGGCACTGTGGAAACTTCCTTTGAACTTTGGGTCAAACATAAAGATGTCGCGGCTACTAGTATTTCGGCTTTAGTGGCTTTGGCTGATATGCCACCCCCCGCAGTGGCACCGCTTTTCAAAAAATTTGCACCCATCAGTTCCATGAGTTGGATGTTTAACCTCCTCAGCGATGACTTGAGCAATGATTCAGGATGGTGGAGGCTCGGCATGGAGGCAGAACATGCTAAACAAGGTTATTCTAGTCAAAACATGACGATATACAATGATCGGGGAGAATTGATCATGGTGGGGAGACAGAATGTGGCTATTTTCTACTAGAAGGAGCCTTACGCATTGGTCAGGCAAGCTATTCTGCGATAGCTCTTTCCCGCTCCGCCAAGGCCTCCGTGACATTTTTCATCCATTCCTCTTCTTCTCCAGGTCCAGGCATTACGTAGCCCCCTTCCATGGCCCATTTGGCATCAATTTCTAGGAGATTGATATGTATCTTATCAGTCGTAACTTGAAGGATTTCTGCACATTTGTTGGTGAGCGTTTCGCATAGCTTTTCAATCGCCTGATCTGCCCTTCCTGCTCGCACATTCGCATGGATATATAAACTCTTATTGCCTCTGATGGGAATCCCATCAGAAAAGACAACATGAACGAATTGTTCCGGTGCGATCATGATGCTACAGTGCGCATCCGTGAATAGATCGACTAGTTGCTGTTTATTGGTGGAAGATATCTTTTTGGTGGAGGTAAGGCTGTATAATGGCATGGTGGTTTGGTTTGGTCTTGAAGAAATCTAAGGAAGGCTTAATACTTGACACGTAAGCGAAGATACCCTTGTGTAAATTTCGACACGAGAGCAGTGGTCATCATTTTTAGCGTGATCCAGGGACGATAAAGAGGATGAATTCTCTTTCGTTGTGCCTCGAAGAATGCATTAACGAAGGAAGAATTAGCCACAGTGATTACGGAATCCAAAGGGGATATTTCAAAGTTATCTAGTAAGAACTTAGATATCAATCCCATGAGTTCTTCCCGTTTCGTTTGGGTAATATCGTTATCGACTTCTACCATGATAACCGAAGCATTAGAAGCCTTGCGCTCAGAATAAGCATACCCTTTCGGCATGACCATCCAGAGCATGTTAATTTTTTCCTCACTATAGTATCGCTGATAGATGTCCTTGATACCGGCCTCCAATCGCTGTATATCTTCCTTAGAGAACATATGCTTTTGAACTAGACATAGTGCTTTTTTCATTTTGTGTTATTTGCTGCGAGATGAGTGGCTTTGTGATGAACGCTGTTTTTTCTACAGGACGTTCCACTCCCTAAGATACGAATTAGGTATTAAGAGAGTAAATGCTTTCTTAATTTTCGCTTCAATCGGAACCGTTATTCTTTAGTCTTTGGTATTATTCCATGAATAGCTTCTTAAGCATCTCAAAAAGAACCTTTTGCTTCTTGTGGGCAATCAGGTAGTAATCCCTGAGGGGATAGTTATCAGATTGCCAGATTAGCTGTAGGGATTGATTGGCGATGAATTCTTGGGCATTCTCCAGCAGGCTAACACCTATTCCTTCCACTTTAGTCAATTCCTGGAGCATGAAGTATTCATTTGGAATTACATAATTGGTGAAGACCTTAGGTCTTTTTTTCTTGAGACAATGAAGCCAAAATAATTTGATGTAGGGATTGGTGGACATGTGCGAAAACCAGATCTGTTTTTCCAGCCATTGCTGTATTTTCCTTAGATCATTGTTGCTAATGAATTTATCCAGTGCTTCCGTGTCCAGATTTGGATGGCCGACGATGACTAGTGGAGAACTACAAATCTTATGCGATAAGGTATTAAAGGTTTGTATATCGTCTCGTAATACAGCCGCATCAATTTCTTGCTGATTGACGAGTTCAAATAACTTTTGATTGTCTGATTCAAAGTGAATGCTAAGGTGCTTAAAGGAGGTTAAACGCTTCTTGGAGAGAAAACTTTTGTAGAGGTGCTCACTAATGCCAATGGTATATAACCGCTCTTCCTTCTTCACGGATTTACTGTAGCTGGATTCGGCATTTTCGAGCATGTCTAATGCCTCGATGATGAGATTGTTGAGGAATATGGCGTTTTCGGTAGGCACTACTCCTTTGGACTTCCTAGTGAACAGTTTATGGCCAACGGCAGCCTCCAACATATTCATTTGGTTGCTCACCGTAGGTTGTGTCATGAATAATTCTTCGGCTGCCTTGGAATAATTCTGATGTTTGTATACTGCTTTAAAGGTTCTGTACCATTCTAAATTCACCATTGATATTAATTTTTTTATATCAAAAGTGAAAATAAACAATTTCATTTTATATCACAGCCCCTATACTTTTGCTTCATAATCATCAAAAACATTTCAACAATGAAAAGAATAGCATTAGTAACGGGAGCAAACAAAGGCTTGGGCCTGGAAACTGCTCGACAATTAGCCGAAGAAGGAGTTACTGTCTTAATGGCTTCCAGAAACAAAGAAAAAGGCGCAACAGCCGTTCAAAAATTGAAGGTTGACGGACTGGATGTGGAATTTGTGCAACTGGAGGTAACGAACGAAGGTGAGGTAGAGGCCTTGGTCCACCACATCGATACGACCTACGGTAAATTGGATATCCTGGTCAACAATGCGGGGATTATGCATCATGCAGAGGCTACGGGTGCCAACTCTACCGAAATGGTGAAAGCAGAAGTATTAAGAGAGACATTTGATGTGAATTTTTTCGGACTGGTGAGTCTAACTCAAAAGTTGTTGCCACTTCTCAAGAAAAGTGAATCGGGAAGGATCGTCAAGGTTTCCAGCATATTGGTGTCCAACACGGTCCAAAGTGACGAAACCTCGCCTTGGAGCGGTATTAAGCCATTCGCCTACAATGCTTCCAAGTCTGCGCTGAATTCATTTACGGTACATTTAGCGGCAGCTCTGAAGGATACCAACATCAAAGTGAATTCGGCACACCCAGGCTGGGTGAAAACGGACCTGGGCGGCCAGAATGCACCCTTAGAAACACCTGAAGGAGCAATGACTTCCGTCAGTTTATCCTCTGCTGACTTCACGGGGAAATTTGTTCATAATGGTGAAGAAATAGCTTGGTAGGTAGCATGTTTCAGAAAGCGATCCGTTTCCATTTTACTACGTATAGCGCGAAGCTTAGCTGTTAGAAAATATAAGTAGTGTGACAAGAGCAGCAGCCGTCTCTTAGCTGGGTTTTTAGCCACGATATCTCATAAGCTGGATGGCCCGAGTAGTGTTGTCACGCTACTTGTATTTTTGGATTAACAAGAGTTTATACATAAATTAATAAGGGACTAAAATCTTCAATGTTTGTCATTGTGATATCTAGTCCTTTTTACTTTGATCTGTATAAACTCCCTCTTATGCGCGGCTTTCGACTAAGTTTCATCCTTCTTTTATGCTTGTCCTTTTCTGCCTTACCTGCACAAGTTGATCTGGTCGGGAAAGTTATCGAACCGAAAGACTCCATAGTTACGATTATTGTCCCACCCACTAGTCTTGGCGGGGAAACGAGAAAGCTTAGTAAGCGCCTGTCCGATGGGAATACCTTTCGTTTTTCTATCCAAACTAACACCGCAACTCCTGCTGTGATTGCGCACGCGGGCATCCGTATTCCTGTCTTTATGCTACCTGATCAGTCTTTTACGCTTGAGTTTACAGCCGGCAAAGGCAAGGCTACGGGAATCCGCTTTGGTGGCCCGAGTGGAGATGATAACACCTTACTCCACAGATACCTGCAGTTTCTTGAAACGGAGACACCACGGCTAGACTCGAGTCAGCTGGCTCGATCCACGGCTAAAGAATACCGGACACTGATGGATCGGAACCAGGCGGCTAGGGAAGGTTTTTTGACTACCTACATCCAGTCCGCTAAGGTCGAAATAGCTCCACAACTGCTGCAATGGCTGCGGAATGATATTGCCTATACTTACGGGACTCAATTACTGAGGTATCCTTCTGTCTTCGAAGATTTCCACCAGGGCGCGAAAACGAGAACTCCTCCCGCTAGCTATTATTCTTTCCTAAGTAGTATTCGGATCAACAATCCTGAGGCCATCTTACTAGATAGCTATCAACGGTTCTTAGAATCCTTCTTCATCTATAAGATGGAAAGACCAATGAGGTGGGAAATGCGGACTGGAGGCCGGGGCCAATATGCCCAGCTAAATCGTTATTTCTTGGGTCTACAACTTTTCTACATGCAGTATCTCGTATTCGAACGGACACTGGATTGGTTGATTGACGCCGATTACATGGCTGAAGAGTTTCAATCTTTTATGGCATCGAAAGCCCCGGACTTGCTGAAGCAGAAGTTAAGGAGACTTCGGGAAAATCCACCGAGGGTATATTCCATGAACTCTTTTTCTATTAAGGGTAGTCCGTTGCTGTCTGAAGTCTTCCAATTTCAGAATGGTGACCGGGCCAAGGCCGCTTTCTTCAAGGGGCGGCCATCTTTATTGTACTTCTATGATCGGCGTCTTGCTCGAGGGGATTTCATCATCCGTTACCTCAAAAGATTGCAGGGGAAAGTAGAAGGGCATCCCGATATGACTATCTGCTTAGTGGATGTAAATACGAACTTCAATGCCTGGCAAAAGGTATATGCTAGAAATGGGTATAAGAATGACCCCATCACACATTTGTCAATGAATTATTTTGATGAGCTTTTTGACCAAAGGTTGAATCAAGGCCGATATCCAAACCTGCTTGTTGCGGATGCTAATGGTATTATCATTGAAACTTTGGACTGGAAACCACCGGTAAAGCAGATGGTAGAGATCATTAAACGCATTCTGTAGTTCGCTCTCTGGTATCCGAAAGAAGGCTGCCTTTCATGGTCGAAAATAGTGTTGAGAAGGCTCATTCTGATATCTAGCAGGTATCTAGATGAAATAGATTTACGCATGTTGGATGAATTCAGAAGTGCAAATTTTGACCCAATTGGCAATAGAGGAGAGAATAATTCACTAATTTCAGATTCTTATTGACCAAATTTGCGAAAGATGAAAATCTCTGGATATCTCACCCTATTGCTGGCCCTATTTATCATTAGTTGTTCTCCCAAAGAGCAATCAGCTACATCTACCGAAACTGACGAAGCAGTGTTGGGAGAGCTTCAGCATGGCTTTACGCTGAATGAAGCTACCCAAGAAAAGTTTGAGGAGGGACTGTTGCTGCTGCACAACTTTGAATACGATGATGCCTTAACCGCATTTGAGGAAGCAACTGCTCTGGATAGCACTGAGGTGTTAACACATTGGGGGGAGGCGATGAGCCATTATAAAGCTTTATGGAGACTTCAAAATACGGAAAAAGGGAAGGCCATAGTGTCTCGCTTGGGTGACACGAAGGAAGAGCGATTAGCTTCAATAGAGGATCCCATGGAGAAAGCGATGTGGGAAGTCGTAGAAATCATGTACGGGGATGGTGAATTCGATGAAAGGAATAAAAAGATCATGGAACATTTGGCTGCTCTACATAAGCAATATCCCCAGCATCAAGAGATAGCCGCATTTTATGCACTATCATTAATATGGTCAACGGAAGAGTACGGAGATGGTAGTGATGATCTTAGATTGGCGGCCTCTATTGTTGATAACATTCTAGAGGTAAATCCACTACATCCTGGAGCACTGCATTATAAGATTCATGCATTAGATGGTCCAACTTCAGCTAAAGATGCACATGAGGCTGCTGATGCTTATGCTAAAGTGGCTGCTGACGCTGCTCATGCCTTACATATGCCATCTCATATATATTTGGCACTTGGAGAATGGGATGGTGTGGTTAACTCGAATCAGGTTTCCTATGATGCTAGTGTTACTCGCATGAAGAACCTGGAATTGACCGATGGTGCGCGTGGGTACCACTCCTTTGCTTGGCTGCACTATGGACTCCTTCAGCAGGGCCGCTATGCAGCAGCAGAACAAGTACTCAACGAAATGCTGACGCATGTACCTAACGACCCTACTAAAGGTGCACGAGGATATCTGCTAGGTATGCAGAGTCGACAACTAGCAGAGAGCGGAGGAGTATCAGCCGAAACCTCGCTGGATACAGATGTCAATGTGGATGATATTGGACTAATGGCAAAGTCAATGCGCAGCTTCCTGCGAGCACAGCTGGCTTATCGGAATGAGGACAGCAATATCTTGGATGAGGAAGTAAAGTGGTTGTCTAATCAAATCTTTCAGGCTTCACAGGAAGTAGAAGGAGATGGTATAGCGATGTGTGCAGCTGGAACTAGTAGATATGCACCATCAGAAAATGCCATCAACAGCGCAAAGGTAGTGATCGAGCAGATGAAAGGTCTTAAAGCACTGATTGCAGGAAATGATGAGCTTTTTGAAACACATATGAAAGAAGCGGTGGCCTTAGAGGATCAAACCAACTATCCAACGGGCCCACCAAGAATTACCAAGCCTTCTTTCGAGCAATATGGTGAGTGGCTGCTGGCGAAAGGCAACTATGAACTTGCCCTTGAACAATTTGAGAATGCGTTGGAAAGAATGCCAAGAAGATCTAAGTCCCTTACGGGAAAAATGACAGCCCTCAAGGCATTGGATCGAAATGACGAAGCTGAGACGGTTCAAAATGAGCTTAATTCGATCTTAGCACAAGCAGATAAGAAGGCACTGAGTGCTTCGTAGTATTATAATACAGTTCTATGATGTAAGCATCAGGTTTTGAGCAGGTCCAGACCCAAGGCTATTCAGCCGGCACCTGCTCAAAATCTTCATAGTAGAACTCCATTTGACTCACCTCAATCGGATTGGTATATCATCTTGATAGATTCTAGCTCCTGCTTGGATTTTCTACTTCTTTAGGTCTAAGCCCACCCTTACCCTATTAGCCTTGTTCTTAATTTATTTCTTTCAGCTAGATAAGGCCCGGAGCCGACAGCTCCTTCTCCTATCCATTCTTGCCTGTATACAGCAGGAAAAAAGCAATACTGGCACCCTATTTCAAATATTAGTATTTGCTCATTAGAGTCGATATAGCTCTGCAAATTGTGTTAGGGTGAACAAAATTTTCACCAAAATCTATCCTCTTCTTGTGATTTTAAAATTGACTTAAGCATTTGATGAATAAGCACTTAAATGTTTGAAAATCTTTTTTTGTCAGCGACTTTGTTGTGGTAAGGCCCTGAAAATGTCTTTGGCAGTGATAGGGTATTTGTGGCACTTTTGAATCAACAAATAAACAGGCAATGCTTCCTGATTAAACTGATTTATCCTCCGCGTTGAACACTGATTTACGGCCGAAATCCGCTGTTCATTTTGCAAGAAAGGGATCTAAACACAGAGAAGGGAGTTTGCTGAAAGGAGGAGGCCGCCGAAAATCCCATATAGAGTAGGCACATTCATAACAAACTCAGTACGAGGCTAAAATTAGATCATGAGAAACCCAATTCAATCTTTCCTTTTCGTAGCACTTATGCTATGCTCAAGTATTCAACTCTCTGCACAGTGCAGCAATATCAATGGCCCAAGCGCACAAGGCGCTCCCAACACTCAGGTATTTGGAAATGACTCTTTCGGACAAAGCATTCAAGGATCTTGTTTTTCTGGAAATCAGATCACCAAGTTTTCCTTCTGGTCCCAAGGGAATTCTCCTACAAAAATGAGTTTAAAGATTTATGAGGGAAGTTCTCAAACTGTCAGTGGAACTCCCATTCATACACAGAATGATATCAGTTTACCTCCTGCTAACTTCGGGGGAAAATTGACTATTGACCTAGCCAGTCCTGTTGCGGTTCAATCCAGTAAGACTTACACTTTTGTCTTGACCATCAATAGTTCAGGAGGTGGCAATCTGATTGCCCACGTTTCGGACAACAAGTATTCCGGAGGCTCCTTATACCTGAAAAAGGGTGGCTCTGGTGGATTCAATTCAGCTTATGACCTAAGGTTTGAGGTAGAATCGGAAAATGCACAGGAAGCAGGCTGTGGAGGTATTGAGCTTAGCATAGTAAGTAGTAGTGGAAATGAATTTCAAGTAAAGGTTGATGCTAGCAATTACAATCACCAGGTGACCAACCCTGCGGCTTATGCCTACCAAACTATTGCCTTGGAAAATGGAACTTGCACAAGTTGCCCCAATGTACCAAAAGGAGGGACCAAAACCTGGACTATTCAAGGACAAGCTTCTGGTACAAAACTTGTGTACACGAAATTTACTGGTCCTACCTGTAAGGGAACTACTTTTACTTTGAACTAAGGTCCGGACAAATTCTTTTAAAACGAGTTTATCTTTACACTGTTCCTAAAGAGTTGATTTGGTTTTAACCAACCCTCTTTAGGAATAGTTTTTCTCTTCCCTGGCGCCCGTTACCCAATAGACACTTGTGTTGTCAGAGCTATTCTGAGTTTTGTAGAAGTACACCACTTCCTTTCCCCTTCTAACTAAGTGTTCCTCACTCATGCCGAATGGCCTTGATCGGATTGGCTAAGGCTGTTTTTACCACCTGATAGCTCAAGGAAATTAGAGCGATGCCAACACTTATCAAAATGGCTAAGACGAAGATGGAGTAATTGACTTCGGTATGATAAGAGAACTGGTCGAGCCAACCGTCTAATACCCACCAGGCAAGTGGTAAGGCAAGCGCATTGGCGATGATGACCAATAGGATGAAATTCCGGCATAGTAAAACATAAATATTCATTACCGAAGCTCCAAGAACCTTGCGGATGCCGATCTCTTTTACTCGATAGGAAGAGATAATGGCAATCAGGCCATACAGCCCAAGTCCAGCGATAAAAATAGCTAGTCCTCCAAAGAAGGAAATGAGCCGTGAAAACTGGCGATCACTTTCATATTGTAGTTTGATAGAATCGTCCAGGAATGAAAACTGAAAAGGTAGATCCGGAGCTACTTGTAACCAGTCTTCTTGTAACTTTGTTAGGAGATCTTCGACGTCTTGGGCTGATCTAATGCGTAGAATTATGTTTTGCATATGAGTTCGGGGTACCGTGATGACCATGGGTTCAATGGCAGCGTGTAGGGAGTGCATATGAAAGTCTTTCACCACGCCAACTACTTGTCCATTGATGTTGGTGTTGACCTGCAATTCTTGCCCAATGGCCTCTTCCCATCCAAAGGCTCGTTTAGCGGATTCGTTGATAATGATTCCAGTGGAGGTATCCATGGGGTGTACCGTCAGAAAATCTCTCCCCTCCACTACTTCCAATCCGAGGGTACTGCAATAATCGAAATATCCTCCCATCCAGTGCATGGCTATGCCTTCTTCTGCTCCTGCAGGGGTAATCGGTACTGAGCCATAATCCCCGTTGATGATGTCCCCAGCAGATATGTTTACCACTTCCGGATGGCGACTGAATAATTGTTTGCTCAATTGGTACCGCTCCAAGAAGTTATCTGTTCTCATATGCAATGAGATTACCTGTTCCTGGTCAAAGCCTAGATCTTTGTTACGGATGAACTCCATTTGCTGGGATACCAGTAAACTGGCAACGATTAGTCCAATTGTGATTGTGAATTGCAGTACTACCAGGGTCTTACGGATATTCATCTCCACTGTGCTGGACTTGATCTTACCTTTCAGGACCTGCAGCGGTTTGAAACTTGATAGCAAAATGGAAGGGTAGAGGGCTGACAGAATGCCGAGGAGAAAAGTCCCCCCGATCAAGAGCGGAATCAGTATCAGGTAATCCTGGTAGCTGAAATCAATGTGCCAGTTTAAATAGCTAAATAATGGATCACGCAATAGCTCAAATAGGAACAAGGCGAGCAGTACACTGATGGTTGAGATAGCCAGGGCCTCGCTGATGAATTGAATGATCAAATTAACCTTTCGAGCCCCAAGGACCTTTCTCATGCCTACCTCTCCAGCTCTGCGGATAGAGCGAGCGGTACTAATGTTCATAAAATTGAATCCGGCCACCAACAGAATCAGGAAGGCAATTGAAAGCAGACCATAGGTATAGATTAGGCTCCCGTGTTTATGCTCTCCAGCATTCATCATATCCTGTGATTGGAAATACACATCAGATAGAGGTTGAAGATGATAGGAAGCTCTTACCGGACGATCTGCAAACATATACCGTTCTGCAAATTCAGCCAGCTTTTGATCAAAGGCCAGCGGATCTATCCCTTCTTTCAACAATACATAAGCATGAAAGGAAATCCAGCCCCAACTCTCCAATGTTACCGGATAGCCATAAGGTACGCGGAAAGTTTCGAAGGAAATGAGGAAATCAAAGTTTAGGTGTGTTTTTCGCGGACTGTCTTCCAATAATCCCGTTACCCTTAGAGAGACTTCTTCATTCATTAGGAGGCTTTGACCGATTGGATCCTCTTCCCCGAAATATTTCTGCGCCATCTCCGGGGTTAAGATGATGCTATTAGGTTCTGCCAAGGCCGAATTAGGATCACCTTTGGCCAAAGGGAAGGAAAACAGCTGGAAAAAGTCCTTATCAGCATAGATTACATCATTCTCATAGTATTGATTTTCCCCCGCCTTGAATACCACATTATCCGTGTAGCGTAAACGGACTGCTTTTTCCACTTCAGGATATTCCGCGGCTAAGGTTGGTGCGAAGGGCGGCCCTACCGTGGCTAGCAGGCGCCCCGTTTCACTATGAGGCCTTTCATCATTAATCAAGCGGTAAATCCTATCTCCCTGTTCAAAGGAGGTATCCACTTGTAATTCGCGATGTACATACAGTAATATGACCAATGCACTGACAAAGCCCAGGCTCAAGCCAATAATATTGATGCTGGCGCTGATTTTGTCCTTCCTCAAATTGCGGAAGCCAATTTTTAGATAGTTTTTTAACATGTCGAGTGAAATCCAGGTGAAATAATTGAATCGAAATTCCTTCAGTACAGAGGGACGGAAGAGTTTAAGTACTTCTTTCCGATATTTTTTTCGGGCATATTTTGTCCCGTGTTCTGCGGTGTTCTCTTCAAATGCCTCTTCCAGATCTCCTGCCAGTTCCTCATAGAAATCCGGATGACAAAACCATTTGAGGAATCGATGGAAGTAGTTAGGGGGGTGGTTAGGATTCCTCATGCCTAGACGATTTTAAGAGAAAAGTTAGGTATGGCCTTCCACATCAAATCCCTGCTGTCTTTGGCTGCTTTGAGTGTGACTTTCCCTTTGTTCGTGACGCTGTAGTAGCGCTTTCTCCGTCCTCCCCGGATGGCACTGGCCTCGCCCATTTCGGAGCTGATCAGACCTTTTTCTTGTAATCTTGTCAGAGCGGTGTGTAGAGCCCCCCTACTGCACTCTCGGTTTAGTCGGTGCTTTAATTCCTTTTGTATACTCACGCCATAGGCATTATCATCCAGCACTAAAATGGCCAGCATAACGATTTCTTGAAATTCTCCTAGGTAGGTCTCCTGCATGGGTGATTTATTTGTTTCTTATTCGAAGACCTTATAAAGGTAGAATTTTATTTTGATTAGCAAAAGGAACTTTCCTTTAGCACGTTGCACGCTTTATTCGGGAGATAGAGAGATTTGGAATCTTAGCCTAACTTTGTGGAATGCAACAAATTAAAGGATTGTACGAGACCCACTTGTATGTTCGTGATTTAGATCGTTCCATCGACTTCTATGCCAACACCCTGGAACTGGAACAGTGTTATTATGAAGAGGGGAGGAGGGCCGCTTTCTTCTGGATAGGACAACCGAAGCAATTCATGTTGGGGCTCTGGGAGAAGCCTGCTACAGAAGTACAGCGAAGGCATTTTGCGTTTGCGTGTGAGCCAGACTGGGTATTAGAGGAGTCCGTGAATTTTCTTAAGCAGAGGGGGTTAAGTTGTCATAACTTCCTGAACGACGGGACTGAACGTCCCATGGTCTTCGCCTGGATGCCTGCCATCTCTATTTACTTTGATGATCCCGATGGGCATTCCCTTGAGTTTATCGGTTTGTTGGAGGGGGAGACGAGGCCAGAAGCAGGCGTGATTTCATATGAGCAGTGGCTTGCTTTAGAAGGCAAAGGCCACTAGATTGCAACTCTCGAATACACGCTTGGCATTTAGGATGAAGAATGATACTCAACTGGAGCGGTATAAACTGCTCATGGATTATATTGATACCTACTATAAGGAGGACATCAACATTGCGAAGATTGAGCAAGTTTGTTTCTATTCCTATAGGAATATGAATCGCATTTTCATGGCCTTGCATCAAGAAACGATTGGCCAGTACATTAAGCGGGTACGCTTGGTCAAGACAGCCGAGTATTTGAAATATTCGGATCAATCCATTTTTGATATAGCACTTGAGGTTGGATTTAGCGATGTCCATGCTTTCAGTAAGGCTTTTAAAGCTAGGTTCAAGGTACCGCCAGCGAGCTATCGAAAACAGGTTAATCCTTCTTTTCAAACCGATCTACTCCTGACTCTCTCGCCTGAGGTGTCTTGTAAGCCGGTGGACTTTAGTATAGAATACTTAGAGGAATTTGATATGCTATATCTCGAGTATCAAGGGGCCTATGATAATCTGAAGGATATAGAGGAAAAATGGGAAAGCTTGTGGCTATATGTCGAGCAGCAGGAGTTGGTACAGGAAGATAGTGTCTTTGTCGCGGAGATATTGGATGATAACGATATCTGTGATGATGTCTTCTGTCGCTATCATGCTGGGCTAATCTTGGATAAGCCCTTGAAAAGGGATCCAGACGGCTTGTTTCGATTGAAGACACATAAGCGGCAGAAATATGCAAAATTCTTACATCAAGGTCCAGACGAAAAGGCTGTGGAAACCTACAATAGTATCTATGCCCAATGGTTGACTCAGGCTAAATACGAACTGGCCGATCTACCCACCTTGGAGTTCTTGATCAATCATCACCTCGATCCTCCCAAGGATCAATTGCTCACCGAAATCTATATTCCAATAGAATAAGACATATCAAGCAGAAGCGAATTTATAGGGGAACCTTCCAATAACTTGTGTGTGATAATGTCCAAAACGGACAAAAGACTAGATGCCATCTCCCCATACTTTTGTATGGTAACTTCTAAATGAAAACTAACAATGGAAAATCTAGTCTGGCAAAAGGAATGGTATTTGGGTTTCTTAGGTTTTATCGGCTTTTATAAATTGGACGAAATCATAGCCTTCTTCCAAGGGGAAGCCTCTTGGTGGGGCTTAGCTAATTTGTTGTGGTTTCTCTGGTTTCTGTATTTTCTGCCTGAAGACAAGCAATAGCACAGGTCTTCCTTTCGCTGAATTCCTTTCTTAATGATCTAAACTAAATTATGAGTTTCAATGAGCTTTTGGCCCTATTGGAAGGGGCCGCGGTTATGCGATATGTAGCCTATTTCTTTGTGTTCAATCTCTCCTTAATTGGTATAGAGCTGCTGTTGGATATATTCACAGCCAAGGAGAGGAGATGGCATGATACGGGGGCGAATGTGGTTATTTTTATTATCAATCAACTGCTGGATAAAACGCTTTACGGTGCGGTGGGATTAATTGGTCTGACTTTGTTTCAAAGCCTCTCACCCTTCTCTATACCTATCAATATAGGTACTTGGATATTAGCCTTCTTCGGGGCAGATTTCACCTATTATTGGATGCATCGATTGGAACATGAACATCGCATCCTTTGGGCTAGCCATAGTGTACATCATTCTTCAGAGGACTATAATTTGACGATATCGATGCGCTTGAGTATTGTGGAGAGTCTATTTGAGTGGATGTTTCTGCTTCCTATGATTTTCATTGGGTTTGCTCCCTTTCAAATCCTAGTAGCCTTGATCTTCGTAGTACAGTTCCAGACCTGGATACACACCGAGCGAATTGTGAAGTTAGGATGGTTAGATGAAGTGTTTAATACCCCTTCCGTACACCGGGTCCATCATGGATCCAATGATAAGTACTTGGATAAAAACTACGGGGGGGTATTGATCATTTGGGATAAGTTGTTCGGAACTTTTCAGCGAGAGGAAGAAAAGGTGGTTTATGGTCTAACCAAGAATATTAAGACCAACAACCCTCTCAAGATCAATTTTATTGAGTACATGAATATTTGGAGAGACGTCAAGAAATGTAGAAACTGGAAGGATAAACTTCGCTTGATTTTTGGAGCTTTGCATTGGCGACCCTCCTACTTTGAGAAAAAAGAGAAATGATCAATGCACGTAGTGTAAGGTTGTAAATGAGCTAATTCGTTTGGTCTTGAACCCCCTCTATGGTAGGAGAAAAGGCCAAATGGATGGCCTCTTGGGATGATTGTGAGGTATAAGCCTTGTTATTTGTCAGAAGCTTTACCAAATGAACATTGTTGACATTACGGAGAGCCTTAGACCTTCCTTATCTTAAGTTCCTAGAATGCTACTATAGCTAAGGACTACGAGATAAATGGATTACACCGGACCCACACTAGACACTTGGACCTCTATCTTTTTGTTGGTAGCAGGTCAAGGATTCTTTCTTTCTATTCTACTTTTCAGCACGATTAAGCGTCAGGAAAGAGCTAATCTTTGGTTGGGTCTACTCATCTTTTCTTTCGCACTCACCTTAGTGGATTATGTAGGTTTTTGGACCAACTATAATCATTTGTATCCATTCTTTGCGGGAATTTATGAACCCCTAACCTTCTTGATTGGGCCTTTACTGTATATCTATCTGAAGGAACTGGGCACTTCCCGCTATGAGTTGAAAAAAACTTTACCCCACTTCATCCCTTTCTTTTTGATTTTTGCCTATCGACTTCCTTTCTTGATCATGCCGGCAGCGGAGAAAGTGAAAGTCTTGCAAGGAAGAATAGCGGAGGTATCACCTGACGTTTTGTGGCTACCCTATAATTTTTCCCTTTTCGTAGGCTTATGTGTTTTGCATCTGGCGGTGTACAGCTTCATGATCTACTCCTTATGGATTCGAGATGATTTGCAGGGGCAATCGGACAATCAGCGAGCCATCATTCGGAATAAGTGGCAAAAGTTACTTTGGCAATTATATACGGCTTTTACAGCCAGTTACTTTATATACTTTGTTGTGGTACATACGCGACTATTCAATCGCGTACATGATTACTTCATTGCCTTATGCATGTCGCTATTCATTTACACCGTGGGGTATTTAGGTTATCGTAAACCGGCAATTTTTCGAGGGCGGGTTCTAGAGCGAGTATTCCTCCCTAATAAATATCAGCACTCCTCTCTAACGGCTTCAGCAGCGGCTTCCATTTTGAAGAAGTTGTTACAACATATGAAAGCGGCTCAACCTTATCTGGAGAATGAGTTTAGGTTGAATGAATTGGCGGAACAATTGGGCGTAAGTACACATCATTTGTCCCAAGTAATTAATGAAAAACTAAATAAGAATTTTTCAGATTTCGTGAACACCTATAGAGTGGAAGAAGCTAAGCGACTCTTGACGGATCCGAAATCTAACGGGAGATATATCATAGACATCGCCTATGCTTCAGGTTTTAACAATAAAACCACTTTCAATAAGGCATTTAAGGAGCAGACGGGCATGTCCCCTTCAGAGTATAGAAAACAACAATCCGGGAATACCTCTCGAGCTATTGCTGGATAATGATGTTTTTTGGAAGGAAAAAGGTCAATTTTTATAGGAATGGACGTCTGTCTGATGAAATACATTGACCTTTAATACTTTGTAACCTAAGTTATCTAGAATTACAGAAATGCAGGGCCTACTTACAAGGTGCCGGCAAGATCCATAGAACTTTAGGTTACAAAGTATTTAATCTTCCAGCAGAAGTTTCTGCTACTTTCTGGTGATTTCCAAAATAGTTACAAATCTGCCGTAAAGGCATATCAACTGTAGACTGGCAGTTGTGACTCATTGTATAGGCCTCTGCCCAACAATGAAAGCTTGTGATACTCTATAGTGTCAACCATGAGGTCACATGTACATCATCACTAGTAGGAATTTAAGAATTAGGAAATCACCATTTGAGGGTAGCGAACCACTAGGTTGCTGCCCTTTTTTGTGTTCCTAATGTAAAGGCGAATGGGATCAACCCAGCAGGGCAATAAGTACGCCGGCTGCCACGGCGGAACCAATCACACCAGAGATATTACTTGACATCGCATATTGGAGCAGGTGATTGCGAGGGTCGTGCTGCAGAGCAATATCATTGGCTACTCGGGAAGCCATCGGGACGGCGCTGAGTCCGGTCGCCCCGATCAAGGGATTGATCTTTTTCTGTGCAAAGACATTGTACACCTTGACCGCCAAGATCCCGCCTAGTATAGAAATGGCAAAAGCGAGAAACCCGCCTGCAATGATCAAGAGGGTCTCCATCTTCAAGAAGGTACTTATCGTCATAGTAGACCCGATGATCAGCCCCAAGAAAATGGTGGCTGTATTCATGATGGTTTCTGAAGCAGCCTGAAACAACCGCTTCGTATCGGAGCCGATTTCCTTAATTAGATTCCCAAATAGTAACAATCCTACCAGCGGGGTAGCGGTAGGTACTAAAATGGCAATGATAGCAGCTAGGGTGATTGGGAAAAGGATCTTTACTCTTCTAAGGTTCTTGATCTCTAGTCGATCCGGATATTGCTTATCCTGCTCTTTCATATTGATCTTCAATTCCTTTTTTGACACCGTAAGATTTACGACCAAAGGAATGATGACCGGAACCAAGGCCATGTAGGAATAGGCAGCAATGGCGATCGGACCCAATAAATGAGGAGCCAAAACAATGCTGGTATAGATCGCCGTAGGGCCGTCTGCTCCTCCAATGATTCCCAGTGCTCCCGCTTCCTGTGGCGAAAAGCCCAATGCAATTGCTCCGATCAATACCGTGAAGATACCAAGCTGTGCAGCTGCGCCGAAAAAAGCCAGGCGCAGATTGCGTAGCATGGGACCAAAGTCGGTCATAGCCCCAACGCCTAGGAAAATCAAGGGCGGAAGCAAACCACTTTTGATCAAGGCATAATACAGCATATTCATAATGCCAAAGTTGGCAGCGATTTCCGGGAGTGTTTGGTGGGCAATGTCTGGGTTTTCGGCGGCGGCCACCACAGCCATATTGCCACCTGGGATATTGGCTAATAGCACACCGAAGCCGATTGGAATCAGCAAAAGTGGCTCATACTTTTTGAATATACCAAGGTATAGCAAAAGCACAGACAGGGCCAACATGATTAAAATGCCCGGCTGCTCCGCTATGGCCCCGAGGGCCGTCATATCTAGTAACTTACTTAGCGAATCCATGGGCCTAGCTTAGGTAGATGATAACTCCGTCTTCTTCAATCTCTTCGCCATGCTTAGCGACGATCTCCGCCACTTTACCGGCCTTATCAGATGTGATGGCGTTAATTACTTTCATGGACTCTATATAACCAATGGTATCGCCCTCTTTGATCTGATCTCCCAACTTTACTCCTACCTCTCCAGTATCCTTAGTGAGTAAGAAGGTGCCTTCTAGTGGGGCGGTAATTGGCGTTAGAGATGTTGGCTGTTGTTCCCTTTCTTCTGCTGGAGCAGCGGCACTTTCTCCCTCGTCGGAAGTAGCCGTATCTCCATAATCAATAGCTACCTTATAAGCCACTCCATCTACCGTAATGGTTAAGTTCTTCGGACCGGAAGCCGGCACAGGGGGAGCAGCAGTAGCGGTTGAGCTAGTTCCTGAATCTGCTTCAGCAGCTCGGCGCTTGGCCAAATCTTTATTGAAGGCATCTTTAGCTTTCCCTGATTTGTAGTCTTCATATTGGCGAGGATGCATGGCGTACTCCATGAGCTCTTCCTCATCTAAGCCAAACTCCCAGCCTTTTTCTTGCATTTTCTGTCGGAAAGCGTCAAGCTCATTGGGATATAGGTCCTGTGGATTGCCTTCGTAAAAGGTCCGGTCCTCGGCTTTGGCCAAAGCTAAGATTTCCTCTCCGAGCTCACCCGGCAATTTACCGGCCTTACCCAGAATCATATTCCAAGTATTCTCATCGATCATCGACCAGCGTTCCTGCCCTTTAATCAGCTGGATAGCATTCATTAGGGAGACATTCTTGACATACTGAGAATAGGGGGTTACTAAAGGCGGGTACCCCAAGCGAGGCCAAGCATGTTTCACTTCATCAAATAGCTTAAGCAGGAGGTCTTGCTGACTCATTTCTGGTTGATTCCGCTTCTTCAACCACCGATTAAGGCTAGCCACGTTCTTCTCCAAGTCAGCCATCAGACTACCCATCATTCCACCCGGAAGTCCCGGACCGATCAATAGGCTATTCATAAATCGGTTTTGCTTATTGATGTAATACCCTAGAAAATCGTCAATAAAGGATTGGCTCAGTGCTCGTGCAGCCATATACGCCTCTGTATTGATATCGGGTACGCTAAACCCTGCATCTTTGAGCATTTCGTGTACACTAAGGAGGTCAGCGTGTCCTGTTCCCCAACTGAGTGGCTCCATCCCGACATCCACGTAGTCGGCACCTCCTCGCGCGGCTTCCAAGGACGAAGCTATGGAAAAGCCCGGTGTGGAATGCCCGTGATATTGCACAATGATATTCGGGTGACGGTCCTTGATGCCCTTGACCATGCGGCCAATGGACGCTGGCCGGCCAATGCCGGCCATGTCCTTGATACATATCTCTTCGGCACCTAGGTCGATGTAGGCATCTGCCAGCTTGATATAGTATTCCACCGTATGCACGGGGGAGTGAGTGATGGACAGCGCTCCTTGCGCAATCATACCAGCTTCTCTGGCGTATTGAAAGGATAATGCTAAGTTTTGTGGATTGTTAAGTCCATCAAAAGATCTAGCAATATTGGTTCCTTGCTGCTGTTTGACCTTAAACATCAATTGACGGATATCCGCCGCTACTGGACTCATACGAATCCCGTTTAGTCCTCGCTCCAGCATTTGGGTTTGTATACCAACCTTATTGAAAGGGGTGGTCCAACCGCGAACGGCTTTATTGGGGTTTTCTCCGTATAGCAGGGAAATCTGTTCAAAGCCACCTCCATTGGTCTCGACTCTACTAAAGCATCCCATCTCAATGATAGGCTCGGCAACTTGTAATAATTGATCGAGGCGTGGCATGTATTTTCCGGAGGATTGCCACATGTCGCGATATACTAGGCAGAGCTTAATTTCTTTATTCATGGTTGGTTTGTTCTGTCTGATGATATTAAGAGATCTGGCGTTCGATAGATACAATACGCCCTTGGCCTTGGGTAGCTACTTCTACGCTGGCGGTCAGTACAGCAATTACTTCTTTAGGAATTGTTTCAGCAGAGGAACTAAGGATTTTCTGCTCACTGGATCTGGAACGAAGGCTGGATGCTGACCATCTATTGACGGCAAGAATAAGCAGGCGGGCAGAGAGAACAACTAAGCTCAGAATTAGGAAAACGGTGAACATCCCTAGCAATAGGAGCTCTAGCGCCAACTGCATATCAGTGGTCATAGGTCATTGGTTTGGTTAGAGCCTGGCCGGGTTTGCGAGATCATGTTTGCAGCCAAAAGTGGGTTTGTCTAGGATCAGGCAGTCGACACTCGGCTAGAAAAAGTAGTACAATTTTACTACCAGAGAAATTTTCTCTTTTCCCAAAGGGAAACGCAAATCTAATAAAACGTGGGCATTTCACGGTTCATCGGAATTTAATTTTATCAAATAATCGACTCCCAAGCAAATTAGGCAGGAAGTTCTACAGATTCTTTGAAATTGAATGGCGACCGACAGGAAAGCAATAAGTGTTCACCGAAAAAGTCAAAAAGTTATGATCCTGTTAAAAATATACATTTTCGGTTAAATCAGATTTCCTTCAAATTTTAATCAAATTCTAGACAAGATCAAGAAATACTTTTGTTGTTGTAAAAAAGAAGTGACCCGATTGTACTGTTAAAGGACGCTTTCCGAACCCTGATACAAAAGGTCTTAAAGATCTAACATGAAAAAAATTAGCAATCTATTTAGTTTCTTCCTGGTATCTGTCTTCGCACCTACTTTGCTTTTAGGGCAAATAGGTGGAGGACCAAGCACGGAAGTTGACCCTGATGACCAACGTCATAAGATCGTTGGTAGAGTGATGAGTGCAGATGCTGGAGAAGCGCTGGATTTTGCAACGGTGTCTCTCTTCGCCAAGAAGGATAGCGCCCTGATTACAGGGGGAGTGACAAATGAAAAAGGAGAATTCTCTCTTGATGCACTACCTGGACTGTATTTCGCTAAAGTGGAATTCATTTCATTCAAAGCCACGGTGATCGATAACATTGACTTGCAGGAAGGTCAACGTAAATTAGATCTGGGCGTGATTGAATTGAAATCTGATGCTACCACCTTGGCTGAGGTTGAAGTGCGAGCCGAAAAGAGTACGATGCAAATGTCTTTGGACAAAAGAGTATTCAATGTCGGAAAGGATTTGGCGAACCGTGGCAACTCAGTGACAGAACTTTTAGATAATGTTCCTTCTGTCAGCGTAGACATTGAAGGCAATGTGAGCCTGCGGGGTAGAGACAATGTAAGAATTCTGATCAACGGAAAACCTTCAGGATTGATTGGTAATGGAGATGCTAATGGCTTGCGCCAGCTCCCCGCCAACCTGATCGAGAAAATTGAGGTGATCACCAACCCTTCCGCTCGTTACGATGCAGAAGGAATGACAGGGATCATTAATATCGTATTGCGCAAAGAAACTAAGGGCGGTCTCAACGGCTCCTTTGATGTGAATACCGGAAACCCACACAACCATGGCGCTGCTGTTAACCTTAATTACCGACAGGATAAGGTAAATCTATTTGCCAATGTGGGTACCCGTTTTAGACAAAGTCCTGGTGATCGAAGCTTGTATCAAGAGTTTTATCGCAATGATACGACCTTCATTTTGGTGGAGACCGGAGACCGAAGAAGAGGTGGCCTGTCCACTACCTATCGTTTTGGTTTAGACTATTACTTCTCGCCAAAGGACATTTTGACCGGCTCCTTTTCATTGAGAAGTAGTGACGATAACAACTTTTCGACCCTAACTTATGAGGACTTTCTTTTTAATATAGATAATCCTACCAGAGTTACCCGCAGAACGGATGACGAAAGTGAAGATGAAATTGATCTACAGTATTCCTTAAACTATAAGAGAACCACCAAGAAAAAAGGCGAACAACTAACTATCGATTTTCAGTATGAGGAAAACAGCGAAATAGAAGGTTCCGATTTTCGCGAAGAATACTTCACTAGTGATCAATCTGCTAGCGGGCAGGAAGACCTCCTACAGCGATCTAATAATGACGAGGCTGTAAAGCAATACCTAATCCAATTGGATTATGTTTATCCCTGGGGTAAAGAAGGAAAGTTTGAGACAGGATACCGAGGCTCCTTACGTCATATCAATAACGACTATCTAGTCGAAGAATTGGCAGATGGAGATTGGGGTAGATTGGACAATTTCAGTAATGACTTCATCTACGATGAAAACATTCACGGCTTCTATGTGTCGGCAGGAAATAAGATAGATCGTTTCTCTTTCTTGTTCGGTTTGCGGGCAGAATACTCTGATGTGAGAACGGAACTGGTAAATACCAATGAGATCAATCATCGGGATTACATGAACTTCTTTCCGACCGCTCACCTTACCTACGATCTAGAGGAGGATAACTCCGTGCAAGTGAGCTACAGTCGACGCATCAATCGCCCACGGTTTTGGTCTTTGAACCCATTTTTCTCCTATAGCAACCCACGTAATTTCCGTGGAGGTAATCCGAATTTGGATCCAGAGTTTACACATAGCATAGAAATCGGGCACATCAAGTATTGGTCAAATGCTTCGCTAAGTTCTTCAGTGTATTATCGTCACTCCACTGGCGTGATTCAAAGAATCCGCAGAATCGATGAAGTAGGTAATACGCTTACTACACCAGAAAACTTGGCTACTGAAGATGCTTATGGCTTGGAGGTTACCTATTCTATCACTCCCTTTAAATGGTGGCGTGTAAATGGTGATCTGAACTTCTTCCGATCCATTACTAACGGAACGAATGTGGGAGAGAATTTTTCAGCGGATAACTTGAGTTGGTTTGGTCGTTTAACTTCCATGATTGATGTGAATAAGAAGTTGGACTTCCAATTAAGAGCTAACTACAGAGCCCCACAGACCACGACACAAGGAACCAGTAAGTCTCTATTGGGGATAGATCTAGCTTTTAGTCAGGACATCCTAAAAGATAAGGCTACCGTATCCTTAAGCGTCAATGACCTTTTCAATACGCAGCGGTGGCGCTATACCACTTTTGGAGAAGATTTCTTTTCTGATGGTTCGTATCGCTGGAGACGCCGTCAAATCACCGTGGCCTTCAATTATCGTTTGAATCAGAAGAAAAAGAAATCGAGAGGTGGTCGAAGAGGGGGAGACTTTGGCGGTGGCGGTGGAGAATTTTAATTAAATGTACATCCCTGCAAGCCTTCGTGCATTGCAGTCGATATAAGAGAACTATTTAACCTATCCTATTTGTAGTCCATTTAGAAACAGGGGCATTGCTTAATTGCAATGCCTCTTTTTTATGGGGTGAAACTTAGCAGGATTGCCTAGGAAGGGTAGGGTGGACTTGCTGCTATATTTGAAGGGTTAAGGGATAGGCGGAGCTTCAATTACCCTCGCTTGTTCTTAGACTTTACTAAACTTCTTCACATGTACCAGGATTACTACCCCGATGCTAACCTAAGTGATCTAGTAGACCTCTTTTTTTCTATCCGTCGGACGGGAACCAAACAATCAGAATCTGCTGTAGATCTGATTGTTCCAGATGGGACCCTAGGATTGTTATTTGTTCATCGCGGGAATCTGCGACGGTCTTCCTTGCAAGGAAACACTCAATTGTTGGAGGATAGTTATTTCTTCGGACAAAAAACAAAGTCGGTATATTATGAATTTAATCCACTTCAATTGGATATTTTCGGGCTAAAACTCAAAGCCGGCGCTTTGATGAAGCTCTTTGGAGTATCTCCTGAAGAAATAACGGATACCTTGGTGCCTGCTCATGCTGTGTTGGGGCAAAAGTTCGGGGATTTACAAGCACGCTTAGCGACCACCTCTGATACACTAGGCCGCAAAAGAGTCTTAGAGACTTTCTTATTGCATACTCAGCAGGAGAGAAATGATAAGGATAGGTTACTGGATGCTATTCTTAAGCACATCAAACAAGTGCGAGGTAACACCAGTGTAAGTGAGCTTACTTCACATTTTCAAGTTGGTTACAAACGCCTTGAACGTCTATTCAAAACCTATACAGGGCTAACACCAAAACAGTTTTGTAGGATTATTCGATTCAATGCTACATTGTATTATCAGCGAAGGGTAGAAACTTTGACAGATCTGGCATATTCTGCTGGATATTTTGATCAAATGCATTTCATCAAAGAGGTGAAGAATATTACTGATCTTTCGCCTTCTCAGTTTTACAAAGACATCGGTCAAGGAATTGCTCCCCAACATAGACGGCACATTGCCAGTAAGTATGCTTGAAAGAAGGCTTGTCGAAATTATACTATCAATGCTGCGATCGCCCAACTTATCTTTAAACACGTTCGTAGTTTCCAAGGAGTAATTAATAGATGGGCCAAGTATTTCCGTGTTTTAATAACAGTAAGTCAGTTGGTGATTGATACATATAGGTGCTTCTGTGTTAAGCATTAGTACGAACAATAGGATTTGTTGACTTTCTAATCCTAAAAGCTTGGCCCTTTTTCTTCCCCTTCTTTTTCTAGCAACTAGCCAGGTGGCTGCCATCTCACGCTTATTTTTCCCTACATTTTGCTTTCCCGCCAGCATTCTTGTACCAAATGTCAGCATTTAGTTGTTAGATATAGGGGAATGGATACCGCATTCTTTCTATGTTGTTCAGGCAAAAGGAAAATAAGGTGCCTATGAGAAACACTAAAACCCTGTTGGTATTAATCTTCTGCTGGTGTAACCTTTGGGTCCATACTGTTGCAGTAGGACAGAATGTAGAGATAGAACGTAAGCTAGAGGCAGATAGCCTAGTCTTTTACATCGCCAATGATTCTCATATGCCGCTGTATGTGAAAGTGAATGTAAATGAAAAAATCCCCGCAGATTCCCGAATGTATTCCAACTTTGTTCTAAGTGCTCAGGGAGAACGGGCAAAGTTTTTAGTCGTGCCGGTGGTTGATGCGGCAGATACTACAGAGCTTTTGCAGGAGCGTTTTGGCAGTATTCGATTGGAACATGGAAATCCACTTACAGTAGAGCCAGACGGTAGTTTCCTGTACGGTTTGCCCTTTCAACGTAAAAAGACCTACAAGCTGATTCAGGGATTTAAAGGAAGTTTCTCGCACAACAAACCTGCTTCTATGTTTGCACTGGATTTCGCTATGCCTATAGGAGATAAGATTTGTGCCGCAAGAGCTGGGCAAGTAGTGAAAGTTAAAGAGGACTCTAAAGAAGGAGGCCCTTCAGCGAAATATCGAGGAAAGGACAATCATGTCGTGGTACTCCATGATGACGGCACGCTGGCCTATTACGTACACTTAAAATTTCAAGGGGTCCTGGTGAAAGAAGGGCAGATGGTGGAAAAAGGAGAACTGCTGGGGCTCTCAGGTAATACGGGGTATTCCACGCAGCCACACTTGCATTTTGTGATCCGAAAGCCAACCGTAGATGGCCCAGTGTCAATCCCTTTTCGATTTCAGGAATATAGCTACAAGCAATTGAAAGAAGGCCGCAAATATCGACGCCGACGTTAGATGCGGTTTCCCTAATATCTAGAAAAAAATAAAAAAAAACGCTTCCCTTAAAACTTTCCAACCTACTTGCCCCTCCTTATGATGAAAATGATCGCAAGGAGGGCCTTTATCCGACGAATAAACAGCAATCCTGCAAACTAATATCAAGGATTTCACCCGCAAATAGGGAATTTTGAAAAAAGACTCACACACACTTATTGTTAAAGCCAAGGCCGGCGACACCAGAGCCATGAACAAGCTGTTCTCGATCTGGTACCCTAGGGTATACAACTGGGGGTATAGATACTTTGGCGATAAGGAGATGGCGGCAGAGATTAGCCAGCAGGCGTTTTTGTTGATGCAGCAAAAACTTGGGCAGTTGAAAGATCCTGCCAGCTTTAAATCATGGCTGTATAGAACGGTCATTAATCTTTGCCACAATGAAACCCGCCGCCGCAAAATCAACCAGAAGGCAGTTGAGCGTTTGACGTATCGAAGCAGACGAGATACCGCTCCAGCTGCAGATTATATGTACTTGAAAAAGGAGCGTTCTAAGCAAGTATTAGATGCCTTGGCACGCCTACCCGAGGAACAGCGAACCGTGGTAATCATGAAGGAGTATGAAGAGTTAAAGTTTCGCGAGATCGCGGAGATACTAAATATATCAGAAAATACAGCAAAATCGCGCTTGTACTACGCGTACAAAGCCATGCGAAAATTTTTTTTAACCCAACCTCAAACCAAAGCGATAAGATATGAATAGAGAAGAACGGCTAATGGCCTATCTCTATGGAGAAATGGAGGCCGAAGAAAAATTAGCTTTTGAAAAAGAGATAGAAGGAGATCCTGAGTTGCGTGCGGAAATAGGAGAATTGCAGGATACGCAGTTTTGCCTACAGGAGCTTCCCGATTTACAGCCTGAGGCTACTGTCTTGAGTCTCGGTCAAACCTCAAGTTTTGACTGGCGAAAATGGGGCGTACGCCTGGGAGTAGCGGCGTCTTTCTTGCTCTTGCTAAGTCTAACCAATGCGAGAATGGAGTATGCTGAAGGTAGCTTTGTGATTGCCTTTGGGAAAGAAAGAGTAGTGGAAGATCCGCAAACCGCTAATGATGCCATTGCCCAGCAAGCAGCTGATTTTAAGGCTGTACTGTTGGAAAAGGAACGAGAATTTAACCACAAGTTGTTAGCAATGGACTCACTTTGGCAAAATCAACTGGCCGCAAATAGTGAGGCTCAACAGTTGGCGATTGCGAAACAATGGCAACGCTTTCAAACCCGTCGGCAGGCTGACTTTGCCGCACTACAGACCCAATTCAAGGAAGAGCAATTGCCACAATTCGCAGCTCTATTGCAGAACATGCAAGTGGCCCAAAAGCAAGAGCTACAGGATCTGATTAGTGGTTTGTATACCGATTGGGAAGAAACGCGCCTTCTAGATCTAAAAGCGATCGAAACAGAGTTTGTACATCTCTATAAAAATGTCGAAAGAAATCATACAGAAACAGCTGCTGTACTAGATGATATCGTGAATGGTAATTTTTTAAACTAGGAACCGGTTTAATCTTTTGTCTACAGATGAAAAGTCTAAATCAGTTCGAGATCAAAAACAAATAATCATGAAAAAAATATGGATGCTCTGTCTTGTTCTTCTGCCTTTAATCGCTGCTGCGCAGGGGGGAGACAAGTCGAAAGTGATGAAGGAAATTGAGATTGCTGAGAATATTTTAGCCTCTCTGTTACAACAGGAAATTGAAGTGTCAGATGACGTCGTCATCATAGGCCACGGCGGATCCTCGGGGAATGTAGAAGGTACCTACATTGATGATTTTGGAGCTTTGTTCACCATCGGCGGAGAAAACAGCTTTAGAGGAATTTCCATAGGAGGGAATAGCAAGCTTGCCACAGCTTACAATTATCACTACAACCTGAAAGGAATCGCCAAGCTACAGGAAAGATTACCTTATACGATCTATTTGGATTCGGATGGCAAGCGGATTAGAAAGCGAAATAGAGACCGGGATAAGGAGGATGAAAATGTAGATGCAGAAGCGAGTAGCGCTGAAATACAAGAATATGATGACTTTGAGTTCTTCAAGAAAGTGAGCAGAGACTTCTTTGTAGACTATGGATACCTCATGAAGGGGATCAAGTCAAATGAAAAAGTACTACTCCGTTATGTACGCAATAATAATGTAGCCGTGGTAATTGATGGATGGAATCAAGGTGATGGCTGGAGTAGCTTGAATGATAAAGATTGGGATGATGAGCGTGGAGTCTATACCGCAATGGTGCTTAAGTCAGATATTGATGCCCTACAGCGTGGTAACCTTAGCGAAGCACAATTCGAAAATAAAATTGCCTATACAGAGGGAGAAGAGGAAGTAGCAACGGAGAGCAAGGATATGAAATTGATTAACTCCATTTTCTCTCGCTTGTATAAAGACGACCTAAGTGGCAGTGAATGTATCAGTAGCCGCAGTACACCAAAATCAGAATACATTCCAGACCTTGGCTTGGTAGTCAATATGCGGATGAATACGCGCTGCCGTGGTAGTCGCGGATTTGGCAGCCGCCTGGAATTATTTAGAGAAGGACAGGGATTCACCTTGGTTGATCCTGAAGAGGAGGATGAAGGTGAGGAAGACAATGAGGATCGCGAAAATGCCGATGAACACTATCCTGAATTTTTGTCTACGCTGAAAGAAAATGTAGTGGAATATGGAAGTATCGCGAAATCCTTGAAGGAAGGAGAAGTATTGGTCTTTAACGTTGGCTTTAACGGATGTCGTGATTGTAAATTGATTCCTGAGCAACTAAGCATAACGGCTAAACAAGCTACGCTTTCTGCTTATCGCCAGGGAAAACTCTCTTTGGATAAAGCTGTGGAACAACTCAGCATTGTTGAATAGCATATCAATCACCTGCACTATAGAACTGACCCGACTGTTGAAGAGCTTCTAATGAATGATGTACTTCGACTAAAAATGAAGAAGCCTCCTCACCGATCAATCGGTAGAGGAGGCTTCTCTCTTTTACCCCGTCAGTAGGGATTATCTTTATCTCTTAGAAAGAGTAACGTACACCAATTTGGCTATACCAACGTGCACTTCTTGTACCGGTTTGGATCAAGGTCCAAGGATCACCATTCACGCCGTCAAAAGCGAAGCGAGGAGTGGTCGTACCTGGCTCAAAATCAACAAAACGTAGTAGTCGGAAGTAACCATTATCTCCGATGAAATAACTTTTACCCCAGTTAGGATTCAAGAAATTTCCTAGGTTGAAGATATCGAAGGTAATTTGGAAAGTGTGCTTTTTCTGTCCTACATTGAAGCTTACATCCTGAGCAATCTTAAGGTCGAAGAGGTTTTCAAATGGCGTACGAGACATGTTACGTTCTACGTACTGACCTCTGCGAGAGCTCAAGTAATCATCACCAGAAATGAACGCATCCAAAGCCGCCCATTGAGCAGCAGCGGTAGACTGGTCAGCGAAAACAATCTCGTTCTGGCTGGCAGGAACATAGATCATCGCGCGGCTATCTTCACTGTCTTCTCCAGTCAAGGCATCTCCATTAGTATACACGTAAGTGAATGGCTGACCAGATTGCCCATTGTAGAACAACGAAATAGTCGTAGCTACATTCTCATTCCATCTGAACTTCTTCGCTACAAAAGCACTCAAACGAGAGCCCGCATCAAAAGTGGCACGAGTAAGTATTGGACTGTTTCTACCTTGGACAGAAGGGTTTTCTCTCCAGTTCGTAGAGTTGATGAATCCAGTACCATCATACAAGGACACCGCACGAGTGAAAGAGTAAGCAATGCTACCCAACCAGTCATTGGCAAATGGCTTCTGCAATTGAACAGAAAGGTTAGCCGTATAACCTTGATTGGTATTGTCCACTAAAGTGATGTAGTTGTAAGTATCATCAATTACGTCTCCACTAAAGATAGGACGATTATCAGCTCCCTGTAGACGCTGAGTAGAGGCCACCTGGTTCACGTTGGTTACTCTAAGGTCATTGATTGCATCCGTGTACATTCCTTCCACAGTAAGGATCATGTTACCTGGCAATTTTTGGTCGACTGCTAAACTAGAGCGCCAGAACTGTGGGTATTTGAAATCTTCTGCGAACAAGTCCACATCACCTGATGGTGAGTTAAGATTCAAACGATCTCTCCATTCATTTGGTGTTGCACGGAATGGACCGAAACCTGGTGCAAAACTAGAGTTCAGACCATTACGAATGAACATCCCGCCAGGCCATACCCAAGGAACACGGCTTGTGAAGATACCCGTACCACCACGAACCTGCGTTCGCTGATCTCCATTCACGTCCCAGTTGAAACCAATTCTCGGAGCCAACATGATGGAAGTGCTAGGTGCTTGACTTGCTTTTGCTCCTTTTAGATCGTAACCAGCAGCTTCTAACTGAGGGATAGTTTCCTTGTTGAAAGCTTCGTTCTGAAGTGGTGGATCATCCACGAAAATTGGAATATCGGCACGTAGACCAAGAGACAACTTGAAGTTGTCTGAGATTTCCCAGTCATCCTGTACATAGAATGCCAACTGTGCAGCATTAAAGGTAGGTCCTAAGTTATCGGCTTCATCTCCAAATCGCACGCTTCCTCCATCTCCAGGCGTCAATGGCTGCTCATGTCCAAATAGAGAGAAAGCAGGTGCACCCGCTAGGAAAGCATCTAGACCCGTTTGAGTGATATTACCATTGTCGTCTACTTGATTATCATAGAAGTAAAGTGGCGTAGAGAAGATGGTAAACAAGTTCTGGATCTTGAAGAATTCATTATGTGTTCCTACTGTAAAAGTATGCTTACCCGCACTGATGGAAAGGTTATCAGTAATAGTATAAACATCCTGAAATACGATGTTGGAATAGGAGAAGTTATCTGTTCCAAAAATTACAGTAGCATTACCATCTTGCGCTTGCACCCTTGGGAATGGATCTCCGAGGATATCTCTATCATCTCTAACCGTAGTAACACCAACTACCAACTTGTTGAACAAGTTGTCAGACAGCGTACTCTTCAATTCGACAGTGGCAGAATTGGTAGTAGATGGGAAGAAAACCCCTGCGTTAGCAAAAGGAAGCGTCGTATTATTGGGACGATTTACATCTTCTTCTACCCCTTTTACGTAGCTATATCTAGCAGAAAGGCTGTTCTTTGGATCGATATTCCAGTCCAATTTCAACAAAAAGCGGTCCGTTGTACGAGTAGTGGCATTGTTCAAGTACCCTCCTGGATCGTAACCATACTCACTATTTAGGTAGTTGGTAAGCTGTGTGAGTTTAGCCGCATCAGCCATACCTTGGTAGGTAGTGGGATCGAATGGCTTTGGTTCTTCATCGCGCTGAATTTCTAGATTGGCGAAGAAGAATAATTTGTTTTTGACCAACGGTCCTCCTAATCTAAGTCCAGTGGTGTAAGAAGTGAAGGGAGCCAATTTCTCTCTCACCTCCAAGTCTTGCCCAGCTGTTTTACCGGCGAAGTTTTCATCTTTGTAAAATCCATATACAGATCCTTCAAAGCTATTGGTACCACTGCGTGTAACCGCATTGATACTAGCACCAGCAAAGCCACCATAGGTAACATCGTAGGGTGCCAAGACAATAGAGATCTGCTCAATCGCATCAGGGCTAATCGGAGTAATACCGGCCTGACCACCATTCGTTCCGGAGTTGGCTAGACCGAAAACGTCATTGTTAACCGCACCATCAAAGAAGATGGCATTGTACCGGTTGTTCATACCTGCCACGGAAAGACCACCGCCGTTTGCGTTCCCCTTTTGAGAAGGAGCCGTACGAGGATCTAAACGAGCAAAGTCTTGCAGGAAGTTCCGATCAACGGTAGGAAGCGTATTGATGGCTTCTTCGCTTACGTAGGTTTCCGCTCCGGTTCTATTTCCGTCAAAAATATCTCCTGAAGTTGCCGTTACTACGACCTGCTCCAGTACGATATCCGTTTCACTCATCGCCAGGTTAACCTTGTAAGTCTGTCCTAGGGTTAAGAAAACACCTGTTTGTGTAGCATCTTCAAAACCGACGTAAGTAGCAACGACTTTGTAAGGAC
>ENA-UENT01000244-UENT01000244.1-marine-metagenome-genome-assembly--contig:-NODE-244-length-38838-cov-3.427600_pt1 | contig 38838 bp, 46 predicted proteins | sample MGYA00237879_ERZ529330 | MGnify/ENA primary metagenome ERZ529330 (study PRJEB26372, sample SAMN05368345) | marine metagenome | biome: cultured habitat; feature: ocean water; material: water; isolation... | reverse complement strand
AATTCAAGAACTCAATAAGATAAAATAACGACCGATCAATGAAGAATAGAGACGTAGTAGCAAGTATCAAAAACAAGCTAGGGCCATTTTGGACACTGGTAGACCTGCTACTTATTGACGATGAATTGTTGCCTGAAGATGTGGACAAATATTCCGAATTGATCCAAGATACAGCAGAGAAGTGTAGAGACAACCAAGACATATTAATTCAAGAACTCAATAAGATAAAATAACGACCCGACGATGAAAATAGAATTTAGAAACGAGTGGGGAAATTCTGGAATTGAGGTTTTACCTAGAATCTATGTTGGAGTTTGGCATGGCTGGGTTATTGACCTTGAGTGGTTGTGCTTTGGTATAGGAATACATTTTTAATCATTTCGAAAATTCGACCATTTGACCATGACACTAGGAGGATTATTCAGCGGAATCGGTGGCTTTGAGCTTGCAGCGCAATGGGCTGGCATTACTCCGTTATGGTCAAATGAGATCGACCGATCCGCTTGCAACGTGCTTAGGAAAAACTTTACCCATGAAATCATCGAAAAAGACATTAGAGAAATCGGGCGGCACAATTTACACCCAGTTGACATTATTTGCGGAGGATTCCCGTGTCAGCCCTTTAGTTCTGCCGGGCACCGAAGAGGCAAAGAGGATGACCGTTACCTCTGGCCTGAAATGCTCCGCATTGTTAAAGAACTCAAGCCGACTTGGGTTATTGGTGAAAACGTTGCTGGGCTCGCCAGCATGGGGCAACCGGGTTTGTATTCTGTCTTGGAAAGTGAAACGGTTGGCGTTACGGAGGAAGACTTGGTATTGCCGGAAATCATTGGAGATCTTAAAGAAGGAGGATATGAAGTCCAAATCTTTAATATTCCAGCTTGCGGTTTCTATGCCGAACATAGAAGAGAAAGACTTTGGATTGTTGCCTACAGTTCGAAGCAGGATGACCGGGAACGTAACGGAAGCCAGAAAGAAGGACAAGAATCGGAACTTGGAAAGTGTATTATCTCAAATTCTTCTGCCTACTCCAATGGCGAGGGATTACCGAAGCGGAATGAGTCAAGAAGCTATCGATCGACGGATGAAAGAATCATCTCGCGGGGTCAATCTATCGGAGTGGACACAAAGACACGTTGGTGGGAGTGGGAAGCTAAACCCGTGCTTTCTAGAGCTGATGATGGGATTTCCGGAAGGGTGGACCGAATTAAACAATTAGGCAATGCAATCTATGTCCCTATTGCTTACCAGCTTTTGAAATCAATTAAATCACTATACTAAAAATAGGACCAAAAAAACTATAGCTATGGCTTTACTATCAATAGTTCATCTAGATCGTCTTAGAGCGCATTACTGTCCTTCTGGTTCTGGTGAATCGACTTTTGTAATGAGTTTAGAAGAGGGCCAATCTATAGATGGTGGTATTGCTGGACTTCTAGCAGAAACACCTGATTACTTTCACGGTGAGATGTCTCTTTACGATGGTTTGTTTAATCAGGTCGAAGAATGGATGAAGAAAGGTCTTTGTTTCGACGAGGCTGTTTTGACAGTAAAGGAAGAACAGGAAAAAGACGGGATCAAATTGAAAGTTGGTTTTGGTTTAGGAACTGCTACTTTTCAATATGTAGTAGGTGGAGCCGAACAAAATGTTAAGCTATATGAAAGCTTACTAAGGAAAAGTATAATCAATTCTTTGACCTTAACATTTTAACCACCCATGCCAGAACTAACAGCAGGAGACCTTCAGCCCCTATGGAACCATATGAGCGAACAACACGATTTAGAATTGACCTTTACGGAGTTGTTCGACATACTTGGCATAATTGAAGAGATTCAAGCGAAAAACAAGCCTCATACAATAACGTTTGAGGTTCCATTATCCAACCCATTTGATAACAGTAAAAAATAGACCCATGAAGGATAAACCAGTCTTACACCTGAATCTAAAAAGGAAGTGGTTTGATATGATTGCTTCCGGTGAAAAGAAAGAGGAGTACAGAGAAATAAAACCTTATTGGACCAGACACTTTGGAGGTACATATATCAGGATTAAGGGCAGGAATTACCATCCTACCGATGTTTTGGTGTGCTTCTCCAATGGATACGCTAAAGACCGTCCTCAGATGCTAGTAAGCCTCAAAGGAATGAGGGCTAAGGAAGGAAAGCAAGAATGGGGAGCTACACCGGGACAATGGTACTACACCTTGATTCTGGATCAAATCATTAACCAATCATAAAAACGACCCCATGAAAGACAAACCAGCAACCCTACTCAACCAATACATTATCATTGGAATTTTGCTGCTAAACACGGTGTTGTTGATAATGGATATTGCATTTAAAGCCTACTAAGAAGTACCATTGTTGATAAATTCGCAATAATTAAGTATTTTTGTTTGTGAATTCATAATGATTAATCATTTTGTTTCAAAAACAACCAATTTATGCCCGGACGCGGAGGAAAACGAGAAGGGGCAGGAAGAAAGCCCAAAATTGAAGAACAAAAACTAGTAGAGAAACTATCTCCATTAGACGAAAAAGCATTTAAGGCGCTAAAACACGCTTTAATCAATGAGGAGGCTTGGGCAGTAAAGCTGTTCTTTGCTTATCGGTTCGGAATGCCTAAGATTAAAGCAGACATTACCTCTAACGGACAAACTATAAATATCCCACCAATAGCATGGGTAGAGACAGTGAAGGAGTCAGAATAAACAAACTGTTTAAGCCCTTATACACTTCTAAGAAAAGATACTTCTTAATAACGGGCGGTCGGGGATCACTGAAATCCTCCACCGTTCACGACTTTGTAGCTAGACTAACGTACCAACAGGGGCAAGGGATTCTCTTTACCCGATATACGATGACTAGCGCCGAAAAGTCAATCATACCGGAATTTAAGATCGTTCTGGAGCGCTTGCAGATAGAGCCTCATTTCCACATTACAAAGAACGTAATCACTAACACTCAGACCGGATCGTTTATTTACTTCTCGGGGATCAAGACAAGCTCAGGAGATCAGACAGCTACTTTAAAATCAATTGCTGGTATAACAACCTGGATAATTGAGGAGGGGGAAGATTTTAAGAACGAGAAGACATTTGAAACGATAGACGACTCAATTCGGACCACTCACCTACAGAATCGGGTTATTTGGATTCAGAATCCCACTACTAAAGAGCACTTCATTTACAACAAACTGATTGCACCGAAAAATAAAAAGGTCCAGGTTCACGGGTATGATGTGACTGTTTCTGATATGGAAGATGTTGAGCACATCCATACAACTTACCACATTGCAACGGAATACCTAAACGACTCCTGGCTAAAGAAGGCCGAGAAACATCGTTTAAAAGCCGAAGAAGCGGAGAACAAGTACAAAACCCATTATTATCACAACTACATAGGAGGGTGGCTTGAAAAGGCCGAGGGAGTTATTTTCGAGCATTGGAAAGAGGGCGTTTTCGACGAAAGCCTACCGTATTGCTACGGACTAGATGAGGGGTACAGTCCAGATCCGGCAACCCTGGTTAAAATCGCTATTGACCACAAAAGGAAAATAGTTTATTGGAAAGAGCTGTTTTATGAAACGGAACTTGCAACGGGTGTGTTATTGGGTAAGATCAAAGACTCAATCAGCAGGAGGAAAGATTTGATCATTGCGGACGATAAGGGGCGCTTGATCGCAGACGGTCGAAATATTGGTTTGAACATGATCAAGCCATACAAATACAAAGACAGTGTATCGGGTGGCATCAAAAAGATGTTAGATTATACGCATGTAATTGATAAAGAAAGTTACAACATCAAGCGAGAAATGAATAATTACGTGTGGAATGATAAAAAAGCTTCAATTCCAGTCGATGACTTTAATCACAGTATTGACGCGGGAAGATACGCATTTGAACGGCTTTTGTTAGGTAAAAAAACAGGAGTGCGTCGAAGAAATTGATTTTTATGAATTATTTGTTTATATTTGTAGGAATTATTACGGCTGACGGGTAGGCCGATGACAACATCATTCTATCAACAAGCTGTAATAACCAATGAGTTTAACTTGCACATGTCCAGTAGGGGCGGCAATTCCCGACTTAACCATAAGTACTTGCCCGGTAGACCTTGGACAAATTCAAAAAGTAGTATTCCAACGACGATATAGCACAGGCACGACTCTAAACGAGTTTACTATTGCCTCTGCCAATCCTAACCTTTTGGCATCCTGGACCGCTGTGACTAGCGCTAGTGATGGTACAAAAGCCGTTGTTTCCCCTTATATCAGCAATCCAACTGTCGAAGAAGGCGCGAAAAGAGAATTTGGAGGCGGCAACGCTACAGTTGGCGGTATTCCTATCAATCTTGGTCGTGAAAGCACAACCTTTACTTCTGAGCTATTGCGCGTTTCTCACGTGATGGTTAAAGAGTTGAAAGGTTACGAGTGTGAGGATCTTGGAGTTTATTTGATCGGTGAAGACGGAAAGATTACCGGACTTGCAGACGATAACAGCAGTGCCACCCAATTCCGACCAATTCCTGTAACTGGATTCTTTGTATCAGATCGCCGAATCGGAGGTTATGAAAACCCGGATGTAAACGTAATGTCTTGGTCTTTCTTGCCTAACTGGTCTGATGAACTATATACTGTAACACCTTCTGATTTTAACGCTTTAACTCAGCTGTAATGGTTGTTTTGACTCATCCCACATTAGGAGATCGAGAATTTGAACCGGATCACGCAGAGCGTATCCTGGCAATGGAAAACAACGGCGGTTGGACGAAGAAAAGAACCAGAAAGCGTAAAACTCAAAAAGGTGCTGCAACTAACGGAGATCAAGGAAATAGTATCCAAGCCCAAGCACAGACAACAGATAGCGACTGCGGTTGCCCATGAATCTAGGATAAGTCTGCACGCTGAGGCAACGATAGGTGATAAGCGCTATAACAGGGCGGTTACGCAGTTTCTTGATTGGGTTAAAACGCAATTACCGAGTGATAAGTACCGGATCTTCGCCTCACTTTTTCGGTATCCGGTTAAGACGGTGGCATTCACCGAAACGATCTTTGAAAATTTGCAAAGGGTTCTCGACGGCAAAAACCCGGTATTCACCGAGGAGTTTGTTTCCCCTGAATTACTTGACGATTGGGAGGAGTACAAAAAAGATCAACTAAAAGACCCTAAAAGGTTTCAATACGAAGCCTTTGAAGCTATGAAAACCCAAATAAACGGGGTTCTAGTCGTCGATTTACCAGAAAGTCAAACAGGGGCAAGACCTGAGCCTTACAGCTATATTCTGAACATTAACGATGTAGTTGATTATTCCGATTTAGACGATAATGGAGAATTTGACTGGATAATATTTAAGCCAGCCGAAAACCGACTATCTGTTTTTGATCGAGAAGGTTTCCAATTGTTTGAAACTGATCCAGGGTCCACTAGCCCGAAAAGACAAATAAGCGCAGTTAATCACGGTTTAGGTCGCTGTCCTGCAAAGTTTCTTTGGTATAAGCCAGTTAATCGAAAAGAGAAGAGCGTTAAGCAGTCGCCTTTAACCAACCAGTTATCTAATCTCGATTGGCTCTTGTATTACATGATCGCCAAAAGACAGGTTGACAACTACGCCCCATTCCCGATTTTTTGGGGCTTTGAGGCCGATTGTGACTATGAGGATACGGAAACGAGAGATTATTGTGATGGAGGATTTTTAAGAGATGCAAACGAACACTACCTCCTGAACAGAGACGGATCGCTTAAAGAGTGTCCTGTTTGTAGCAAGAAAAGACTTACTGGAGCGGGTTCATTTATTGAAGTACCTGCACCGGGGCCACAAAATGACAATGCAAACCTCAGAGATCCGCTTGGAATAATTACGGTTGACAAATCCAGCTTGGAATACATAGTTGAAGAAATTGACCGCTTGAAAGTCGAAATATTCGAAAATGTAACGGGCTACGGTGGAGAACCAATCAACGACCAAGCGATTAACGAGAAGCAAGTATTTGCCAGTTTTGAAAGCAAGGCTCAGGCGCTAAGGAATTTGAAAGCTCAATTCGAAAAGGCTCATGAGTGGAGAAACTGGATGATTTGCAAATTAAGGTATGGTAATTCATTCATAGGGAACTCATATAGCTACGGTACAGAGTTTTATTTGATGACTCCGGACCAATTGCTCGACTGGTACGAGAAAGCTCGGAATAAGGGCTTAAACGACTCTATTCTTGATATGATCGAGGATGAGTACAACAAGACAAAGTATCGGAATAACCCGAATGAGCTACATCGGGTAAATGTCCTGAAAAACCTTGACCCTTTCCGACACTTGACCAAAGGCGATGTAAGGGAAATGTATAGAAATGATGGGCTACCCTTTGAAGATTATTTTTTGAAAGTCAACTTCTCAAGCCTAATCCAACGGTTTGAGCGAGAAAATATAAGTGTTACCCAATTTGGTGAAGCGCTAGAATTTGACAAGAAAATTGAAGCTATAAAAAACGAACTATTGAGATATGGATCAGAGTACAAAACAACCACAAGTCAAGAAAACACGGGCAGCAGTCAAGCCCAAGTACCAGCCTAAAAAGGGCGAGGAAAAGATGGTACATATCAAGATGGAACAGGAACAATTTGTTCCTGGTACTGATCAGCGAGTTAGCAAGCCTCAAGTTATGCAGTTCAGCCCTAAAGATTTGGCTGATCGCTTGAAGTTCTTACCGGGGCAAGGCTGGACGCTCCACGAGATCCTACACGCACCGAAGGAAGGCTGGAAAGTCTATTACAATTGGGAGCTAAAAGGTATTGAAGCTGAGATCAAAAGCCTTAAGGTCAAGAAAGCAAACCCATTGATTGAAAGGAAAGAAGCTAAAGGGCTTGATTCAAAAATCACAGCACTAGAGAAGAAAGCCGACGAACTCGACGCGAAGATTGAAAAATTATAATCCACAACAAACAACCTAAACATCTAAGGGAAGATGGCATTAACAACTGAACTACTCAAACAAACAAAGGGCTTAGATACCCTAACAGAGGAACAACTTGCAGCAATCACAACACTATCGGCCAACAATGAAGCGGCTGTCATCGGTCAAAGGATCGGTGAGATTTACGGAGGGCTAGACAAAGATATTTTGACAGCTTCCGGAGTTGAAAAATTGCAAGGCGAAAAGACTTATGCTTATGCAAAACGAGCATTTGAGCAGATCAAGAAAGATACCTCTACTGGAGGCGATGATCAACTGAAGGCCAAAGTCGAGGAGTTAACAAAAGTTAACACTGAACTTCAAGCCAAGCTCAAAGACGGAAAAGGAAACGAGGTATTGCAAAAGCAGTTAGATGACACCTTAAAACTCGTTCAAAGTTGGGAAACCAAGTACAACGATGAGGTGAAGTCGCTAACCGAAAAGCTAACAGCCAAGGATAAAGAATTTGTACTCTCAGGTGTAGAGAATCAATTCGACCTGGCTTTAGTAGGAAAGAAATTCAAAGCTGGCATTCCCGAAGAGGTTGCTAAGCAATTCGCGGAGAATAAGAAGCGAGAAATCCTTGCTCTTTACACTCCCGACTATATTGGTGAAGGCAATGATAAAAAGCTGATCTTCCGTGACTCAAACGGGCAAGAGTTACGAAACAAAGAGAACAGCCTAAATCACTTCACCGCCGAAGAACTTTATTTGAAAGAGCTTGCTTCCATTTTGGATACAGGCAAGCAACAACAAGGCACTGGCACTAAGCCAAACGGGACAGGTACTAGTACTCCAGCCGCCTTTGATGTGTCCACAGCTAAAACAAAGGTTGAAGCCACTGATATGATGGTTAATCACCTTTTTAGCCAGGGTTTAACAAAGCTTTCTGATGACTTCCAAGTCAAGCTCAACGAGCTACAGGAGGCCAACCAAGCCCACATCGACACATTGCCGTTTAGATAGACGCGAAGGGTAGCGTCAAGTAATTGTAATTCACTTTAAAATTAACTTGACGATGAGTTTAGTACTAACACGTACGCAAAACATGCGTGCAATGTCCGATTTGGACAAGTGGGAATATAGAGCCTCCAGATATGGCGCTCTTGATCTTTTCCTTCAAGATACAGCGAACCCAACCGGGATTGTTTCAAGTGAACTAGTCCAGAAGGCAGTAAACAGTGTACACAGCACTTTGCAAGTACCTGTAATTGACTTCGACGGATCTGTTTCAATTGGTAGTTCTCGTTCGGTAACGATCGCTGATGACGAGAACACTTCTGCGCTTCAAACTATTTCGTTCACTACTTATGCATGGGGCTTTACTATGGTTCCTGCTGCATACATGAACAATGAAATTGGATACCAGAAGGACTTCGAAACCAAATTCCGCAAATATTTGCTTCAATTCCTTTCTACGCTTGACAGTGCGGGTATTACCGCTCTAGATGCTGCCAAGACTCAGGTTTTGAATGACGATCTAGCAAGCAAGTACTCTTTGACTTCAAATGTACTTGTTGCAGCTCTAGCCGACCAGGACGAAGTAATTGGTGATATTTCCGTTTTGATGGAGGCCAACGATTACTACGATCAATTGCACGTTGTTGGTGGATCTTCTTTGCAGTCCCACATCCGTAACCGATTATTGGAGAAAGGCCAATTCAACCAGGAGCAGAAGCAATACCAGTACAATGACAAGGTGTTCCACTTCTCTAACCGTGTAACCGATGCAGCCAGCCAGAAAGCTACAGGATACGCTGTAACTAAGGGTTCTGTAGGTATGGTGACTCGTTTCGAGCGTGAAGCACTTCGAAGAGCAAGCTCAAGAACAGGCCACGAGTGGGATATTATCACCATTCCTGGAATGACTGTGACCTCTGAAGCTGAAGGTGGAAACACTAGCAGAACGTTCCCTTTCAACGTAGGAACCTACTACTACGAGTCAGTAGGAGACTACAACGCGATTGCTGGAGCAGCTACAGCCGATTTGGATCGAGCAGTGAAAGAGCACTACGGATTTGCAGTAGATGTAGCGTTTATCACTTCTTATAACAGTGATAACACGACTTATCCTTCTCCAATCCTGAAGTTCTCAATCGCTACAGTATAGAGTAGGTTGTTTTTTTCATAAATATCACGAGGGCGGTCTTTTATGGTCGCCCTTAATTAAGATAAATGTACAACGCCTCAACAATTAAGACAGAGTTAATCGGGTTGCTAGGTTGGCGCCAGAATGAGGACTCAAGCGGGACACAGTTAACCAGTTTGACGACTACCTCAAGCGGCCAATATTATAATGATATTCACCCGTTATTGACAATTGATAATTTGTTGAGCATTGCACCGGAATACAGCCGTTTGCACAGTGGGGATCAATCAGCGGAGAATACGGCTTTTACGAACTGGCTACAGCAGAAAACCGAAGCGGGAATCATTCAGGCAATTCAAACCTGGATCAACCGGAAGTTTGAGGTAAAAACAGCTAAGAACCTTTTAGAGCGTAATGTTCTGTTCGATACGAGCGGAAGGATTCAAGGAAAAGACGTAAATGATAGCTTAGTAGTAGGTCTAGAGATTATCCCCCCTAAATCTAGATCTGTACAAACCAAGATTGAATCAATCGGGATTCAGCTGGACACTAACCAAAGCGTTACGGTAAACCTTTTCCATTCTCAAAGTAATGCAGCTGTTCAGACTCAAGCAATCACTTACTCGGGTAGCGGTGGTTTACAATGGCAAACAGTCGATTGGACGCTAGACGGTACAGGCACTTATTTTGTAGCGTATGATCAAGGCGCAATAACAGGACAATCTGTTAACGGTGCACCGAATTACACCTACTACGACAGAGGCTTGACTAAGTTTCCAACCGGGAAGTTCTACCAAGCAACCGCCTTTACCAACTCGGGTTCTTTTGCTTCAATGTGGGACACTTCTAGAAATTCTTACACGAGCTCAACGAGCTACGGATTGAATCTGAAGCTAAATGTCCAATGTGATTACACAAGCTTCATAACAGAGCAAAAAACGCTCTTTCAGGACATTGTAGGGCTTCAGGTGGCAATTAATTTGATTCGGGAAATGGTATACAATCCAAGCTCTCGAATTAACCGCAATCAATCCAATGTAAGCAAGAATGAAGTCTTGTTCGAGCTAGAAGGAGACACACAAGGACCGCGACCAGGAGGCTTAATGGATCGATTGAACAAATCAATTGATGCCATCACTTTCGATGATAGCCAGATAGATAAGTATTGTTCACCTTGTCGGCGTAGAGCTGTCAAGTATAAATCTGTAGGATAATGAATCAATACGGTACAGAAGTGCACGCTATTTGCCCAATCAAACGAGAGCTGAAGGTCTTCAGTGGACCATTGATTGAAGCAGAGAGTCAGGAAGCAGCTGAGGCATGGTGTCAAGAGAACGGAATGGGATACCTGAGAGTATTGGGTAGAAAAACGAACAACATTCCTGAAGTATTTAAAGGGCTTGGTCCTTTCTCGAATGGGGATAATTGAGGAAAAGATAAAAGCATTGTCAACGGTCCAAAGGGATCTTGACCAAATTGTTATCGATCTGCTCCAACCCTATGAAGCTGAAATAATCGATTTAAACATCGAAGAACAGCTCCAGAGGGGAATTGAAGCGACAGGACAACCCATAACACCAGGATACCGCCCCTTAACGATTAGTATTAAGCGGCAAAAAGGACAGCCGACCAATAGAGTCACATTGAGAGATGAAGGAGATTTTCACGAGTCCTTCAAGGTCCGATTTGGTCCAAAGTTCTTTGCGATATACGCTACAGATGAGAAAGCCGAGAGGTTAGAACGAAAGTACGGAAAAGACATATTCGGACTAACTGATCAGAACTTACAAGAAGTAATCGAACTACTTAGACCCGAACTTGAAGAACACATAAGAAAAAAGCTGTGATAACCACGCCGACCATACCAACATATTCACCAGCTAGGCTAATTGATGCGGCATTGCTGGAGATCCAGGACGGGCTTACAACTCAATTAAGTTGGCTGAATAATGCTTTTGGGAAAGCGCAGCGGTTAGTCAGGCGCAAGGACGGAAGAGAAGTGTTTTATCCGGGCGTTTGGTACGGCGAAGCTGATTATCTCCCGGTGTTTCCAGATGGCCACATCGGGAATTTTTCTTTTTTCGATGTAGAGGACGGACAGACCGTAGAGAGAGAAAAGGGGTTTCATGGTGAAATGGTGGCTGATTTCGGTTTAGTGTTCTGGTTCAACTTCAAAGATGTGTATTCGACCGGATGGGAACTGAGGACAACGGAGAACGTGAAAGCTGATGTACTAAGCGCTCTAAAAGCGATCAAGATCGATAGAGGGGCGTTTCGGATCAACCAAATATTTGAACGAGCCGAGAATATCTATCCAGGATACACCATCAGCGAGATCGACGATCAATTTTTAATGAGACCATACGGAGGTTTCAGAATAGAAGGCGAATTGAGGTACTATGTAGACTGTATCTGACTTATGAAAAAAATCAACCACAACGGGCACTCCATCGAGCTATACGATAGCATTGATGAGATGCCAATTAAGAGATTCAACCTATATCAAAGATTTGTAATGATTGACAGCGGCATTGGATCAACATTGCAAGACTTTGACCAGCATTTAGCGAAAGCGCTAATGTATCACCAAAAAGGTGAAAGTGAAAAGTTTAGTAATCAAATTGAGAATATTAGACAGTTATACATGTTCATCATCCAAGGCACTAGCCCCAAGATGTCAACGTTTGCTACGCTGATTCACAAGCTAAACGGAAAGGTAATAGAGGATTTGAGTGAATCAGGGATAGAAAAGATCCTTACCAAGCTAAGTAAGCACAGATTCTCACTTGGCCAGCTAAACGGACTACTTGAAGCCTTTAAAAAAAAATTGAGTTCGAGTTTGAGGTTTACTTCCCCAAGCTGAGCGATGGAGCAAAAGCAAAGTGGTATCACGACAAGCTAGTTGATAGAGTTTTTGCAGTTACGGAAGCTATAATAAGCGGATCGGGAATAGATACAGCAGAGATCGACGAAGAGATATTAGGGAGAATCAACCCTAAGCGGTTTGGAGGATCAAAGGGGGCCGAAGTACAGGCTATAAAAGGGTTTGAACAAGATTGCATCATCATTAATCAATTCATACCCAAAGACCCAAAGCAAATGACAGTGCTCGAATTTTATCAAGCACTTGAGTTTATACAAAAACAAGCTAAGAAGACTAAAACTAATGGCAAATCCTATCAAGGCAAGCGATCTTTTTAAAGACGATGGTGCGATACAATCGGCTATAGATCAATTGCAGGAATTGCAAAAGGAATACCAGTCTGCTCTAGATAAAATCAAAAAGGATGCCTTGTCTCTCCAGGTGTCTATAAAAAAAGTCAACTCCACCACTTCCCAACAACGAGAAGAGATTCGAAAAACGGCTAAACAAGCTGATGTTTTAGAGCGTGAGTACATGAAGTACAATAAAGCCCTAGAACAAAACAATGTCGAGATTCAGCGACTTAGAAAGGCTAAGCGTGAATTGAACAACATTGCGAAGCTTGAAGCACAGTTAGCCGATAACGCGGAAGGCTCCTACAATAAACTCGCTGCACAGTACGCCCTGAATAAGATCGAGCTGAACAAGATGTCCAAGGAAATGCGAGAAGGGACAAAGGCGGGGCGTGAACTAGAAAAGCAATCCAAGGAGATCTTCGAGGAGATGAAGCGCTTGCAAGAGGCAACCGGAAAGTATACGCTTAATGTGGGTAACTACAAAGAAGCCATCCGGGATGCAACGAGCGGTTCTATTGGATTTAGCAAAGCCTTATCACTAATTGCTAAAACTCCTATCCTTGGAGTAATCACGGCTGTTGTAGCGGCTGTAACAGGCTTGTTTAGCGCTTTTAAGCGAACAGAGAACGGATCAAGACTACTTGCTAAGGCTTTTGGATTCCTTCAGGGGATCACCAATGTCTTTTTATCCGTTGTTGATCGGCTGGCCGGAATGCTGATCAATGTTTTTGAGAATCCTCGACAATCAATGAATTCCTTTGGAAAAGTGCTTAGAGAGCAAATCGTTTCTCGCTTCCAGGCATTCCTTAAAGTCATCGGATTAGTTGCCAAGTCTTTACAGGATCTTTGGAACAAAGATTTTAGAGCGCTTAAAGAAAATGCAATTGAAGCCAGTAAGGCAACAGTTCAGATTGTAACAGGTGCAACGGTTGAGCAGATCAGAGAAGGAGCTAAAGCAGTTGGTGAATTTACAAAAGAGGTCTTGGAAGCTGGCAAAGCAAGCGCAAACCTAGCAGAGCAAACCCTAAATATTCAACGTGCTAATAGAGGATTAGCAAAACAGATTGAAAGACTAATCACTCAAGAGGAAACACTCAACAAAACAGCCGATAATACGACTCTATCCTTCGCAGAACGAGAAAAAGCAGCTGAGGCAGCTAGAATTGCTCTTGAAAAGCGCGCTAAGTTGGAGATTCAACTTGCTCAAAACAACCTCTCTCTTATTCGTCAACAAATTGCACTTAGACAAGGGCAGGAAAGAGAAGCTTTGCGGGATCAGGAACTAGAAGCTACAAGGGCGCTCATTTCAGCCGAAAGAGATTTTACACTAGCAGTACAAGAAAACGAAAAAGTACGCGCAGAACTAAAGCAAGACCGCTTAGAAAGGGATTTAGATATACTTATCGACGGTTTCGATAACCAAAAGGCGATAAACGAGCGATTATTGCAAGATGATCGACTAACTTTTGAAGCCAGAGCCGAAATACTTCGAGATACACAACAGCAATTTGAAGACTCATTTAATAAGCAGATTGAAACGATCCAGCAGTTTACCGGGGTGCAAGTCCAGGCGAACGAGTTAGTAAAAGAATCTGATGCGGTTGTATTGAATCAGAGAATACGTTCTTTAGGTCTTTCTGAGATTATCGAGGGGCGATTGCTTGAGATTATCAGGGAACGCCGTACAGCCATTCAAGATTTAAGTGAAGCTGAGGTCGATCTTCTACGCCAACGCCAATCATTTGGGATTATTGATCCGATTGGATTACCTATATCTAGATCTATCGAACGAGCAGAAAGGGCAATTGAGGATTTTAAAGAATCAATCAGACCTGGAGCAAGTGAACCTCAGTCTTTATTTGACCTACTAGGGATCGATACGGACGGGCAACAGGGGCTAAGGTCAGCTTTGGATTTTGCCAAGCAGCAACTTCAGTCCTTCCTTTCCGAACGTACTCGAATTACTGATCAATTGGTTGCTAATGCAGACAGAGAGGTCGAAGCGGCTAGATCGGCTTTAGAGCGAGAACAGGCCGACAGAGCAGCGGGTTTTGCAAGTCGTGTATCGCAAGCAGAAGAAGAATTGAGGATTGCACAGGCTAATCAAGAAAAAGCCCTTAGAGAGCAGGAAAGAGCGCAGAGAGCCGAAAGAAGATTGCAAACAATACAGCAAGCTCAAAATTTAGTGTCTGCTTCTGCAAAAATATGGAGTCAAGTAGGTTTTCCTTTTGCTATCCCGGCAATTGCTTTGATGTGGGGTTCTTTTGTAGCTGCTAAGGTTAGGGCTAATCAATTAGCTAAATCGGAGTTTGCGGAAGGTGGTCTGGAGATTATCGGCGGTGGATCTCATGCAAGTGGTAATGATACGCCCCTTGGATTCAATGTAGGTGGAAAGCCAGCATACGCGGAAAAGGGCGAGGCTCATATGGTCTTAAAACCCGGACCAACCCGAAAATACAAATCTATCCTTCCAGATATATTCCAGGCGCTTAACTCGGCAACATTTGAGGAAAGGTTTCAAAAGATCAATCAAGCCTCTAACGGTATTCCTGTGTTCAATTTCAATCAAACGGGAGCCGATACAAGCCGAATGGAAGGCGAATTGGCAGCGATCAGAAAACAAGGCGAGGTTAAGGAGTTCAGAGACAGCCAAGGAAGGCGAATTGTAAAACGTGGAAATGTAACCAGGATTTATGTATAGGTTCTTACTTGACATATCATCCACGCGTTACGATGTTAACCCCATCTGGTCCGATGGAATTAAAAAGGAATACGCTAAAGAAGCCAATCAGGAGTTCTTCAGGGAGAAGCTGAACGGGACTTTGCGATTTGTTCGTGAAGACTATGATCTCATCAATAACTCTCCGTTCTCAACCCTGTTTACCGTTGTTTTGCAAAATGATTCTACCGGATATTGGGTAGATGACAGTGAGGCATATTTCTATAAAACAGATTGTGAATTTGATCAAGACACTAAGATTGTAACTGTCAACACTTTGCCTAAAGACCGATATGACGATATTATTGCCGGGATGGACAAGGAGTATGACCTAATTGAGTTAGCTCCAGAGATTACCCCGGTTAGCATGGTTAGACAGCCATTGATCCAAATATATCTAGAGGGGGCAAGTTTTATTAACAACTTCCTGGATGGGGTTACTTGGCAACAGCCCGTTATTACTCCGTCTTTCGAGGCTCCTTCAAGTACGTTAACGAATGACTACTTTTTCACCTTTACGAACACGAAAACCATCGTTACAGGCGATAGTTCGTCATTAAACCCCGATGTTTCGGGACTTTACGACCGCTTTACCTTGATTCGTGATGATGGGAAGTATCAAATCGTTGATGTATCCGGGACATTTGAGATTCAGGATTTAACTGATTCTAATAATCCAGTATTCAGAGCAATTGATACCTCTGGATTAGTTGGTTTAAATGGTCATCCTTTCGATATAGACGGAAGAACTACTTTTCAAAGCTTAACCGACTCAAGCCAATGCCGGACGTTTTCTCCTGCTGTATACGCGCGCATCCTTACAAACGCAACCACAATCGGAGCTTCAGCCACAAACGAGCTACCAGCAAGCGATATAGTAGCAGACAATCAAAACTACTCTCGGGTTCTTGGTCTAGATTTAAGTGGAAATATCCTACAATCTACACTCAATTCAACCGATCCGACACGCTACGGAAAGTTTGCTGATGATTCAGCGGCTTTAGCTGGAGAGTACTTTGTAAAACCTACTGTTTCTGGATCAGAGCAACCCTATCCAATTAGTAGGTCAGAGTGGAAAGAGTTCTCTATGTGGATGTATTACGATACCGCGCTGAGAGATCTCCAAGAAGACGGAGCCGAAGACCTAACAATTACCCAGGCTTATAAAATTAGCGATGTATTAAGCGCTCTATTGAGTGAAATCGATTCAAGCATTACTTATGCAGAATCAACCACCTATTCCGAGTTTCTACACGGAACCGGAAGCATACGAGGGGGCAATGCCTTGTACCCAATTATTACCCCTAAATCCAATGTGGTCGTTGGTGATTATGATCAACCCGCCCAAAAGGCTCCCATTAAACTTTCTGAAGTATTCGCATTGCTGTGGTATTTCCACAAGTGCAAGTGGTACATCGATGATAGCAATAGGTTGCGGATTGAGCACATCCATTTTTTTAAGAACGGGCTTTCGTATGATTCGCAGCAAATCGGCGCTAATCTAACAACACAATTGGAGCCTAAAACGGGTAAGGCGTGGGGATACTGGCAGAACAAATACAAGTTCGATAAATCGAAGCTTCCAGAGCGTTTTGAATTCTCCTGGATGGATGACACGAGCGTTCCTTTTGATGGTTTCCCTATAGATATAAGAAGCCTATTTGTAGAAAAGGGAAATATTGAAAACTGGACGATTGGACGGTTTACTTCTGATGTTGACTTTATCCAGTCTAATCCGGCAGAGATCAGCAAAGAGGGGTTTGTGTTCTTTGAGGCCACTGAAAGCTCGGGTACATATTCTTTGCCTTTTGTTGAGCTAACTGTAGGCGATGAAACTTTCAAGGTACAAAACGGATACGCTGCTTTTATGCACGCCCATCCACAATATCACAAATACGCTTTACCTGCTACAGATATAACAATCAACGAAGAAGATACAACCGCTACAACCACGATAAGAACGAAACAGCAAGAGGTTGAATTTGCCTCTGTTGAACCCGACCCGATGCAGTTAATTACAACGGGCTTAGGCACTGGAGAAATCGAAGGAATGGAAATTACATTGAGTAACGGAACGATAAAAATACAGGTCGCTCATGATACGGAGTAACTACAGCGTTTTACCCTGGTACACCAAGCTAAGCCAACAGAACCACCGCAACTTTTACGCGTATGGTCGGGCCTATGCTTTGTATACAGGTATCAACCAAGTTCCTCCATTTCAATTGGTACGAGCTAAGACGGGAGCGCAGATTGATTACTTCAAGATTGTGAACTTTAAAACTGGAGTTGAAACTGATGTAACGAGCGCAATCATTGTGTCGGGTTTGACGGTTTACGAAGGCACAGATTATGATATAATTATCTACCCTGCTACGGTTGGCATTGGCTCTTCTACTCTATTTGAGGAAGGCGGGTATTATGCAAAAATGTCTGACGGATCTAATATTTGGTATTCGGACGTATTTGCAATGTCTTCTCGTGTAGATCAAATGATTAAGGTACAATTCTGCCATGCTCAAGATATGAGTTACACAGGTGGATTGATTCGATATGAAGACGGGTTTAAAAACTATGTATACGTAAACTCAACTATTGGGAAGCCAAACTTTGAATACGAGGAGGAGGTCACAACCCGAAATGGATACACTTTCCCGCTGCAGCAAACGTCCTGGAAATCGCACCAGTTTGATTTTGCGGCCCCTGAATATTTAGCTGATTTATTTCGTCTCATAAAACTGCACGATTATGTCACTATTTACAACCAGGATATAACATTCGAGTGCGACGAATTTACGCCAACAACCGAATGGCAGGAACAAGGTGATCTAGCAATCATTAATTGTGAGTTCAAAACTGATACAGTTGTTAGCGTTTCAGGTCGAAGCGTAACTAGTGAGACTTGCCCAATCAATGAAGGGCTATGTTTGACAGTGCAATACAATGTGGTTGCAACCATAGTCCTTAACTCCGATGAATACAACGGTTTTTATTACGAGAACAACGGGGTCAACACTTCTTTTGTGGCGGGTGATTACGTGTTGGTTATTGAAGGTGGTGTAACTCGACTTTATCAATTTACGAGAATCAGCACGTACCAACTTGTAAGTGCTTTGGGTAATGAGGTCGCTTATGATCAGCGAACAGGAATATACTACGCTAGACCGCTTCTGTCCAATGAATTTTTACCAGCCGCAATAACAAGTCTAAATCTAGCTTCTGGAGATACTTGGAATTTGAATTGGAGAGGTATTCCAGGCAGTGTTTGTGAGTTCTACGTGCAAAGTGCAGACGGAAACGAAAGACTAGTTGCAATCAAAGAGTCTGGAGTAATTGACTTAGCGATCCAATTTGAACGAAAAGAGAATGATATAAGCGCACTAATGAAAGTTACCTCCGCAAAATGTGGAGTTTTTTACACGACTGACTACTTCCCATTTGAGGGAGTTGGAGCGTGGATTGTAGAAACAGATTTTGATGTACAATAAAGCTATGAAGTATGGCAGTAGTTGACAAAACAACGCTTAAAAGCTACTTCGAAACCGGGGATAGGCCAACAGAATCACAATTCATTGATTTGATCGATTCCCTTATGCATACCAATGATGGAGTAACCATATACGGAGAGTACGACGACGATGCTGCTGCTGCTTCTGGTGGTGTTCCGGTTGGAGGTATTTATACCCTAAGCCAAACGAATCTCTACGGGATTCCTGTAGGCAATGGAGGAATTTTGAAGAAGCGTAAAATTTAAGAAAACAAAGCTATGAAAAAGATAAAACTATTGATTATCGGCCTTTTGGCGGTGTGGTCTGTTAATGGACAAACACTGTTTACATCGGGTATTTATGAACAAGATAGTTTGTTTAGCTCCGCCCCTTGTTCGGCTTGCTCTCATTGGGCTTATTCTCGTGATTCATCGGCTCTTTATAGGTATAACACTGTTGCTGCTGCTTGGGAGCGTTACTTGAATCTAACGCAGGACAGCGGGGTTCCTTCTGGTGATCCAGGAAGCGGAAATAAATTGTATCTAGACACTGCAACAGGCAACTTATACCGATGGGATGGGGCTGCATGGTCTGTCCTTGGTTCAGGCGGTGGTGGTGGCGTTACCGATGGTGACAAGGGTGATATTACTATCAGCTCTAGCGGTACAGTCTACACCATTGACAATGATGCAATAACAGCCGTTAAAATAGCAACGGGAGCGGTTGGCTCTGATGAGCTGGCATCAACTACAGTTTCGGCGGGAAGTTACACTAATGCTAATTTAACTGTTGATGCAGACGGGCGAATTACCACAGCTTCCAACGGTGTAATTGATAGCACTCGACTAGTGCAAGATTCTATCTTAGTTTACTATCAAAACGGATCTGAGGTAGGTAGAGACACAATTTCCGGTACTGGTTCCGGTGGTGGTGGATCAGGAGTAACTGACGGTGATAAAGGCGACATAACCGTTTCAGGAAGTGGGGCAACTTGGACTATTGATAACAATGCAATCACATCTGCTAAAATCAATGATGGGACAATAGCAACCGGAGATATTGCCGATGATGCGGTTACATCCGCTAAGATTGGTACAGGTGAAGTCGGTGCAGATGCTTTGGCGGCTACGGCGGTCACTGCTGGAAGCTATACAAACGCTGATATTACGGTCGATGCAGATGGCAGGGTTACGGCTGCATCGAATGGATCATCTGGAGGCGGTGTTTCTGATGGTGACAAGGGGGATATTACTGTATCTGGCAGTGGTAGTACTTGGTCTATTGATGATGGAGCAGTCGGATCTTCCGAACTATCAAGCTCTGGTGTTACGGCAGCTACTTATGGTAGTGCATCCACTGTTCCACAATTCACTGTGGATGAAGATGGTCGGGTTACGGCGGTTAGCAATGTTGCTATATCTGCGAGCGGCGGTGGTGGAGCTGGTTATATTGCTCAAGTACACGTAGATAGCATGGGGGCAATACCAAACGATAACGGGAACGACGATGCTGCTTTTCAGCAAGCATGGGACACACTAAGGGTTAATGGGTATCACACTATGACGTTTAGCCCGGGTGGTGTGTATAACATTACAGATATTAGCTGGACCCTCTATTCTGGTGACACCTCTAATGTTATTATAGACCTCAATGGATCCGAGTGGGTAATGGACAGCCAAACAGGGCAAAACGGCAACATATTAATGGATCTTTCGAGGAATATAACCTTTCAGAATGGAACCATTAGGGGCAAAGATTTATCTAGTAACCCGTACAATGTCAACAACTCGTTTTTCTATCTATTAAATACATCTAACATTAGGTTTAAAAACATCAATTTTGTTAGACCCTACTCGCATTGTGTCCGTGCTAATGATCATGTTTTGACTACCGGAACTGAGAAACGAGGATTGACATTTGAAGACTGCCTATTTGAGGATCACAACGACAATATTACTGAGTACAATTCTGGTTATTCCTACATACTTTTTGAGGATGAGGCTGAATATAATATGTTCACCAATTGCAAGGCTTTTACCGGGCAATCATGGGTTAGATCGTTTGGCGGGGCGAATGATAGTTATGTGAATTTAATTGCTGAAGACTTCGAGGTTCCTCTTGCATATTTTGATTCCGACTCTATATTCAGAACAGCCATTATTTATTATGACACGATCGTATCGGGGAATAGTGGGAAACTCCAGTTTTCGAACTTAAAATTCAACCATAACAATAGAATCGTATTAGCCAATATACGACAAGAAGTAGGCAATTCACCTGCTAGGGTTTCTAAGTTTGTGAATTGTGATTTCCTGGTAAATGGTGCAGATAATGCAGTAGGCGAGTTAATATACATTCTTAACGGAGATTATACTGTTTTTGAGTCATGTACTTTCAGGCCAAGGCAAAAAGCTACTTCGGCCACTATATATTTAGAAAATTCATCTGGAGTAAGTTTTTCTAATTCTCAAATATTCCAGACATCTGGCGGTATTGATGCTTTTCATTTAACAAGTAGTAGCGTTACTTTGTCTAATTCGGTTCTAGATGTTAACAACGTGGTTAATTCGGGTTCGGCTAATGGAACTGTATTTTACTCAACCGCAAAGGGTGCCCCTTCCTATCCTTCAATCACTCAAGCTCAGGTAGACACTACCTTACAGGAGGGATCTTTATATAGGATCGATGACCAAACATCTCTTCAGGTGAAGGACAATGACGCAACACAAACTAGCTTCCTTAACCCAGTCTTAATATTTGATGATTCTACTTATGTAGAGGGATGGCCCAACACCAGCGCTCAAGAATTAGTAGAAATAGATCAGAATGAGCCTGCCCTACGTGATTGGTACGCAACTGATGAATTTGAAGCCACCGTAAGAATTAGCATGGATTCGGTGCTAAATTTAAACCAATTGTGGCAAGTAGGGGGTACTAACTCATTCACCATAAAATTGCGAAAGTCTACAAACGAAGTAGAAGTTACTTATAATGACGGTACAACGTCCTCGACACTAACAAGCAGTGCCAGTGTTACCTGGACAAAAGATACTTGGTATGTAGTGAAGACAACTTATGAAGCTGATGACTCCTTGAAGGTGTATGTGAATGATGTACTAGAATTTGCCGACTTGTGCTCCAATGTAAATCTATCTACGAACACTAACGGCTTGCGTTTTGCTCCTGCCATTAATAGCGTAGTTGGGTTTAATGGAAAGATAGATTGGATAGAATGGAAGTCTGATTTCATGAGGAGTGCACAAAGAATTCAATTTGGAAATTATGATCCTGACATAACTTACACAACAAGCGGAACTGTAACAGGTAACGACTACAGATCTGACCGAATGGAGCTAGAGGGTCTTGAAGTAACCATTGAAAACGGAGTAATGAAAGCAAGCTTGCCCTCAGCAGATGGTGACGGGTTAATAGATGACCTACCTAGTGGCGATGTATCCATTAATGGCTCGGGTAATGATTTAAATATCACCAATGCGGGAACGGTTTATTTTGAAGCTACAGATATTCAGTTAGAAGGAGATTTGAACCTTAATCAAGGATCAGGAACACCCACCGCTGGAACTGGTTTTACTGTTGGATCTGTTAATGTGCAACGGAGCGCGGAAATTGTTTGTTTGTCTGGCTCTGTTGGGGCGAGTGCCGATGACACCGCGATAACTGGGGGCACAACGGTAATACTTACTTTACCGACAGGATACCGACCCGCGAACACACTTGTTCAACCTGCTTTCACGAATCAGGTTTCCGACTCTAACCCGCAAATGTTTGCTTGGGAAATATCTACAAACGGAGAAATGAAGGTTCTTTTTTCTGAGGGGGCAACCTTTGACCTAGACACAGCGGAAGTACTTTACTTAAGTGGATGCTTTAGCACAAATTAAGTATCATGAATACCAAGGAAGGATACTTGAAACAGTACGAAATAGAGAAGGGTCAACAGAACTTTTCCCCCCGCGAATCTCTTTGGCCCGTTTACCGCCCTAAAGGATTTAGGTTGAAAGCTGTCCTTGACGAATCCTGCTATTACAGCAAAGAGGATTGGGCATTGAATTTTGATCGAGATTGGAACGACTGGAATAAGCTAAAAGGAGTCACCAATTATTTCACTTTGAACAATCATACCTCTGCTCTGATCGCATGGAGGCCCGATGAGAAAAAGAATCACTTCCAAATTGCAGCCTATACCAACTTTCCTAAGACTAATTGGATTGTCGGAGAACCAGTAATAGTTGAAGCGGGTCAAGAGTTTTCAGCTGAAGGGATATTGTCAAGGCGAAAGGTAAACTATACGATTCAAGATCAAAAAACGGAACACCCTTTTGCAAAACGCCTTTGGTTTGGTCGGGAAACTGGAACCTGGATGGGTGGGGCTAACAATTCAGAAGGTCCATTTGGTGGCGAAGCTAGTCAATACATGAAGATGTGGATTGACTTTGAAATACTATAACAACCAAACAAATAAAGCTATGAAGACAAGGTTATTGGTTTTATTACTATTTGCGGCTTTTATCGGGAATGCTCAGAAGTTTGAGATTCCGGTACAGTACGAACAAGCGTACAAGAAGAACAAGAAGGGGCAAAAGAAGCTTGAGAAAGACTTTGACTTTGTTCTCGATCCAATTGAGATTACTCCAATGATGCCCCAATCTTATGAGTCCGGTGTGGCTTACAATTGGGGAAACCGAACATTGGGGATTGATAGACGCTACGACGATATTTTAGAAAGAGCAAAACGTAAAGTAGCCGTTTTCATCTTTGATACTGGAGGTGATTGGGACCACCCCTATTTATCACTTTGGAAAGGTCAAGGGGCCACGTTTACGGGTGAATCGGAAGCTATCGATAAAAATGGTCACAGTACGCACGTTGCCGGGATTATTGGGGGATATAACGACAAGCAAAAAGACCAGGAACTTGGCATTGCTAGGGCTTTGGTTGAAAAGGGTCTGATTGTCGGAATGCCATACAAAGTACTCACCAATGACGGCGGAGGGCTGTATTCTTGGATGGCGGCTGCAGTTACTAAGGCGAATCAAGAAGCGAGAAAGCTACAAGAGGCCGGGTACTTCGTCATATACAACTTTTCTCTTGGCGGAGGCAGGTCGTTTGATGCTTTTGACAAAGTGCTCTCAGAGGCGCTTAAAATGGGCGTATTAACTTTTTCCGCTTCTGGTAATACACGGAAGAAAGGTGTTATCTATCCCGCCAACAACGAAAGCACGGTTGCTGTAGCAGCTACAGACATTGAAAATAAGAAGGCTAGTTTTTCCACTTGGGGCAAAGAAGTTGAATTTGGTGCTCCTGGTGTGGGTATTGCAAGCACCTATCTAAATGGAACAATCCAAAGTTTATCAGGAACAAGTATGGCAACCCCTGCTCAATCTGCCTTAGCTGCAATAGTAGCTTCTATCTATCCGAAATCCAGCGCTCAAGAGGTTTTAGCTCACTTGCGTAAGTGGGCAGTTGATCTAGCGCCAAACGGTAAGGATGAACAGACAGGATACGGTTTATCGATCATTGACCGATTGTTAGACAATCCAATTGAAAGTGTAGAAGATCCAGGTAATAACGATCCGATTGATGAGTTTCCAACAAGAGAGAAACGGACCTTTACGGTTAATTTCCCTCAACCTTTTACGGTTATGTGGAAAGCGTACGGTGATGGACCGTTCAAAGAACTAGAGTTAGACCTAGCAATTAAACTCACAACAAAGAAGTACGCGTCCGATGCAGTGCAAGAGATTTATCAAGTCGCTGAGCAGCATTTTGCACGGAGGTACTATATCATACCAAAGCACGACTTCCTAGATGCTGCTTATTGGGCTGGATACTTCTTCGAAAACCTAGCCGACAAGGGAAAAGACTTCGATATAAAAATCGTGAAGAATCAAGCAACAACAGAGGACGGATTAACCGCTCGTCCTGCTGGAAAGAATATTATTTCAAGACAAATCCAAAGACGAAAAATCCAAAGCGTAACCTACTAAACCTAAGACCGATTTCCCCTACTCATTTACAAATTTCAAAACGGGAAAATGTACACGGTAAAAGCTGTAAGTAACCAATTGTTAGAGATCAGAATGCCATACAAACATGGGGATAAATTCAATTTCCTCCTTATTTCAGATGTGCACTTTGATAATCCAAAATGTAAGAGGGATCTATTTTTTAAGCATTTGGATAAAGCTAAAGAGAAAAACGCGGGTGTTTTATGCTTTGGTGATTTCTTCTGCCTAATGCAGGGCAAATATGATCCACGCAGGAACAAGAAGGCTGTAAGGCCGGAACACAACAAGGATAATTATGTGGATGCAGTCTTTTCTGATACCGCCGACAAAATCGCTCCTTGGGCCAAGCAATTCATTTTATTCAGTGACGGGAACCATGAGACGGCGATATTAAAAAACCTTGAGATCAACCCACTAGACAACCTAGTCGATAAACTAAACTACAAGTACAACGGAAACGCTTTTCACATGCCTTATCAGGGGTTTGTCCGGTTTGTATTCGAGTCGGCTAAAGATGGAGGTAGGGTGAGATCTAAGACCCTTTATTTCCATCATGGTAAGTTTGGCGGGGTTGTTTCCAAGGGTTCTCAAGGTGTAGGTCGGCATGGTTTAGTTGTACCAGATGCAGATATAGTTATCACCGGGCATACTCATGATCGATGGATAATGGAGCAACCCCGGTATAGACTAAAGCAGAACGGCGAAGTCAAGGTTGAGAAACAGATTCACATTAAGAGCGGAACCTATAAAGAAGAATTTGAAGACGGCGGCGGCTGGGCTATTGAGAAAATCGCTATGCCTAAAAGTGCCGATGGTGGCTGGTGGCTAGAGTTTGAAATAGGCGGCGGCGGTACAGTTGTTAAGCAATCCTTTCAAATGACAAATTAAATCGATGACCATGAACGACATAAAGAAACTTGTCCTTCCTGGAACAATCGATTTGTTCCTGAAGCAAGGACCGACATTCGTGATCCTAGTGGGCGCTTTGTATGTAATGTGGAGCGACAACAACAGGCTAGAGAAGAAGGTGGACGAATGTAACCAACAGGTTGTAGAACACCTAAAGAGTCAAAACGACAGCCTAGTAAAAGCCCTAGAAGACAATGCCGAAGCACTAGACAACTTCTCTTTCTACTTGCGAGAAATGAGAGATAAAAAGTGATTTTTTAACCACAATATTAAAGCTATGAAAGTAAGATTCAAATCATTAAAACCTAGTGTGGTTGTCGCACAAAATGACGGCTCACTAGGGGTAGACAACATTAAAAACATCCTCACCGTTGTCGTTACCTTCTTCCTAGATGTGATCGACGTAGTGAAAACCAGAAACTACGTTAGACTTCTGGAAATCGTCTGGAACCTAGTCAGGTTTGGCAATATCCTCGATGTTGCGAAGCAAGCCTGGGAGGAGTCAAAAGAACTGAGTTTAGAAGAATCTAAAGCGATCGTAGGCCACTTAAAGGAGGTTTTTGACCTAGAAAACGATTCGGTTGAAGAAAGGATTGAAGCAGCAATTGATGTCATTCCAAGGATCTATGAATTAGCGCTTAAGGTTGTTGGAGTTGGTTCTGAAGCGGTAGACATTTGGAAAGAACTAAAAGCTATTTTTAGCGTTGAGGGCGAGATCGCTCAAGCCGCGTAGCTTCATAGCTTGAAACCAGGGTAGCCCCGGCTTAGGTTGGGGCTATTCAAACTAAACGAAATAAACGAAACGATGAGTGATAAATTTATAAAAACGGGCATTATAGTGATCCTGCTTTTATTGTCCGGTATTTCTGTTTTTATTATTTACAAGTTAGTTGAATCTAACAAAAGCATTGATCAACCACAAGAGGCAATGGTTTTAGGTGGAACATTTACTCCTGGTAAGTTCATTAAGATCGACACCGAATGGGATACCACGAAACCAGAATTGCCTTACCGGGTGTTTCGGATCAAGTATTTGACTTATACCTTGGATACGCTTGGGGGCAATGGACTACCGACTTATGTTGTCAAGGATCGCCACTACAGGGAGGATAAATTTGGGGTAAGAGGCCGCTTTAATTGGTTGGAAGAATTGCCAGTTAAGAGAGAAGAAGTTTTGGAAGTTTATGGCTCTCCTGTATTTATAGGAGTCCAATAAAAGAGTAATCCCCTCGATTGTGAGGGGATTAACCTATGAACAATAACAAAAGTAATATGATCAGACCAACTGCGATTATAAGGCTTGTGATCCTAAAGATTAGGATATGTAAGACTATTGCTTGAACCAGAGCGATCCGCTTGAAAACGGGTAATACGAACCACTCGGTTTTGCCTGATCCTTTGAATTGTTTTTGATACCTTTTGTATTTTTGATGAAGGCGTTTTTCTAATACTTGGGCGTTGAATACAGGTCCGGACATTATAACCCATTCTTTGCTTCCTTTTACACTTCCATCTATCCCCTTCCAACGCTTTGATACCTTTTTGCTGATTCCGATCTTTACCGCTCTTTTGTATCCTCTTGCGTTGGTTTTGCCTATGTAGATGTATGTGATCAAAACTCCTGTAGTAAAACGTGCCTTTTGAAAAACTCTCGCTCTATCTTTTCAATGTCCTCTTTAGGTAATCCCTTGGCTTTCTTTTGGTACTCATTAGGTAGGTTGTCTATCTTAAGTACTTCTCTTAGGTAAATAGATCTTTCTTTCGAGTGATCCCAGATAACTTGTTTTTTTCGTTCTTGAAAATCTGTTTCAAAGTCCTCCATTGGATGACCGCCCGTGTCTATATCTCCGTGAATTATTTCAATAACCTTAACTTTCCAGGGGTTATTCGCTTTTCTCAGCCATTCTCGATGCTCATCGGCCCTTGACGTAACAGTCTTGTCAAAGGGATAATTAGAGTAGACATAAATGTTCTTAAGCTGCTCAGCATAGCGCTTTAACTTCTTCAGATACTCTAACCTTTTGAGATAAAAAAATCTTCCTGCGGCAAACACAGGTACATTGATCAAGAAGAAAAAAAGTGAGTCCAAGTGGACCCACATCAATAGCTCTATTGTAATAAAACCTAGAAGTATGAAAATTCCTTTGTTCATCGGGTGACGTTTACGTTTACTGTTACGTTTATATTGTCTCGTTTTGGTTCAGCAAGTGACGCGTTATTGTCGTGTGTTCTAATGCGACTTCTTTGAGAGTTTATGTCCTCTGTTAGACGCGTAAAAAACGCACGTAAGAGCACTGCACAGAACGTTGCAATACCCACTGCCAAGAGCGTGGTTTCTACAGTGAGATTCCCCACTGCTTTAGCCGTATCAATAACACGTATTCCGTCGTGGTTTTTGACGTACGTTTTACGCTGCATAACTTGAGGTACTTTCCTCTCAACCGGATTAGGTTTGTACGTGCCGCTCCATTTGCTCTTTTCAATAAAATACACATTAACCGGATTAACCTCTTTATCCTCAATGATGGCATCTTCTACCGCTAAAGGGAACCGGATTTTTTCAGGTTGTTGATTCATTTTGCACGTTCTAATTGCACGGGATTGCACTATAGTTGCACGGTCAATTGCACTCTCCCGAGAGGGGCTAAACCCCTATGTTTATTGATCTTTTGAAAAATTGCACGGTTTTGCACCGTTATTTTGAAGAGAACCTTCTTAGTATTGCCAAATGGTTTTTTACAAGACCACTAGAAAAGCCCGTTATTGCCTCAACTTGAGAAGCTGACTTATTGATATGTGGCTTTATTTTTCTTGCCTTTTCAAGGTTCCTGGTATGTTTGTTGTCCAGTAAAGCACGTACTTCCTCTTGCGTCAAATCTGCGCTTAAACTTACGTCATTAGCTGGCCATTCGTACGTGTTTTTTGCCGCGTCAATTAGTACGCTTGTGACGTGTGTTTTTGGCTCGTCAGTTACGTGGTTTCCTGTACGTCCTTCGTCGTCACTTTTTACGGCAGCTTTTTCCGGTAAATCTGGTAATTGTACGTGGTAATTTCTTACGTCAAACGGCACTAGTATTTCCATTATTCTGTTGATCATACGGCGCGTTTTTGATGAAGTAATAGATCCGCTACGGCGTACGCCAAAACAGGAATAGGTAAGCCGTGAAGCACGGATAAGAATAACTCCCATTCTAACCCCATGTTTTGTAGGAGGTCCGGCATGCGGTGGAACAAACCTGCCGCTGTATTATAAAGCACGCTTACACACATTGCGCTAACTGAGATCCAATTTGCACTTCTTCTTTGCTTTTCCGTTAATCCGTTTTGAACAGCTAATCCAATGTATACAAATTCAAAAGCACTAGCTTCGATCACTGCAACCCACCAGGGAGAAAAGAAGGCAGCAAAGGAATAAACACCAAATGATGCAGCCAAACCCAATAAGGGCAAAGGAAGTATAGCAAGCCAGTTAAGGTCTTTTTGTGGTTTTGATTCGGTGGCCGCGTTTTGTTTGTTAGGAACGGTCTTTAGTTCGCCATTCTCCAGGTATTCGTCCAACAGTTTTTTCGCTGCCTTGGCTGTCTTTGGATTTCTACTATCCAAGAACCTGCTCAGAATATGAGTAGTAGATCCGTTTGATATAGCATACTTATCGAATGGCTGTCCAGTGTTCAATTCCCGGTATTTCCTGCCGACCGAATCAACAGGTACTCCGAGTTTTTCCGCCATTTGTTCAAATGTGATTTGCATTGCTGATGAATTTAGCAGGGGCCTAAACCCCTGCTCCCTTATTCCTAAACTGATACAATGATTAAAATTCTTCTTTTGCGCGAAAGGAGGGATTCGAACCCTCTACCCTGACAAGACCCAAATAACTTATCTAGCTCGTTATAAGTAACCTATCAGCGCGTACAGCAAGAATTATCTAGACTTCTTTGCTGTCCCCTTAGTACCGATTGGGGCTTTCGCGAATTTTTATAAACATTCAGCCGGAGCACTATTACCCCGACTGACTGCAAAAACATGGTCTCATGCAACTTGGAGGCTTGGCTTAAAGCTACCCATGATAATCTCATCGGTCTTAGCTCTGATCTCTTCGATCTTTTCATCTGCATAGTACTGAATAGCACTTTTCAAAACAAAGTCCTTATCTGAGCCAGATAAACACCAAGTAAACCAATCATCAAAGGTTCTTTTACCTACTTCCGCGACATATACAAATCCATCCTCTAAGTTTTCATCTAGCAAAAATCTTGCAGCAATTCCGCCCTGGATAATATGCCAGTCTTCTAATTGAAGCAGATCAATTGGTTTTTCCTCATCAATTAAGATGCAAATATCACCTCCTGTTTTCGGATCATAATCTTCGATCCAGAAATCGCCTTTTGCGATCTTCTTTAAGTCTTTAAAATCAATCATTTCTTGGTTTATTACAGCTTTGAAAAAAATAAGGAGGAGCAATCCAAAACTCCAACTCCTCCCTTTATATAGTTACTTAGATAATCTAGCGGTGAGAGGGCGGCCCTATGAGCAACTTTTCTACCTTAAACCGACCGCCCTCGACTATACCCCAAAAAACCTACTCTTTCTCAACCTCATCAATAGGTAACAATCCTTCCTCTAATCCCTTTTTGAGATAATCCCTAACAATTGTACTTAAATGGCTCCTTTTCCCGGTCTTAGCTTGTCTCTGTCCGGCAATAGATATTATTTTGTTTTTTATATTTGAATTTATTCTCATACTAACATCTAAAGTCGTATCGAGTCCGTTAGACACATTGACGCTCTTTTGATCTTCCATCTTATTCAATTCTTTTCTATATTTGTTGTATGACACTACAAACCTAATGCAAAAAATGTAAATAATCAAGAAAATAATGGAAAAAAATGTAAATCAGTTGTAATTTATACGAAATGAGCGACGAGAAAAACAAACAAGCCAAGATCGAGCTAGTAAGGCAAAAGATGAAAATGCACGGAATTAAGCAATGGCAAATGGGGCAATTCTTAGGGATACAGGATAAAACAGCAGCCCAGCAATTCATTGCTCAAGCCTTTGCAGGGAAGAGTTTTACCACTCTAGAGAAGATCATATTTTGGTTTATCGAAAACAAGGGCTACGAGTTAAGCGATTTTAGCCCCGGCTTTATGACTGAGCGGCAAGAGTTAACCGACCGATTAGGACGGGTAGAGGATGAGTTAAGAGAGGTGAAAGACTTAATGATTAAGATCATCCAGAACCAAGGAAAAAATAATTAATTATTATCCAAGGTCTTTCATATTATCAATGAATCGTTTACATTTGTAACCGGAATGAATCGAATTAGTTAAAATTCACTATAAAGATCTAATCAGTTAAGGGCGCTCAGCCCGATATTGGTTATTACAGCTTTTATGCTCCAAGGGTGGTTCTTTGGAGCTTTTTTTATGTATAAGTTGAAAAATAATGTAAAAAGATTGAAATAAATAGAAAAAATCCGTATGTTTGTATCACTGGATCTGAAAAAGTAGTGTGGTGCAAGGATCTTTTTCACATTCAGACAAGGAAGGACGAAAGTCATTCTTAAAGCGGCAAGAAAGCACCACTTCTTAGCCGCTTTTCTTTTTAATCATAAGTAGTTATACAGCAGAGACGAGGCGTCTCTATAAAAAGCCTGACGCCTCTTTTTTTTGCTTAACTACTTTTTAGCTGTAATAACCACATATGAAACTCGGATCTCACCAGAAGACTATCGAGGTGCACTTTAAGCGATGCTTACAAAAGCAAGGGCTTACTCTAGATCAAGCAATCTCAATAGCTAGTCAACAAAACAATTATGATGAGCGGATTTCTGCCGCTTTGAGGGATTTTTTATCGAACCCGTCTGTCGGTCAAGCTGAGGTGACAAGCCTTCTTGGTATTTACCGTAAAAAGACATTGGGTTTTATTAAACGCTGTAATAACTAAACAAATGATTAACATTAAAAACGAATTTATTCGGGACGTTTTACCCAAGATAGGATCAGATGCCTTTAGTGTATTTATGGCTATTGCTTCCCATGCTGGGAGGGGTACTGTTGTTTGGCCCGGTACTGAGCGATTAAGGAATATGTGCACAGTGGAGAAGGCTGGAGAAGTCGGCCCAATGCCTGAGAAGCGATTTTATAAAGCTGTGAAAAAGTTGATTGAATTTAACCTTGCGGCGAGGTTCCAAGAAAGGAAAGGGAACGGTGACTTTGGAAAGCGCAAGTTTAAGATAATGAGTGACTTAGTAGGGGTCACAATGTGGGGTGAGCACGAGTTTGAAGGCGATGATTTGCGATTGGATGAAGAAAAACCGCGCTTGGTCAAAAATGGCTTAGCGCCAAACGACCAAACAGAAGAGTTACCTAAAGAGGAAGATAATGTGCAAATCAAAGATGTTGCACTTCAATCTGATTTTGATTTTTTCTGGAACCTCTTTGGGAATAAGAAAAATAAAAAGAAAGCCAAATCAGCCTTCAACCGCCTGAGTAAAGCAAAGAAGAAACTTTGCATTGAAGCAATTGAGGATTACAAAAAGTATTTAGATCAGACCGGGATTGCCCAAATGCACCCTACCACCTGGATCAACGGCGAAAGGTGGAATGATGACTTTGAAGTAAAGCAGAAGGGAGCGAATACGGATCAAGCGTTGAATGATCATCTCTTGAGCGAAGAGAACGAAGCAGCCTACAACAAGTATGTCCAGTATGTGATCGAGGAAATGCCAGCACTTTGGAAGAGCAATTGCAAAATTCTAAGCAAGTCAGAATGGTTGGAAATGCAGCAAGGGACTTGTTTTAAAAATCTTCGGATTCACCTCACCCCAAGGAAGCAAGCCGAAATTAGACGGCAACTTCACAATATCTTCAATGATCTAGGATACGAGCGGAACAAGTACTCCAGGATCTACGATGCGATCAAGGAAGAGTACAGCTGCCATATCAACGACAAAAAACGATTGGTGGCATGAGAGATTTATCGAAAATAGCACTTGCTTATCACGAATCTGGCTTTCATGTCATTCCAATTAATCAGCGAAAAGACACTGAAAAAGTCAAATACGACTTTCCTCGAAAATGGCAGAAATACCAAACAGAGCAGAGCGAACAAGAGGTGAGAGAATTATTTGCTCAAAAGTGCTCTGGTATAGCCATTGTGATTACAAAGGGGATGGAAGTGATTGACATTGACACGAAAGCAGATCCTACCGGAAAGATCGCAGACCAGTATTTTGAAGAGTTGGTGTTTACTGGTCAAAACGAACTACTGAAGAAGGTTGTAAAAGTTCAAACCAAATCAAACGGTTTTCATTTGATCTACAAGGCCCCTAATTGCGAGGGCAATCAAAAGCTTGCTACTCGAAAAAACTGCACTGAGGCAGCGATTGAAACAAGAGGCTTTGGAGGATTGATTTATGCTTGCCCTACACCTGGATACAAAGTATTGAATGGAAGTTTGTCTCAGGTTCCAGGGTTGACAGCGGCAGAGCGGAACACATTGATTAATGCCGCTATTGGCTTAGATGAATCAAAAGATACTGAAGCCCCTAAAATTGTTGCTCCAAAGGAATTTCCAACCGGAAACATAACACCCTGGGATGACTACAAGGCCAAAACCGACCTTTTAGGCTTGTTAGAGAGCTACAACTGGAAGTTTGTTAGAGATCGTGGAGGCGATGTAATCTTGAGTAAACCGGGCGCGAGTGATCCAAGAGATACGGATGCTAAGATTATTAAGGCCAGCAATGGAGATCCTATTTTTCACCCTTTTACAACTGGAACGACCTTTGAGTCAAGAAAAAATTATAACGCGTTTCAGGTTTACGCATTGATGGAACACGGGGGGAATGGAAGCGAAGCGGCTAAACAACTGCTTAGAGAGGGTTTTGGGACTCCAGTAGAAGTAATCAAAGAACAAGAGGGGAAAGAGGAGCTTAGCGAGTTATTGGCCTTTGTCAAAAGTACTAGGTTTGATATAAACAAGCCAGTTATTGAAGAAGAGGCAATACTAACTGTTACCCTTGAAGGAAAAACTTATAAAGTTGGTGGTAAAGGTCAATTAGGAGTCATTACCGGGGCGCAAAAATCTGGTAAGTCTTTGATTACTTCTTGTATTACTTCGGCAGGGTTGAGCGGTAAGAGAGGGTTATTGCCTTTTGGCTTAGATGTTAACGGATACATAGATTACTACGATACGGAACAGTCTAAATTTTTCTACGGATTGACTCAACAGCGTATTTACAAGATGGGGGGATTAGTAAACAACCATCCTAAATATGCTGCCTACCACTTGAGAAGGTTAGCCAAAAAAGACCGACTAAACGCAATAGACTTAATGCTTAAGGGGAGGACTGATCTGTCATGTATTGTCATAGACGGGGCGGTAGATTTATGTGAAGATTTCAATGATGTAAAAGCATCCGAAAGAATTGCAGACAAGCTTCTTCAATGGAGTGACGAAACGGGCGGTTTACTTTTAACAATCCTGCACACGACAAAGCAAATGAACTTTATGAGAGGGCATCTGGGAACAGCCCTACAGAACAAGGCAGACTTTGCAATCGAAACAATTCAAGATAAAGATGCTGGAGTTTATACGGTGAAATGTAGAGAGAGCCGTTTTGCTCCGTTTCCAAGTTTTGAGTTTACCCGAGATGAACAAGGAATGCCAGTATATGAAAGCGGATTACCTGAACCTGAAGATGATCCTTGGCCCGAGCCAGAACAACCGAAGCAAGAATATCAAACAATTATTTCTCCACCTGAAAAAGTGGACGATAACACAGTAATACCATTCTAATGAAAGATAACAACGTCATAACATTGATCGGAAATGTAGGAGGAGATCCAGAAATGAGACTTCTTGAAAGCGGTAAGAAGCTATCAAAGTTTTCCTTGGCAGTCACAGACAATTACAAAGATAAGGCCGGAGAATGGCAGAGTAATACAGTTTGGCATGATTGTATTGCTTGGGCAAAGGTCGCTGATCTAGTAGAGCGAAGAGTGAATAAGGGGTCATTCCTACAGATCAAAGGCCAGCTGGTTTACAATAGATGGGAAGACAAGAACGGAGGGAAAAGGAAGGATGCACAGATCAAGGTTGATAGTATGCTATTCCTAGAGAGGCCACCGAAAAAAAATAACTCAAATGGTTACGGTGACTCTGTTCCGGCAGGTACATCAATCCCTGAGACTTCGGAAGAAATGCCATTCTAATGAAACTAATTTACCTAAAAACCTGCCAGTCGTGCAATCGAATCTGCCTATATGATTTCTGCTTTTGCCCGACTTGTTCAGGACACGAATTTAAACCAGTTAGCGACGAGCTACCATTTGATTAAAGCTGTAATGACCAAGAGAAGAAGAAAAAGCCTAGAAAGTCAGGTACAATCCGGGTGTGTTAAGTGGTTCCGGTTACAATATCCCAAGTTCAAAATGTTACTATTTGCAATACCTAACGGAGCGGTTTTGAAGGGTGATTATGTACAACGGGCTAAGCAGATGAATCGACTAAAATCTGAGGGTTTAGTCCCTGGATCTGCTGATCTATTCTTGTCTATCCCTTCTGGTGATTACAGCGGCTTATACATCGAAATGAAGACCCCAAAGGGCAGACAGTCGGAGAATCAAAAAAAGTTCGAGGAATCGGTTTTAAGCGTGGGTTACGGTTATGCCTTGCCCCGCTCCCTGGATGAGTTTATGAAGATCGTAAAAAGCTACCTGGATAATGGCGAGTATTAGAGAACTAGAGATCGAAAGAGTAGAGCGAATGATACGGGTCTTAAAAATGCCCACTAAGAAGAAATACTCAACAAGACAGAAAGCGGTCGATCTGATAACAATCGCAGAGTTGGAAAGAAAACTACACCAACTGAAGTACCTAACATCAAATTATAGTCCAAATGAAATCAATAAAGATCAAGACGGAGAACGAGAAGCAATTTATCGCACTTCAGAAAACCCTATTCAAAAAAGGGTTCCGGTTCATCAAGACCGGGCAAGAGCTTAAAGAGTACGACCCGGACATTATTGGTATACATGCTTTTTGGTCTAACCTGGATAGTGAAAAATTTACTCGACTAATGGTGTTCACAAAGTGCCCTAGAATTTGGAAGTATTACGATCAGTCGGGTTTCTTAATGAAGGACGAAAAAGCTTTAGCGGCCATTAGGCAGCTGAGAAAGAAAAGCTATAGAGCATGAATCCATCATACTTATACAGAGCCAAGGTACTGTCAAACTATGACGGTGACACGATAACCGTGAAGATTGACCTTGGTTTTACGACCTACGTAAAGCAGCAACTACGACTGGCACGAATCGACACACCCGAATTAAGAGGAGAAGAGAAAGCCCAAGGGCAAATGGTCCGGGACTACGTACGAGAACTAATTGGAGGAAAAGAAGTGTATATCAAAACCGAAAAGGACAAAACGGGCAAGTACGGTCGATACATAGCAGATGTATTTTTCGAGGATGCCGGAGAATGGATAAACCTCAATGATCATTTGCTTGCTATCGGATTTGCTGAACCTTACAATTAAAGCCAAAGCTATGAAAACTGAAGACCTAAATAATGCGTTTGTTTTGATCGATTCAGAAGGCAGAGAAGTTCAACCTAGTCCTGGAACACTTGACATTAAATTCGCCGAGCTTCCACCTGACCAAAGAAAGGCGCTAGATGATTACATAGAGCGACTATTGGAGGACTTGGACCAAAAGGTCATAAGTGATTTAACGAAAGATGAAAAACCAAAGCTATGAAAACTATTCTAACAACCTGTGCGCTTCTTTTCTTATTGACCGGATCAATTGACGCACAACGATCCACTTTCTCCTCAGAAACGCGCGCCTTCCCCTCAGACGATAAAATCTGGGCAAGATCATACTCTTCAATGAATCTATTTTGGGTATCTGGTCCCCGAGCTGAGGCGTACCGATACGAGGTCATTTTTGATTCGGGCCGAATCTACCGAACCAGCTGGAATCAATCTTTTTGGGCGATCTACGTTTGGCCGGATGGAGCGACTAAAGCAACTATTAGAAGAGGGAGGAGGATTGGAAGAGGATTTATCTATTATGGTGAAATGGTTTTAGAGAAATAACTATCCAACTTACCCAAGCCGATATTATAATCCCTGAATTGATCCGGTATTTCTGCCTCTGCCGGATTTACTAAAACTTGCAGAATGTTGATTTTATTGATACTATTGATCTTTCTTCGAATTTGTAAGGATCATCAAATCGTTTAGCATTGTCGAGCTGTAAGACAAATGTTATATTTGGGGCAAAAAGCTCCTATTATGAAAAACCTATCTTTTGTCGTTCTTATTTTATTAACCGCGTGCTCTACTACCAAGGAAATCCTCAACGAAAATCTAAAGCAGTACGAAGAGACTGTTAATATTCCAGGTAAGAGTAAAAACGATCTATATCTTCAGGTTAATACCTGGTTTGTTGAATCATTCCGAAGTGCTGAGTCTGTGATTGAGTTCTCCGATAAAGAAGCGGGGCGAATAATTGGGAAATATGTCTTTACCTACGGTAAAAGCTTGATCAGATCTGTTATCCAGGTAGATGTAAAAGATGAAGCTTACAAAATATCATTCAAAAGCCCATTAATCAAGAACACGGGTCAAGATATAGATTACCGCAATGTAAAAACAAACGCGTCCTTAGAGATTATTAACAAAGAATGGAAAGCCCTATCTGCTAGCTTCAAGGAGTACATATCAAGAACAGATAACTGGTGATTTTATTACATTATTTGACATTAAATTACATTATTTGTATATTGTACCACTTTCAGATGTGAGATTACAATTCAACGAATAGTCAGGCCCCGAAAGGGGCTGTTTTGTCGTCCCGATGGTAACAGGGCTATAGAAGTTGCCAGCTGTAATAACCGTCTGCTTTGAGAGTGCTATCACGTAAGGTCACTAGGCTAAAAAAAACTTCAAATCCCCCCCCCCTTGTAATTGGGTACGTTTTTTTGCGCATTTAATGTTAAAAAGGTTGATTTTTATTTTTATTTTTGTTTTTCTACTTTTACGTGTACGCACAAGTTCGTTCTTAAAACCTATGGATTACAGTTTGTAACCTAAAACAGGCTTTTCGTCCACCCAATACACGAAGACTCTAAAAAAACGCGTCCCCCCCCGCCTGATACGACGAATACAAATACAGTTCAGAGAAAAACCTATTACTACTAGTTATCGGTACATAACTAGTAGGGCATTTTTAGTATTATAATCCGACTATGATGAAAACTAACGGGTCGTATAGTCACGAACAGGAACTAAGGTTAGACCAACTTGAACAAGAAATCAGAAGCCTTAAAGCTCTGTTGTTAAAAACCAACAAGTTTATCCATTATCCAGACTGGATAAGTAGGGCGCAGGTTTTTGAAATCTGTCCTTGGATCAAATCTAAACCCACGCTTAAAAAGCATGTGGAGCACGGTTTTATTGAAACTCGCCAAATTGCTAAGAACGGTGAATTGGCGTACTCTAAAGGAGATTGTCTCACTTTTGCCGAACGCTATGAAGCGTTTTACCGGGAAAAACTTATTGAACCTTCCGAAGGATCGGAGCCTTAAATAAACTGGAGTTGGCAACAATTTCGGCTGACTTCTCTTTAGGCGAGACAATGTATTTCATAATGGTTTCAACCTTTTTAATGCCAACAATGTCCATAATGACTTTGTAAGGTATTCCATCTTCATGAGCGAGGGTAATAAAGGTGCGTCTAAATGTATGGGTGCTAATACACTCGTATTTGGGTTGTGTTACTTCAGTGGGTTTACCGCTGATGTTTTTTACCATTTTGAAAGGCTCGGTAAATCCTGCATCCTTAGCAACAACCTTTATATAGTCGTTGAATTTCTGGTTGCTGATCTTAGGCAGTACCCCGTTGTACTTGTTTAGGATCGCCTCGACAATCGGGTGCAAAGGGATAACGGCCTCTGTAGTCATTTGGCTTTTCTTGGTCTTAATCTTTATATATTGCTTCCCTCTTTTGTTCTCAATGCTGTCCGGGCCAATCTTCCAAAGATCCTGAAAGCGTACACCTGTAAAAGCGTATACCAGGGCTAAATCTCTTGTTTTCTCTCTGTAGCCCTCTAGTTGCATATGGTACAAGTAATTCAATTCATCTAGTGTAAAATAGGTTTTATCGACTGGCTTCTCTGGTACGGTAAAATATAAGAAGCTATCGTTGTTGTGATACCCTTCTCTCTTTCCCTCCTTCATTACTTTTTTCAATACCTTAATATATTGTCTTGCTGTGTTCGTTTGCATCGGTACGGCGTACAGGTGTTCTAGGAAGCGATAAAAGAAACTATCATTGATACCCTCCCAGTCAATCTTTGGTGCAAGCGCTTTTATGTGGTTTATAGTGGTTTGATAATGCTTCTTTCTACCGTCACTTAATTTCA